>MAAB01029377.1_pt1 | contig 51170 bp, 47 predicted proteins | sample 1115991 | NCBI WGS metagenome assembly MAAB01 (sample SAMN04961124, study PRJNA320927) | seawater metagenome | isolation source: sample BD02T18 sea water enriched with oil for 18 days | place: USA:Gulf of Mexico | collected 2013-07-27 | reverse complement strand
TTCGTATGATCGGTCCTAACTGTCCAGGTGTTATCACTCCGGGCGAGACTAAGATTGGTATCATGCCAGGTCACATCCATTTACCAGGTAAAGTTGGTATTGTTTCACGTTCTGGTACGCTTACGTACGAAGCCGTTAAACAAACAACTGATTTCGGTTTCGGCCAATCTACTTGTGTAGGTATTGGTGGTGATCCAATTCCAGGTACTAACTTCATCGACGTATTGGAAATGTTCCAAAACGATCCACAAACTGAAGCAATCGTAATGATTGGTGAAATTGGCGGAACTGCTGAAGAAGAAGCTGCGGAATATATCAAAGCTAACGTTACTAAACCTGTTGTATCTTACATTGCTGGTGTTACTGCACCAGAAGGTAAGCGTATGGGTCACGCTGGCGCGATTATCGCCGGTGGTAAAGGTACAGCTGATGAGAAATTTGCAGCACTAGAAGCGGCTGGTGTTAAAACTGTTCGTTCTTTAGCTGAAATTGGCTCAGCACTTAAAGAGAAAACAGGATGGTAAGCTAACGCTTACAGCTTGTAAATCTTAATAAAAACCCGCATGTTCTAATAGAGAATGCGGGTTTTTTATTAGCAGTTTTATCTATTTCTACTGTAAGAAGTCTTCTTTATTCAGTGTTGCTTGTTGCTGCTTTTCTTTAGATTTTTGTTGCCAATCTGGTAAATATTCTGATAGCTTTTCATTAATCGATGCTGAATTTTTAACAGCCCAATTTTCAGCTTTCACTCCTGATTGTACGAACTTACTATCCGTTTGCATTTCTACAAAGTCTTTTGAATCATACTTAAACTTAGCTTTATCATTATTTCTAACGGGATGTAGAGAGAATCTCGCTTTCCAAAAACCCATCCGAGGAGAAACTATTGAATAGTAAGTTTTATTTTCAGCTAATTCAGCTTTCAAAAAGTCAGCGCTTTCTCCAACAACCATAAACATGTGCTCTCCTGGAGTCGTATCAAAAGTTACTTTAGTATCATTTGATATAATACCAATAAATTCTGGAACGCCATTATTAATTTTAAATACTGAGGCTTGAATTGCTTGTCCTATAAATGCAGAACGCATAAATACGACTCTTGATTCTCCCTGTTTTACATTTGTTGAGACTTGCTCTGTTATTGGTTCCATAAGTGTTGATTGACAACCTGCAAGTAATATTACAAAACACAAAGTCATAGCTTTCTTTATAAACATTTAATTTGATTCCTTTTATTAGTAAAAATGTTGGATAGAAAATAACATATTGAATTTACATAATAAACACAATTATTTAACCTTTAATTGAATTAAAGGGGTCGGTGACAGATGGGAATAAATATCACTGGCTGAAGTTTGGTTACTCTTATTTCGTCGGGGTGGGGACCTCACCCTAAGGGATGCTGCCTCCGGCCTCCCTTTGGAATCCCTCGGAGCTGCTAATCAAGTGTAACCCTACATTCAAGGCAATATATTCGACGCTTTTTATTAGATAAGAGCGCTGATTGCACATTCATGTGCCGACATCGCTTTGTTCATCATCAGGACAATATGCGTCCTGCATTGTCTAATAAGGTACATCCTGTACCGTCATGATGAACATACGTGAATATGGCCTTTCATTACGGCACTTGATTCAAGCAGACTTGGCGCGCGTGGATAGGTTAGGGGGATTGTGCCACATTTGAACTTTTACTCGTCATTCCCGAAGTGTCTATCAGGAATCCAGTTTTTAGGTCTATGGATCCTCGACTAAAACACCACGAGGATGACAGAAATTAGTCAATCAATCAGTGCCAAGTACTCTAACTCCCATCTCAGCAATGAAATAACCTACTAGCAATGGCAAGCCTCGACCCGAGACAGGACGTCGAGGGCTGCCGTTGTTCAGGGAAGGTAAATCGGCAGGTATCGTGATTTGCGCTAGTTTGTTATTGAATGTTTTGCTGAGTTGGGCGCCGCAGGGGGTCCAAGGGGAGACGCGCGGCGGCACGTCGCCCCTTGGGTGTGGTCGCCACCGCGACGCCAAGCAGGGAATTAAACTCCAGTCGTTTGAAGTTAAAATCAAAACTAAAAGAGTATGGACTCCGTGGGGTAGCAAGGCTAAAGGTAATAGTGGAGGTTGTGTCTTTTTCTTCTTGGGTGTAGTCGCCCCGCGACGCCAAGCAGAAAATTCAAATAACCCATACGCTAGCTGTTCATTGATTCATTACTTAATGTCTGGTCTAAATTGGTTTAACCTTTCCTCATAATGAAAACCAATTTCAGCCATTTTATTTTCAAGTTGTTTATCTTTTACATCCATCAGCGCTGCCAAACTATGCAAATTCCGACACTCATGACGTAACCTATCATTGGCAATACCAACTACTATATTAGCATCCATGTTAATGCATTTTGTCATGTCCATTACACACCTCATCAATAAATGAATTACATACTTAAGTTTAGTCAACAAATGTTATAGGCGCAAAATAAGAGTTTAAATCTAGCTTATAGGGAAAATAATAAGATAGAATATTGAAAAACCAACTTGAAATTAAAGTTTGGAAGAATAATTATATGGACATCTATGCCATTCTTCACTAGTTTGAAAGTATGTCTAAGGTAGTTTTAATCCCACGACAGACAATTATTATCTAAATTCGATATTTTCACTACAACAGTTATCAATTAAGTACTCTATGGAATAATGTAACTGTAGCTAACATAAATTTAACTAAGGACTCGTAGATGGTAAAGCTTGTTGTAATGATCACCTTACTGTTGGCTCCTTTTCAACTGTTTTGCCATGAGTTTATCATTGGGCTAAATGAGCGAGATATTTATCGTTATAAAAATGAACAAGGTGAGTGGGCTGGAAAAGATATTGAGCTGATTAAGGCGGTATTTCGTCGTACACCATTTAAATATCGGATTGTTTCTATGCCATGGGCAAGGGTTATAAAAGATCTTGAAGTAGGGACTATTGATATGACGGTAGCGGCAACTGTCTTGCCTGAGAGAAAGAAATTTGCGCTGTTTACTAAAAATGATTTTCGTTACAGTCACCATATGCTTTTTGTGAATAAAAATAAGTTAAACTTATTTAAGTCGGTAAGCGAGTTGGCCGATTTAACTAAAGTTGATGTGATTATTGCTGCCTTGCGCGGTGCTATTTTTTACGAATCTTATCCCGAGTTACTAAAAAATAAGGAGTTTTCCAGAAGGATAGTTTATATGAGTGACGATCAAAGTATGTCTAGATTTGTTCTAAAAGGTAGAGCTGACGGGTATATTGAATCAGAAACAGAAGGTAAACATTATTTGTCATCTCAACCCTCGTATAGAGAAAATATTGTTCCTCTTTTTCGTATTACCAATGATGAACAAGCAGGAAGCAAAATTATGTTCTCTAAAGCAAGAGTCTCACTTAAACAGGTAGAGGTTTTTGATAATGCTTTAAAAGACTTACACGAAAGTGGTGAGTATGAAAAAATATCAAAATTCTTTAAATTTGAATCTAGCCTAAAGTAGAAACCAATAATCACTAAATGACAATAAATAGCGGCAGAGTAAAATTAACTGTTCTGTAGTTAACCTTTATATTGTTGCGGTTGCGACTACACCCAAGAAGAAAGGAGATCGCCGCCATTGTTACCCTCGGCTCTGAACTCCCTAAGTGCTGCTAATCAAGTGTCATACTCCATCCAAAGTCATATCCTCGACGTAACTGCGCTGGTGGCTTATTAAGGCAATATAAAGGTTCAACTTTAAAGTGGTGACAGTGTTATTATGCTTATCCCAGTAGGAAAATAATTATCGATAACGTGATGTATAAAAATTATTTATCAGTAAATTAAATATCCTCTCATTTTGATAAAACAGAGTAGATAGATTTTAAACTAGAGAAATTGAATCAGTGACAAAATTTCTAGAGCTGAAATACTTACTATTTTATAACCGAAAATTATTAAACTAACCCTTTGGAGTTAATGTTGTCTCAAATGAAAAAAGGACTAAAAAATTTAATTTTTAGTCTACTTGCTTTTGCTTTCGCTTATTTTTTAGTAATAAAAAGTCAAATATTCTGGTTAGAACAAATCTTAATGGTTGAGCAATTGCTGCCTGTTTTTTTAGTTATTGTTATTGTCTTAGCCAGTTATTTTAATCGTAGCCGCTTAGCTTTTTTATCAGCGTTGTGGCTGTTATATTTTGCTAGTTTATCTTTTGCCCCACCGTGGTCTAATTGGTTAACTAAACAGGGTGATTGGCTGATGGTATTTGGCTGTTTTTCTTTGTTGTTATTTTCGTTGATAAAAGACCGTGGTGTGGTCTCAATTCATGGCTTTTATAGAATAGTCCTTATCGCTTTTGCGGGAGGCTGTGCGTATTTATGGCTATTGGGTAGTGAATTAATACTTGCTCACGTGCAAGAAAGACCAAAATTAGCAGATTTCCAAGCTTATATTGGTAATGAGTTGGTTGTTACTTTGTGTGTGCTTATTATTCTTTGGCGTACTGTTAAAGCAGCTGATTTAGTAAGTACCGCTATTTTTATCTCGTTATTATTTTGGTTATCTGAACAGTATCAATTGACGATATTGCCGATAAGTTTAACGCTAACACTGGTAACGCTATATTATTTATTAGTCATCATCATTGACGCATATTTTCTTGCCTATCGAGATGATCTAACCAGCTTGCCATCACGTCGAGCTTTGAATCAATTAGCAATGTCATTAGGGCGAAAATATACCGTGGCAATGCTTGATATTGATCACTTTAAAAAATTTAATGATACCTATGGCCATGATATTGGTGACCAAGTATTAAAATTAGTAGCGGCAAAAATTGGTAGTGTTAGTGGTGGTGGTAAAGCATTTCGCTATGGCGGTGAAGAGTTTACTATCGTATTTCCTCGGAAAACTCTTGAACATGCATTGCCTGAATTAGAAGCGGTACGTCAAGCAATTCAAGATTATAAAATTGTTATTCGCCAACCGCAGCGGAAAACGAAACAAGACAGAAAAGCTAAACCGAGCAACAAAAGTAGTAATTTTAAAACAGTCAATGTCACTATTTCTATTGGTGCAGCTATTCGAACTAATAAACAAAGTTTTGAGCAAGTACTGAAATGCTCAGACCAAGCATTATACAAAGCGAAGAAAAATGGTAGAAATAACGTGAGTTACTAATATGTATTTTACACATATACAGCGATGCCAAGTAGATAACAAAGCTAAAAAACGTTAGCTTTTAGGGGGAAGGTTATAAAATTCCGCTTTTATATAGCTGAACTTATCAAGCTTGTTTATCTTCTTTCGTTGATTGAACTTGCTCATATACTGATATGCCTATGGCTCGTTTATGAACTGTTGAACGAGCCTCATTAACAGCTTGTGCATCAAAACTATTAATCTCATTGTCTGCTGAGTTATCTGGATCAGATCCATATAAGTCATTGGCTTTTTCAGTTGACTTAATATAGGTATCTACAGTCTGTTTCTTTATATTAGCTTCATAAACAGAAAGACCAGCTTGAACTGACTTGTCTTTAATTTCTTGATTCGATTCTTTAATGTCTTCTTTGTTTATCGGCGCACCAGATTGCTTCGCATCAATTACTTGATGCACGGTATTTCTTGTAACAGCTTTTTGAACAAAACCAACATAGTTAGATGCAGTTGAATTAACAGGGGTCATTTCAAAACCTTTTCTATAATAAACCTTATAACCATTATAGATGAAGGGGGGGGATTTTTGTACAATTCATTTTTAGGTAACAACCATATAACCTTCGTATTAACGGCTAAGACTACTTAGGTGATTGCTTTTCAGCTTCAATAATTGGTTGCTTATTCGGAAGCTTTACCAATGACTAGCTCTTCTTACCTGAGTACTTATCTAAATAACCATAAGCTTAGGAAAAACGTTCCAACTTTATAGACAAATGGCTATTCAGTTTGCTTGGCTACCTCTCTTATCTCACGACTTTCTTCGATAAGTTTATCTCGCATTTCAGCAAGCATTTCTAAGGCTTTTTGTTTTTCTTCAGGACTCATATTTTCATTTTCTGCTATCTCTGCCATCAAGGCTTCGAGCTCGTCTAGTTTTTTACGGTCGACGCCTAATCGTTGATCGATAATGTTTTGCATCATTTCACCGAACCTAGTATCAATAACGTTGTTTTCTTTAGTACTAGTGCTATTTGTGTTATTTGCGGCATCGATCGCTTCACTTCCTGCTAAAAGAGCACGCGCTGTTTCTGGCCTTACGTAAGTCGGGGCAACTTCCTTGGCCTCAGTACCATTCATCATAGCCAAAGCTTTGTCAGATAATGTTACTGTGTCTTTTTCACCAGGAATAGGCTGAACTGGTGGAATAGTATTATCAAAGTTTACTACCGAAGCATTATTCGATTTGGCCTGAGCTACCTGTAGAGCGTAGTTGTTGGTAATCATCATAATAAGACGTCCTTGACTTGGCGTTTTTGAAAATCATTCATTTGATTACATTCCTATTGCACACCCTATGCCAGTTTTCTCGATTTAATAATATGTACTAATCGCCTTTAGTCGCGCTTGTCTTCGTAGTTTAAGGAGGGAATTCGTACAAGTATTTCTATTTTTAAAGTCTAGATTGCGCATAAATTGATTTTTCGGTGACAGTATTGTCCTAAGGCGGCAAATTGTTGCCTTAACCAAAAGCCATTAATTAAAATCTGAAAGGCGGTATGAGATAAATTAGAGAAGTTAAATTGTTATAAAGTTGTTAATGTTATTTGTAACCGTTAAAATACTCTCAATTTATATACCAGTGTCAATTGGTATTACCATGCAAAGGAATGCAGAAAGTTCATATTGTTCGCTTCCTTTGTTTTATAATTAATAGGAAGCAAAATTGAAGTATTTATACCTGGTCACATCACTCCTATCTGTAGCTCTGTTAAATGGTTGTTTGGAAGTAGAAGACAACAGTAATGATAACTCAGATATCCAAAATAAAATCCTCGCAGAATCAAGAGAAACCAGTATTAAAGGGGTTATTGTTGATGCATTTGACTCAAAACCGATTAACAATGCTTTAATTACAGTTAAAGTTGGTTCAAAAATAATTATTGAAAACTTTGTCGTTGCCGAGGGTGACTTCGAGCTGACCGGCTTACCTCAGTATTCAGATATAGATATTATTGTTTCAAGCGCAGATAGCAGCTTTCTACCAAGAACTTTTTTTGTGAAGACAAACTTGGCTAGTAGTGCAGGGATAGAAGATGTCGGATATTTCTCTGTTTCTGAGGCTGTAGAGGTTGAAATTTCAGTCATTGATGATGCAACTAGCTCAGCATTTTCAAAGCTTGAGTTCATCGCCCATTCACACTTAGGAACAGGATCTTCAGCGTATAAATACCGACATGTCTCCACATATAGTGAAGAACGTGGTGTTTATACCATCACCTTACCAAAATTTATTGATACCAGTATTAGTGCTAATTTAGATTTTGATAAAGACGGTGAAGTTGATTTTTCACCTGTGCTTTATCACTTCTTACGTGGACGATATTTATATTTAAGCTCAGCCAATAACAAAGAATTTTCAACGATACATATTAATAAAGTTGCATCAGCTTCAGCGCTTGAAATAAGACTTTCTTTGGTTGATGAGGCTGCTCAATCCATCGTTGGCGCTGTTTTTTATGTTGAAGATAATATTGTCAAAAGTTCATATGATGAAGTGAGTAATCAGTATGTTATTTCGACGCATATAAAAGACACGGTAACTATTCAATTACCGGCTTTTACCAGTAATGAGGTGAATTATGAAAGTACTTCCGTTACCGTCAGTAAGTTAGATGATGGTAATCTAAGTATTAGAAAAAATGGTGGCTATAATAACTGCTGTTTTACTATCCCAAGTACCAATGTGATTGATTTTGCTTTAGCTCCTCGAGAGAGCCTTGATAGTGAAACACCTATTAAAGTGATTTTAGCTTCATCAAAAGTAAACTCTGCGGATAATAGTTTTAATGTTTTTTATTCACAGCCTATCGAGCTTGATGCTGAAAATGTTTCATTAACAGCTTGGAAAGGTTTTACCGTGTTAAAGGGTAATGAAGATGAGAATGACCTTATATTACCGGGAACAACACTTATCTCTAGTGGTATATCTGTTCCTGTTACCTTCGTTTTAAGTTTGAACGATACCCGCTTAACAGTGACACCTAAGAATGCTTTAATCGCAGGAGAGTCATATAAATTTGAGGTTGACTCTATCATTAATAAAACGACTCAAGAATTAGAAGATATTAGTAATGATGAACTAGCATTTGAAGTTGAGGATTACTCTGACGAAATTTTCAATCCATCAGATATTAAGCTAGATAATGAAAATTTCACTACGGATGGTATAGCAATCACAGCAAGTAACACTGCTGGAGAGGCTTCGAGTGCAGTTAATAGTTATAATAGTACTTACCTTTATCTACCTAACAGTATAAATACACTACAAAATTTAACACTACGTCAACTATCAGTTACTCGTAACGGTATTTCATCAATAGACACTCAAAATCATCAAATTGTTATTGATGGTAAAATCAATGTCGGCTCAGTTGGCGTTGTAGAGCTTGCACAAAATGAAAATTACTCAAAAGAAGGCAGCTTTTCTCGATATATCATTGTCAGTTCGGCACAACCCGAGGCTCAAAAAGTCTACCGTACTTACAGCTATAATTATGCTTATGATAATACCAACATAGAACTGAACAGTGCCAGTTTTGAATATTCATTTGAAACTAAAGCTGGCGAGATTGTTACAGGTAAAATTACCATTCCAGTACAGTAGAGCTACTTAGACTACTTATCCAGAGTTAGGTCATTAGATAGACTTAAAAGCCACCTTTTATTACTTACGGTGGCTTTTTTAATGCCTGAGTTTTTAATTTCAGAATCAACTTTTACTTATTAGTGAGGTCGCTATTTAGCTACCTTTTGCAAGCTTTGCATTATCCATTGCTTCATTTGCATTTCATTAAGACCACCAGAGATACGGTCGATTTCTTTTCCTTGATGAAACAATACTAAAGTTGGCAAACTACGAATATTAGCATCAGCGGCAATTTTCTGAACTTGCTCAGTGTTTACTTTGGCAAACAACAAAACAGGGGAAGCCATGGCAACTTTACTAAAAACTGGCGCCATGTTTTGACATGGTCCACACCAACTAGCCCAAAAATCAACAATGACGGGTAAGTTGTTACGTTCAATGAAGGGGTAAAAAGTATTATTAGTCAACTCGGTAGGTTTGGCTGAGTAAACGCCTTGTTGGCACTTGCCACACTTTCCTTTGTTATAATTTTTATCGTCAGGGATGCGGTTGGTGGTAAAACAGTTAGCACAAACAATATTCATAAGATTCAAGTAAACACGTTATATATTTTTAAAGTTAACTTATTTTACCTGAATAATATTTAACAGTTAATCGCTATTTACACATTGTCAGTCATACCGAAATAATCTCCTCTTAAAATTCGTTATTCGTTATTCGTTATTCGTTATTCGAAAGCCGAACAAGTAGCTAGTGTATTGTTGGTATATTGTATGCAATAATGTTTATTATGCAATATAACAACAAAGAAACCTCTATGAATAAACTATCGATGTCGCTTGCAGCGATTGCTATCTCTTCGCTCCTTTTCGCTTGCACCAATAATGTCAGTAGTGATGTTATGACATTAAGTGAAAATACTTCAACGACTCAAGTTAACCCCATGGTTTCGCAGGTGCTAGCTACCGATATTGATCAATTATGGAGCCAAGAATTTGATCATTATCAGCCAGGTTTACTTAAAGCGGTTGCTGATGCCATTTATACTGAAGCATTGAAAGGTGATTTAGCGAATGAAAACTTAGAAAAACTAAGCTTTTATTTACGTATTTATAGTAGCTTTGGTCCTGATAAAGACTGGTCTGAGCAAACCGCCGAATCAGTTAATATGGCGCTAACTTCTTTGCATAATATGACTGGTTTTTTTGAAGTTAACCCAACAACGGCGCGCTTGCATGAACACTATGCCGTTGCTTTATATCGTTTGTATTTCTTAGCTCCATTACAGCCTTATACAGCACAGCAGGTAAAACCGTTAAGCCAACTAATCAATTTATATGCTCAAGCTGACTTATCAAACGAAGACTCTGATAATAGCAAAGCGGTTGATTATGCATTGTGGGAAATTCTACGAGCTGGCGCTATTTTACCTTATGAAGCTCGAAGAAAAAATGAAACTGAATTTACCAAAGCGGTAAACGGTGAAGGTGAACTGCAAAAAGCGTTAGTCGATTTTGTTACCGCCAAAAACAATACTCTCAGCGGTAGTGATTGGCCAAAACAGCATGCACTATGGGCATTAGCGCAATATTATAATTTGTATAATAAAGAGTATTGGAATGAATATTACCAGCGCTCAGCAGATGACCAAAAGAAATTAGACGAAGATAAGTTATCACTACCTACTGAACAATTGATGGATGAACTTGATAACAGCATTTGGGCTGCTTTATCAGATGAAAAGGCAAATAGAAAGACAGATAAAAAGGTAGATACAGAAACCGACGTTGAACAAAGTAAAATTCTCTTCAGCGTGCCATATGTAGTCAATACCTTTCGTGGAAAATCTGAATGTGAAGAGGATACTTTAGTAGGGCGTTGTATAGCACCAACAATTGAACAAGCTCTACCGATAAACCATGAATGCTCGGACAGAATATATATACTGACGCAAGCAATGACCAAAGCACAATTGAATGACTCATGTAATAAATTAACCTCACAAGAAAGTAATTTCCATCAAGTTTTAGCTACTAATAATGAACCAGTTGCTAATGATTTTAATGATAAGTTACGTGTTGTTATTTTTGATAATCACGCTGAATATAATAAGTTTGGTCAGTTAGTTTTTGATATAAATACTGACAATGGCGGTATGTATATTGAAGGCACTACACAAGATCCTGATAATATTGCCACCTTCTACTCTTTTGAGCATTTCTGGGTAAGACCAGACTTTGCCGTATGGAACTTAAACCATGAGTTTGTTCATTATTTAGATGGTCGTTTTGTTAAATACGATACTTTTAATCATTTTCCGAGCCATATGGTGTGGTGGTCTGAAGGTTTAGCTGAATATATTGCCCAAGAAGATATTAATCCAAAAGCTTTTAAGTTGGTTAATGAAACAAAAATAGAAGAATGGCCCAGCTTAATGGATGTCTTTAATACTGAATATAAAGATGGAACTGACCGAGTATATCGTTGGGGCTATTTAGCGGTAAGGTTTATGAATGAAAATCATCAAGATGATTATAGAAATATGGCGCACTACCTGAAAACGGACTTCTTTGACGGCTATAAGAAATTGCTTGATGACTCAGGTGAAAAATACGCTGCAGAATTTACCCAATGGCTAACAAAGCATAATGCTAATTTTGTCGCTGAAGCGATAGAAAATAACCCGAAAAAGCCGCGTCAATTCTATCGTTATACTTACAAAGACTATTTACAACCGGAACACTTAGCCGAAGATGAGCTGCATATGCACTGGCAGTACTGGCATGAAAACGCCTTAAAAGATTCTGATAAAAAACTAGTGAGGGCAAGCAATACTGATAAATAGAGTATGCTGACTTAGCTCTTTTCTGCGATGTCCTTGTTCGTTATTTAATGCATGTAAATAAGTCAATGCTTTAACTACATCACTTCTAGCGGTGCTTAGCTAAAGCATTTTTTATCTCTTAAATAATGATAGAGAAGTATAAATAGCATCATTTATTACCTAAATTGCAATAGATGCGTTGCAAAGTAACAACTTTATCAGAGAATTAATTTTTATTTTAAATAAACCCTATATTAATCAAGAGTAAAATTTTACCGATAGTCTGGCACTATTGATGCAATGTATTTCGGTAGTAACGTAAATGTGCGTAGCTGTTTAGTAAGTTGAGGGTAGTTATATGTTAAATAAAATGAGTATGAGCAATAGACGAATGATCATGTCTGCGAAAATGCTAAATGTTTATCAACAAAATGCGGATAACACAAATAAAGGTGAAGAGGGGGTCAACGAACACCATAGCCAAGAAAGTGATGCTTTATTTGAATATGAAGATAATGCTATTTATGAATTGGGTTATAATTAAAGGTTTACATTTATCACATAATCAAAAGCTTACTTGGCTGTAGTGAGCGATTATGTTTTTAACGGAACAGTGAAATAAGTCAGAGGTAATGAGAAGTGGGATTAGGTTAGGCATTGATTGAATAGGGCAGTTATTCTATAGTCAAAATAAATAAAGTGACCAACCATCATTATAAACCCATACACTTCAAGGAAGATATGAAATATATATCGTTAACAACTGCTTTTACTCCTCTACTTTTATTGATTACCTTACTAAATAGCCCAAACGGTATATCAAAAGAGCTTGCGATTACGTTTGATGACTCACCCCGAGCAGCAAAAGGGTTATTATCAGGCCCAGAACGAGCGAATAAACTCGTTGCAGCGCTTGCTAAGCATCAAGTGAAACAAGTGGCTTTTTTTTCGGTGAGTAAACACTTAAACACTGAAGGAATAACCCGACTTAATACCTATAGTGATGCAGGGCATCTTATCGCTAATCATAGTCATGACCACCCTGATTTTAATACCTCATCTTTAACACAATATATTAATAATTTTTTACAAGCAGATAAGCAGCTAAAACAATTCAGTACATTTACTAAAATGTATCGTTTTCCTTATTTACGTGAAGGAAATACTCCAGAAAAGCGCGATGGCATGCGTGCTACTTTAGATAAATTTGGCTATAAAAATGCTTATATCACCCTAAATACTTATGATTGGTATATAGAGAATCTTTTTCAAGCAGCGCTTGCTAAAGGAAAAGAGGTTAACCTTGAACGAATGAAACGTTTTTATGTTGAGGTTATGATTGAGAGTATTGAGTATTATGATACGTTAGCCATTCAGTATTTAAATCGCTCACCTAAACATGTATTACTATTACATGAAATGGATATTTCAGCATTATTTATTGGCGATTTGATAGATGAATTACGTCGACGCGATTGGAGTATCATTTCACCTGAGCAGGCGTATAATGATGAGATCAGTCAAATGGTCACTAAAAAAGTACTATCTTATAATCCCGGTAGAATTGGTGAGATAGCGCGAGATAAAGGACAAAAAAAGCAGCTTTGGCATAAAAGTTTGGATGAAACTTACTTAACTGAAAAGTTTAACAAAGACGTTTTACTTTTGAAAAAATAAACTTTTCTAATCATTAATATGGTATTTATTATTCTGAGAAATTATTATTGATAATTAGTCGAGTTTAACTATTATGGCGCTTTTTCTATGGATGTCAGGGGCACTGGCTTCATTTTCTATTCTTGCTATTGGGGCCCGTGAATTAAGTGGTGAGCTAACTATTGCTCAATCATTATGTATTCGCAGTGCTATAGGGCTGCTGTTTTTATCATGTGTGTATCTTTTTCAGTCATGGGCCTTCAAAGGTAAACGCTTTAAGGCAACTTCGACTCAGCCACGGGTTAATGTATTTAAACTACACCTGTTTCGTAATTGTTTCCATTTTATTGCTCAATATGGCTGGTTTTTTGGTATTGGTTTATTGCCGCTGGCTGAGGTGTTTGCGTTAGAGTTTACAGTGCCAATATGGACGTTATTAATCGCCAGTTTTTTCCTCAATGAAAAAGTAACAAACAATAAACTGCTCGCGATATTTCTTGGCACCTTAGGTGTGCTTGTTATCGTTCGGCCGGGATATGCCTTAATTGATTATGGTTCTATTGTCGTTTTGGGCTCAGCTATTTGTTTTGCTATTTCGCACACCACAACTAAGTCATTAGCAAAAACTGAATCACCGTTAACGATTTTACTCTTTATGTGCCTTATTCAATTGCCCATAGGTTTATTTCTGGCTTTATCTGACTGGGTTTGGCCACAAGGTGAGCAGTGGTTATGGCTTACCATTATTGGATTAAGTGCATTATCAGCCCATTACTGTTTAGCTAAAGCAATGCAATACGCGGAAGTGACCACTATTATTACTCTCGACTTTTTCAGATTACCCTTAATAGCTGTAGTAGGCGTAGCTTTCTATAATGAAGCGTTTGAGATCCCGTTACTTATTGGTGGCGCGTTAATGTTGGTTGGTAACCTTATTGGCGTGCGTGATTTGACTAATAATAAGGTGACGATAACGCATAAGGCAAAGGGTAATACCATTTCGTAAAAATGAGTGTTCTCTCATTGCGCAGGAAAAATTAACAAGAGTAAGGCACTTACTTTCGACATCAACTTTCGATGCTCAGCCTAAAGGAAAATTCACAGGATTGCTTTTGTCTTATCTTACATCAATAATCAGAGTCGTTAGTTAGGTTAATATCGCTTCAATTTTATAAGTGATTAAACTATTGGTGAATATTGTGTTGGAGTCTTCGAGCCTATCGCGTTTCTCGGGTGAAAAAATTGTCAGTTATGGCTTAGTATTTTTTGCAAGTTTAGTGATTTTTTTTATCTCTCAAGTTATTCAGTTTTACCTCACCACTTACAACCTAACCAGCATGTATGTTTCTTTCTGTGCGGGTTTTATCTTATTTATTCCACTGGTAAGCCTTCTTTTACATCCGTTGTTAGTCAACAAAGAGGGTAAAAGAGAAACTTTTCACTTCAGTGCTCTGCTCGCAAATATCGGCTTAGTGTGTGTGGTACAGCTTTTATGCTTTCTTATTTGGATGACTGATGCCATCGCGCTCTATAGCTTATATGTAGACCAAGACTCATTTCTTGCGAAAGTTTTTGAGATTAAGACACAAGCTCGGGGTGACATGACTTTTGAATTTTATTGCTTTAACTTTATTCTTGCTTGGTTGTTTGCGCTTTTATCTATGATAGTCGGTGTACTACCGTGCTTGATTGCTCGTTTAGACAATTACGGTGTAGTAGGAGATTTTGTCGCGGCGTTCTCATTTGCAAAAAAGCATAAAGGTTTGATGTGCTTATATGCTTTGATAATTGTTAGTTCGGTATTACTACCATTACTTTACGGAAAATATCTTTTTTTAGTACTGTTTCCTACTACATTAATTTGGATTTTTGTACGCTTAAATAAAAAATACATACAATCGTCACTGATACACAAATAAGCCGGTAAAGCGCACATGACACTATATTCGTGAAGTTAAACTACGGTGCTATAATTAGTTATTGAACGGTATTTTTTGGAGTTATAAACTCTTTAGGAGACTACAATGGTTTCATCAATTGGTGGCAGTGGCTCTGTTAGCGAAGTATTACAGCAACAGCGTCAGCAAATAACTAATCAGCAAGATGAGCAACGGGCAAAAGACCAGCAACAAGAAGTTAACCGCCAAGCACAAGAAGACAGAGCGGCTGAGTCAAGTCGCAATGATGCTGATGACCGAAAAGGCCGCTCGGTAGATATAACGGCTTAACACTTAGGGTGAAAGATACCCATTAGCTAAACCTGGTTTTTGATTATTATTTAGCGTGTGTTTTTCTAAAAGCAAAGGCTTTTTCACAAGCCGCTAATTCATAAAAAAGTGGCGCACCATTTATCCTGTTGCCGTTGTATGCTTTTGCTTCATTTTGACAGACGGAATCACTTTTTTTAAATTTTTGTCGGCATTCTTGATAAATTTCTTTTTTTCTAGGTTTTAGCGAAACTTGCCTTGCAGCCTCGCAGGCCTGATCTAATTTTACTTGTTTATCTTCATGGGCAAAAGCAACCGAAGTAAAGCTGTTGATAACAATCGTAAGGGTAAAAATTGATAATAAATGAGTTGTCATATTGAATTCCTTGCAATTAGTGATGACACTAAGGTAATCGTTGCCCAATGGAGCCTCTAGTTTACTATTAAAATTTCAATTATATGATGATTAATTTTTAATAAAGAGTTACAAAAAGTGGTTTTTTGGCAAAGGCTTACCTACAGTTATTAATAATACCACTTAGGTTTTTATAATAATGAAAAAACTAAATAAATATTTAGTTAAGGGCTAAAAAGGAAAATCATATGCAGAGCCTAAAAATACAAGAATATATGAATCACTACCCAGTAACTTTTACCGAAAGTATGTCTGTAGAAGAGGCTACATTACGCTTCTTAAAAACGAAACAAATTGGTGGTCCAGTGGTTGATCAAAACTATAAAGTACTTGGTTTTATTTCAGAGGGTGATGTTTTAGAAAAAATGTTAGAAACCATATATTTCAATGAAAATGTTGCCATTATCAAGGATATTATGAATAAAGAAGTACTTTCAGTTAAACCCTATGACAGTATTATTGAGCTCGGCCAAACCATGATAAAAGATAAACCTAAGGTTTATCCTGTCATTGATGATGATGGCAACTTGCTCGGTACTATTTCACGAAATGAGGTCTTACAAGCGTGTTATAAACACGGTAAAGCAAGAACTTCTATTGAAAAGGAGCATGCAGCTGTTTAATAAATAGTGTGCTCACCTAATGAATTATCGTATTTTTCAAAAGGAGCTTTACAGCTCCTTTTGTCTATTAAATTATTGCCCACTTGTGCGGGTTAAAATAATCCAAGGCTGCGTTGCTCTTAATCCCAATAGCCAGTTATTGCTCAATTGAGCGCCTTGATTGACGGGAATTATTATTTAGGAAAGCATGTTTCTACCCTCTCTAATAGGCGGCAGCCATATAGTGTTCTTGTCAAAATAAATGAAACATAGAATTATGCTGTTTAATACATTTGGCTTGTTTTAAGTTTGCTCATGTAGCTCTATGCGGAACACAAAATTACCCCGTTTGGTATTACTCGCTGTAATTACGATACTTTACTGTTAAAATAACTTTTTATTTTATTTCCGAGTTTGTTTTGTCTGTTTCGATTGAGTCTACTGTCACTTCATTTTCCCATATCCAAAACCTTTTTGAATTATTGCCGCAAACAAAAAATTGTGATGCAGTACGTTTTAAGAAAAGGTTAATGAACTTTAAAAGAACCATTGCTCAAGAAGCAAAAGGCCTATCAACCACTGACTTAGCGGCTCTGGTACTATCAGCAAAACAAATTAAGTTGCTTGAGCCGTTACAACAACATATCCTCAAATCTATTGAAGATAAGCAACAAAAAATTAAAAACTTACCCAAGATTACCTATCCCGATGGTTTACCCATTTCTGATAATGCGGCGCAGATTTCAGCAGCTATTGAAGCAAACCAAGTGGTTATTATTGCGGGTGAAACCGGCTCAGGTAAAACTACCCAGATCCCTAAAATTTGCCTTGCGCTTGGTCGTGGTGTTGATGGACTGATTGGCCATACTCAGCCTCGACGAATTGCGGCAAGAACGGTTGCTAATCGTATTGCAGAAGAGTTAGGTACTACCTTAGGTGAACAAGTTGGTTATAAAGTTCGCTTTAATGACCAAGTCAGCGAACAAAGTTATATTAAATTAATGACTGACGGTATTTTGCTGGCTGAAATGCAAAGGGATAGGTTATTACTTAAATACGACACGATTATTATCGATGAAGCGCATGAGCGTAGTTTAAATATTGATTTTATTTTAGGTTATTTAAAGCAAGTTCTAGTAAAGCGACCTGACTTGAAGTTGATCATTACCTCGGCAACCATTGACCCGCAACGTTTTGCCAAGCATTTTTCTGATAAAACCGGTGTGCCGGCACCAGTTATTGAAGTATCAGGCAGAACATTCCCCGTTGAAATGCGTTATCGACCATTAAATGACCGGTTGTCGAGTGATGAGGACGATCAATCACCGCAAGATGTTGATATTATCAGTGGGATTTTATCGGCTGTAGATGAGCTCAGTGACTGTGGTCAAGGTGATATTCTTGTTTTTCTTAATGGTGAACGTGAAATACGTGATACCGCGGCAGCGCTGAACAAAGCCAATTTACGACATACCAATATTTTACCTCTGTATGCACGTTTAACGGTGAGTGAGCAGAATCAAATATTCAAACCTCATAGTGGTCGAAATATTGTCTTGGCAACGAACGTTGCGGAAACGTCCTTAACAGTCCCTGGTATCAAGTACGTTATCGATCCCGGTACGGCGCGTATTTCACGTTACAGTTATCGAACCAAAGTACAACGTTTACCGATTGAGCCTGTTTCTCAAGCAAGTGCTAATCAACGTTCTGGTCGTTGTGGACGTGTTTCTGAAGGTATTTGTATTCGTCTTTATTCAGAAGATGATTATAAAAGTCGTGCTGAATTTACTGATCCTGAAATTTTACGCACCAATTTAGCTACTGTTATACTGCAAATGCATGCGCTGGACCTAGGTGATATTGCTAATTTTCCCTTTGTTGAAGCCCCTGATAATCGAAATATCACAGATGGTGTGCGTTTATTAGAAGAGATCGCAGCAGTTGAAAGCATAGGCAATTCTAATAAAGGTATTGAAAAAGATAAATCCGCCGGTGCAACTAAATTCACTAAAGGTAAGCCGTCAAAAACTGCAACACAATTGACTAAATCCGGTCGCTTATTAGCAAAATTTCCGATCGATCCGCGTTTGGCTAAAATGGTTATTACTGCCATTGAATTTGGCTGTATCGAACAAATACTTATTATTGTTAGCGCGTTAAGTATTCAAGACCCGCGCGAAAGACCCTATGAAAAACAACAGCTTAGTGATGAAAAACATAATCGATTTAAAAACAAAACCTCTGACTTTATAAGTCTACTGAATCTTTGGCAGTATATTAATAATCAGAAAAAAGATCTAACGCAAAATCAATTTAGAAAACTCTGTCAACGTGAATTCCTCTCTTATGTGCGATTACGTGAATGGCAAGATATTTTCAGTCAATTAAAGCTTACCTTAAAAGAACAAAAAATAGCGTTAACGTCTATTGATTATCGTTTTTCTATGCCGAGCCCTCAGCAAGCTCAAGAGAGCAATAAAGAAAAAGAAAGTGAGCAGGACTCTGCGTTAATGCCTGTACATCAAGCATTATTGTCGGGTTTGCTCAGCCATATTGGTCAACAAGACGAAAATCGCGAGTATAAAGGCGCGCGAGGTATGAAGTTTTTTATCTTCCCTGGCTCTGCACTAACTAAAAAATCGCCTAAGTGGCTAATGTCGGCTGAATTAGTAGAAACGAGTCGATTATTTGCTCGCATGAATGCCAAAATTGATCCCTTGTGGCTTGAGCCGCTTGCCCAACATTTAGTTAAGCGAAACTACAGTGAGCCTCATTGGGAGAAAAAACAAGGTGCGGTAATGGCCTTTGAGCAAGTGACGTTGTATGGCTTAACTATTGTTAGTAAACGTAAAATAAACTTTAATAGTATTGAACCTGTTACTTGTCGTGAAATATTTATTCGCGAAGCACTGGTTAATGGTGATTGCATCATTAAAGAGAAGTTTTTAAGCAAAAACCAGCAATTGGTAGAAAGCATTGAAGCACTTGAGCAAAAAGCGCGGCGAAGAGATTTTTTAATTGATGAGCAGCATCTAGTTGATTTTTACAGTGACAAACTGCCAGAGACTGTAAATTGTCAGCGTAGCTTTCTTGCATGGTGGAAAAAAGCCAAACAACAAAACGGGCACTTATTAGATTTTACTAAAGACTTCTTATTGAATGAATCTTCTGATGAATTGAGTGCAACTCAATACCCTGATTTTTGGCAGCAAGAAAGTATTACTTTACCGCTGACTTATCATTTTAGTCCAGGTGATATTGATGACGGAATTAGCGTTATCGTACCTGTGGCACTATTGAATCAGGTTCAAGAGCTTGGCTTTGATTGGTTGATTCCTGCATTGCAAGAAGAGCTTGTGATCGCATTAATTAAAGCACTCCCTAAAACCCTAAGACGTAACTTTGTTCCAGCTCCGAATTATGCGCAAGCCTGTATAGCGGCAATGCCAGCAGAGCAGGGCTCTCTACAAGACGCCCTAGCAAAACAATTGTTACGCATGACGGGAGTTAGATTACCCGAAGATGCTTGGCAGGATATCAGTTTACCTATTCATTTAACCATGAACTTTCAAGTGGTAGATGACAAGGGTAAGTTGTTAAAGCAGGGTCGAGACCTCAATGAGCTCAAGGCTGAACTACAAGGTAAGGTAAAAGCCTCCATTAAAAAAGTGGCAGAAAAGGGTATTGAACAAGCCGACCTAACGCAGTGGGATTTTGGTAAGTTACCGCAAGGTTATGAGAAAAAAGTTGCCAATATAACGATTAAAGCATTTCCTGCGTTAGTTGATCACAAAAGTAGTGTTGCTATAGAGCTTTTTGAGCAAGAGCAACATGCCCAAGAAGCTATGCTAAAGGGCATTAGTCGACTTATTTTGTTAAATATTCCGTCGCCGTTAAAATATTTACAGGAAAAACTACCTAATAAGGCCAAATTGGGTTTGTATTTTAATCCTTTTGGTTCAATTAATGAGTTATTGCAAGATTGTATTCAAGGTGCTTGTTTGTCTCTTGTTCAACAGTTCTCAGAATATAAAAATGAAGGGCAACTACCTAGAGAAAAACAGCAATTTTCGCACTGTTGTGATTATGTTAGGGCTGAAATTGCTGATTGTGTATTAGCAGTAGCTATTAAAGTTGAGCGGGCATTAAGTTTACGCCATGACGTAACGAAAAAAATGAAAGGTAGCGTACCTTTAAATGTTATCCAGTCTCATGGTGACATTAAACAGCAATGTGAGAAGTTAGTTTTTAAGGGATTTGTCACTGCCTCTGGTTTGAATAAACTCGATGATATTATTCGTTATTTACAAGGAATGTTACGCCGATTAGAAAAATTACCCATTGATCCTAACCAAGATAGATTAAAACTTATTGAAGTGAATAAAGTTAATGATGTCTATCAAGTCATTATGGGAAAACAAAGAAAAGACAAACCGATTGAAAGTGAATTACTTGCAACACGTTGGCTGATTGAAGAGCTTAGAATTTCATTGTTTGCACAAAATTTAGGTACATCAGCACCAATATCAGTTAAACGTATTTTAAATCACTTAAAAGGCTTTTCTTAGATCTATCTCTAATAAGCGAGTAGTTTTTTATAGCAGTGGTTGACAGGTCAGCTTTTGCTCAGTATAAATAAAAGTATGACATATGGTCTGCTTGGGAGAGCTAATGAAAGGTTTTGATGATAAACGCGATTTTTACCGCATGATGTTAAATAGTGAAGTTATTGTTACCGTTATCGATGATGAAGTTAATACTAATCTTACTGCGACCTGTCGCGATTTAAGTGCTACAGGTATGGCGTTTGAACTCGAACACCCCATAGCAATCTCGACACATGTCAGAGTGAAAGTAAATTCAGCTAGTAGCCAAATACAACCGCTTGATATTTGTGGGCGTGTAGTACGTATTGAAGAAGAAAGTACTAATTGCTATCTCATTGGCATTACGATCGAAGAAGTCGATTAATAGAATAGATCTTACATAATTAGATAGCTATTCGGCATAGTAAAAAGTGCACACTGTTATGTGTTATAAAAATAAAGCCAGAGTATATCTGGCTTTATTTTGTCGTGTTGAGTTTAATATTAACTACTCAACTTGGCATACTAAACCTTTCAAATAATACCCTTCTGGATAATTAGATGAAATTGGATGATCTGCTGCCTGTTGTAAGCGTTCAACAAAATAAGCATTTCTTTTTGCATCTAATGCAGCATCAGCAACCACTTTTTGAAATAAGCTTGCTTCCATCAAACCAGAGCAAGAAAATGTTAATAATAAGCCCCCTGGATTTAATAACTGCATGGCGACCATGTTGATGTCTTTATACCCTCGACAAGCACCGGTTAATTGAGCTTTTGATTCCACAAATTTAGGTGGATCAAGGATGATCATATCAAAGGTACGCTTCTCTTCACGATACCTTCTCAATAGTTTAAATACATCTTCTTTAACAAAAGAAACGTTAGCATCCGATAAGCCATTCAAAGCAAGGTTACGCTCACCCATATCAAGAGCCGCTTGTGATACATCAACATTTATCACTTCTTTGGCATTATTAGCGGCGCAGTGTAGTGCGAATGTACTGGTGTAAGAAAAGCAATTTAACACTGTTTTGTCTTTTGCAAACTTCCCAGCAGCAAGCCTAGAATCACGTTGGTCTAAATAAAATCCTGTTTTGTGGCCTGTAGCAATATCAACGTGTATCTTTATGCCATGTTCTTCAATAACACACTCAGTTGACTCTTGCGGCTCTGTTAACCAACCCGTGACAGGCTCTAAGCCTTCTTTTTTACGTACATCAACATCAGAACGTTCATAGATATGACAATCAGGGTAAAGCTCGGTTAAACAGTTAACAATCGTGTACCGGTGAAAGTCCGCGCCGGCGCTAAGTAACTGACAAACGATAAAGTTATCATATTTATCAATTGTGACACCGGGCAAACCATCAGATTCGCCAGCAATTAATCGATAGCCAGTTAATTTTCCTTCGGCAATGAACCAGTCACGCCTTTTTTGCGCACTTTTTAGTTTATTAAGGAAAAAATCATGATCGATTTCTTGATGCTGATCAAAGCTCCAAACTCGAATTCTGATTTGAGATTCAGGGGAATAAGCCCCCTTAGCTAACCAATTACCTTTACTATCGAATACATCTACTGTATCCCCAAGCATTGGTTTACCTTTGATTTTGTTTACTGCTTTCGAAAAAATCCATGGGTGTTTACGTAATAAAGATTTTTCACGACCAACATTTAAAGAAATTCTTGCTGACATAGGTCTATACTTACTTTTAATGATTAAATAATGCTGAAATAAATAACGTTATTTAATCTGTGAAAGAGAAATTTGCGCCGATTTTAGTCAATGACAAGCTTGGGTGCAAACTTTACTGATAATAATACTGATTTAAGAAGAGAAACATGTATGAATGTTAGCTATATTGCGCATATTTCAGGTAGGGTACAAGGGGTTTATTTTCGAGCCTCGTCTCAACAGCAAGCAATTGAATATAGTTTAAGTGGCTATGCGCGAAACTTAGCCGATGGTGATGTCGAAGTACTACTTTGTGGTGAGCAAGATAATATTGACAAAATGCTATTATGGCTTGCACAAGGTCCTGAACAAGCACAAGTAACAGAGATTCAGCATAAAAAAGTACCTTGGCAAGAGCATCATTTCTTCTCTATTGGTTAATACCAAAGTACCCTAAGATACGGTAACTAAAATGTTATGACTTAACAAAGCTGAAGCGTTTTAGTGTCTTACCTTCTCGTTCTATTGTTTCATCAAACATAGCTAAAGGACGTAACCATATATCTTCTTTATTATCTGCAGGGTGGTATACCACCATGTATTCTTCAGTCTCACTGTGTCTAGCAATATGAAGTACTTGGTAATAATTACCTTTAAAGTGCTGATAGGTACCAGTTTTTAACATTATTTTATCTTATGGGGTTAATTAAAAGGGATATTTAAAAGGAATATTAAAATGGATCTTTTAATATTTTATCAATAAACCACTCACCATCACGTTGAATGATTGCAAGGCGTTTAACATCTTTAATTCGACTGTCTTGATAATAACCATCAAAATATATCGTGATATTTGTACTGCCTTTAAACTGCTCTCGAACTTTAACACCACTACTATCTGGTCTCATTTCAACTTTGTCGTAAGACATATTAAATAAGTGACGGGCAACGGCTGCCGGTGAACGGTAATGCAGTATAAGACGAGCGAGTTTAGGGCTACATACAGAGGCTGCTTTTTCAACATTTTTTTCATTATATAAAGCATCAAAAAAAGCGATAGCGACGGTTTCTGGGTTATCAACAGTGGTGATTTTTTTTGAGTCATCTTCACCACACGCAGTTAATAAAAAAACTGTGCACAATAACAGCGTATAAAAATAACTTTTTAAATAATGCATTGATAATAAGTCAGAAAATAAATATTACTATCGATAATAGCGTAATTCTTTTGTAAAAGTGAAGTTAAATATCTGGATAGTTCGCTATAACAAAAAAAGGCACCGAAGTGCCTTTAGTTAATGAGTCGCTTTATTTGCTAAATTTTTACTATTGAACAAGCTCTTTATCACTAAAGCTTTCACTAAATAGTGCACTTGATAAGTAACGTTCAGCTGAGCTTGGTAAGATAACAACAATGTTCTTACCTTTGTTCTCTGGTTTTTCAGCAAGACGTTTGGCGGCAATTACTGCTGCGCCAGATGATATGCCAGCTAAAATACCTTCTTCTTTCATCAAACGGTGTGCCATTTCAAATGCATCATCATTTGATACAAGTTCAACCGCATCAACCATATCAAGATCTAAGTTGCCCGGAATGAAGCCAGCACCAATGCCTTGAATTTTATGAGGGCCAGGTGTTAATTCTTCACCAGCAAGTGCCTGAGTGATCACTGGGGAGTCTGTTGGCTCTACAGCTACTGTAGTAATCGCCTTACCTTTAGTTAGCTTAATATAACGACTTGTACCTGTAAGGGTACCGCCAGTTCCAACACCTGCAACAAAGATGTCGATATTACCATCGGTATCATTCCAAATTTCTGGACCCGTAGTTTCTTCATGAATTTTTGGATTAGCTGGGTTGTCAAACTGACCTAATAATACATATTTATCAGGATTTGAATCTCTAAGCTCTTGCGCTTTAGCAATTGCGCCGCCCATTCCCTTTGCCCCATCGGTAAGTTCAACCTTTGCACCTAAAGCGATTAATAATTTACGACGCTCTAAGCTCATAGTGCTTGGCATAGTTAAGGTAATACCATAACCTCGTGCTGCGGCAACAAATGCTAATGCAATGCCCGTATTACCACTTGTAGGTTCAACAATTTCTTTTCCTGGGATTAATAAGCCTTTTTCTTCAGCATCCCAAACCATACTTGCGCCGATACGACATTTAACACTGAAACTTGGATTTCTCGCTTCAATTTTAGCATATACATTAGCGCCATTTTCAGCACCAATAACGCGGTTAAGTTTAACTAGAGGAGTGTTGCCTATAGTTGTGGTATTGTCTTCGAAAATTTTAGACATCTTGGATCCTGTGAATTAGTTATTTATGGTTTAAGGGTAGCTAGTTGTTATAAAAAAAGAAGTGATATTTTATTATAACTTATATTGCGATATAGCAAAAAGATATAAATATATCATTTTCTGATATTTATGTTAATTTTTTGTTCTTTTTGCTTTTAATTGCAAAGTACCATGTTGGTCTAACATTGAAAGTTGTCCATTAATTATCTCAAAACGACTAACTTTATCAAGCGCCTGTAATAATGTCGATTCTTGTTCCATTATAGCTGGCGAGCACATTTTTCGAGTAGTAGCGATTGCCGCTATACTTAATGAGTTCTCTTGCGTGCTATAACTCGTTGAAATGTTATTACACGATGCAGAACCACTTAATTTATTTTCAGGAGAAAACATTAATTTCACTGTGCTTTTAGCGATAATGTGATGGCCTTGAATTGATTGAACAAGCCAACCTCCAGATAATGTTTCAGGGGAGGGGATCGCAGAAGAGCTATTGCAAGCCGTCAGGGTTGTTAATAGGGCAACAAACAGTGAGAGTTGTTTAATCTTTTTCATAGAAATTCCTATATGACATCATGATTTATTTTTAACAAAATTAGCACTCTATTTTAGGGTCTATTAATCTTTCACGGTTAAATTTCGTTCGCCTCTTTTTTAAGAGAGTAAAGCGTATTAATCGCGGGGAGTAGTGTGTAGCCTAGTCACTCTAAGCAAATATTACTCAACAAAGAGGAATACGCTTTTAGCCGAATCCTTCGGACAGCGTTTGTTGGATATTTTTACGGCGTTATCACCTTTTTATGTGGAATAACCACATGACAAAGGCTCTGCCTTGTATAAATGCCCCAAAACGCTGCAAAAATAATCTTGAAAGGTCAACAGACCCTAGTGTCATTCACTTATTTATAAAACTCAAGTGTTTAATTGTTTATGCATGACAAGCGACGTAACGAAGCTGCTACGTCGATATGCACGCTTTGTTAAAATCAGCTTTTATGGTATTTGATAATTCGCCGCTTCAATTATCAATGCGACTTGATGAATGAAACGAAGTTGTTGGTCAATAAAAATTGTTGACGTATAATCTTGTTTTAGTTATCTCGTTACGTTTGAGGAATAAATATTGCCCTTTACCCTAGTCGATACTTTAGCTTTATCTGTTTTTATTGTGTCTTGGTATGGTTATACCGTTTTTGCACGAAGAAAAGCCAAAACCACTGATTGCATTGCTCGCTCTTTACATCAACATAGAATCCATTGGATGTATGAAGTTATTTCTCGTGAAATAAGGGTCTCAGAAGCTGCTTTACTGGCAAACTTAGAGCGTAATATTGCTTTTTTTGCTTCTAGTACCTTGCTAATTCTTGCGGGTATATTTACTTTGTTTGCTAAAGTTGAAACGTTAGAGACGGTGATATCTTCATTACCTTTTGCCACGCATGTAAACCATTTAGCGATACAGTTAAAGCTTACTCTATTAGCTTTTATCTTTGTCATCTCTTTTTTCCAATTTACTTGGTCTATGCGCCAATATGGATTTTTAAATGTAATGATAGGAGCAACACCTTTTGACTCATCAGGTAAAAATGAAAATTTAACGGCTTATGCCAAGCAGATGGCTATTGTTCAGGACCAAGCAGCGCATTCTTATAATTACGGATTAAGATCTTATTATTTTGCACTAGCGGCTATATGCTGGTTTTTTCATCCGTTTTTATTAATATTTATGAGTTTGTGGGTTGTTTATACATTATATACGCGAGAGTTTAATTCTAAAGCCGTTAAAGCGATAACAAGCGCTCAAAAACTATTGCAACAAGAACGCCAGTTAAAAGATGAGCAAACGCCACGTGTCTAAAAAATATCAAGAATATTCTATTGAAGATTTCGATAAGTTTGATTGCTTAAAGTTATCTAAACGTTTTTACTTAGTGCTGTTATTTGTATTACGTGGTTACATAGTTTGGCTTATGTCAGTAACCAATATGAAAGATAGAGTTTCAACAATGCAATGGATATATCCAGAGACAAACTTATTTTTCTTAAGCTTAATATCAGGGGTTATTGGTCTATGGGTAATCGTTGTTATCAGTTTACGTAGGCCAAATTCAGCAAACTGGGTGAAAGTGTTTTGGCCTTATTGTCGGACTATGCTGGTGGTGGCGTTATTATTTGATTTTATCATTAACCTGATTAGCTTTTTTTATTGGCAATTAACCTCAATAACATGGCTTACTTGCCAAGGGTTGATTGTATTTTCTTTAATTACCCTATGTTTTACCAGTAAACGCATGGAAATTAACTTAATTGAATTCCCCCAAGCATTACCTCAAAAATAATTACTTTTTAATCGTGAAAAGTAATATAAAAAAGGCTCGTCAATGAATAACCCAAACGACACTCAACATCCAGAGAAAGATAAACGATTAATAATTTTAGATACAGAAACCACAGGTATTAACCCGAGAGAGGGTCATCGTATTGTAGAAATTGGTTGTGTTGAGATGATCAACCGTCAATTAACGGGACGAACTTATCATGCCTATATAAAACCTCTCGACCAACGTGGTCAAGTGTTTGAGATGGAACAAGAGGTTATTAATATTCATGGTTTAACTAATGACTTTCTTGCAGACAAACCTATTTTCTCCCAGGTTGTACACGAATTCATTGATTTTATCCGTGGTGCAGAGTTGGTTATACATAACTCAAAGTTTGATGTTGGTTTTATGGACCATGAGTTTTCCTTGTTTAACTCAATGGGACGAAGCCAAGACAAAGTACCGATGACAGAAGATATCTGTACTATTACCGATACCTTGAAGGTATCAAAAGATGAGCTGGGCTCGCCTAAAACATTGGATTACTTAGCGCGTTTTTATCGGGTAGACAAGTTAGTAGACCGGACATATCACGGAGCCTTAATTGATGCGCAATTACTGGCCTATGTCTACATTGAAATGACCCGTAAACAGTCAAGCTTCAATTTGTCAGTGGGAGATGGTAATAATGCAGATGCTAATGCAATCAGGCGTATATCTTCTTCACGGAATAAATTAAAGGTTGTGGCCGCTTCTGCCGATGAATTAGAAGCACATGCAGAAAGGATTGCTGTAATTGCCAATAAAGGAGGGGAGCCGCTTTGGAAATAAATAAGCATAATCATTTCAACGTCAAACCAGTTAAAATAGTAAAGCGGATTGCTGCTATGTTTTTTGTAGCTTCATTCAGTGTAGCTGCATTCGAGAGCGGCATACAAAACACTAACGAAGCTAATAAGCTTAATAAAACGAAAGTTGAGTATTATCAGAACGATAATATAACGAATCAGGTACCGTATTTCGATAATCGTTTTCGACTCGATGCTAACTTAGAAGAAATCACACTCATTTTTTATCGTAAAAGTGGTAGTAAACCTATCATTCTTATTCGGCCTGACGGTAGTAAAATAAGAGTGAACCAATTTGATAATGAAAATGTCCAGTGGTTTGATGACCGTACCTTTGACATGATTAAAATAAAAAAACCTATGCCAGGGCCTTGGCAAGCCGTTGGGGATATTTTACCTAACAGTCAAATATTGGTGGTCTCGGATATAAAAATTGCGGTAGAGCCATTACCTGAAATTGCCTTTTCCGGAGAGACGCTTAAAGTTGAAGGAACACTCTTTAATGGTGATGAAGCGATCACAAGCAGCCACTTTAAAAATGTTGTTAAGTTAGATGTTAATTTTTATAGTACAAATAATTCACTTTATGAAAATTTTGGGGCTGATGCCATTAAGGTCACTTCATTTCGTGATGATGGACGCGGCTTAGATGAATATGCAAATGACAATACCTTTACCGGCGAGTTTATTTTAGATTTTGCTCCAGGTGAGTGGCAACCTGTTTATTTGGTTAAACTACCCATGACAACGAGAGAGTTAAGACAAACACCTATATTATTACAAAAAACACCTGTAACAATAAGTGTCGTTAAATCTGAAGATATTGAAGTGCCTCATCAGCTAATATTGTCTATTGACCCTAGCTATGTCGATTCTAACAGCCTAGTCTTTCAAGGGAAGTTTACTTTTCCAGACCGGCAAATTGAACCTTTCTCTATTATGGAAGAGAGTGGAGAGAGCAGGACTACGACTATTACTAATACAGAGTCAGGTATATACAGAGTTAATGTTAGTGCCTTTGGTAAAACAATTACAGGACGGGAGTTTCGTCTAGTTGTTCCAGAGTTTACCTTTAATGTAGAAGTAAATAGTATGCTTGATTCAAATAATGGAATGAATGGGACTATAGAGGGGTCGCTCATTGAGACTGCTGATGAGCTACTTATTAAAGCAGAGCAAGAAAGAGCAAGCGCTTTGTTAGCGCAAAAACAAGCGCAAGAGGCAAAAGAGCAAGAAACTATGATAATTATTGCAGCTGGTAATGGCGTTATTATCTTAATTGCTGTTGTTATGTTTGCTATTTCACGGCGCAAGAAAACAAAAACGAAATAAAGATAATGCCATGTAGTCTTTAATTTAGCTTAATTGATGAAAATAAGCTTTGATTTTCATCAGATTGGTCGGCAAATGGTCAGGCGGTAACTTTTATTAAAAAAGTGGTTGACTGCGCCGCGTCATAACCGTATTATCTCGCCGCATTCAACGACATGTTGTTGAAGCAGAAAGATACAGCGGAGTGGTAGTTCAGTTGGTTAGCTTTTTATAAGTTAAGTGGCCTGTCACATCGGTTCGTCTTTCGCGGGTTCGAGTCCCGTTCACTTCAAGTGATAAACTCGAAGCTAAGCAAGATATGCGGAGTGGTAGTTCAGTTGGTTAGAATACCGGCCTGTCACGCCGGGGGTCGCGGGTTCGAGTCCCGTCCACTCCGCCAATTTTGTTTAAAATCATCATAGTTGATGCGATGTGAAAATCGTTAAAGTTTCAAAGCAAAAAACAGCGGAGTGGTAGTTCAGTTGGTTAGAATACCGGCCTGTCACGCCGGGGGTCGCGGGTTCGAGTCCCGTCCACTCCGCCAATTTTTTTTAAAATCATCATAGTTGATGCGAAGTGAAATTCGTTAAAGTTTCAAAGCAAAAAACAGCGGAGTGGTAGTTCAGTTGGTTAGAATACCGGCCTGTCACGCCGGGGGTCGCGGGTTCGAGTCCCGTCCACTCCGCCAATTTTGTTTAAAATCATCATAATTGATGCGAGTTGAAATTCGTCAAAGTTTCATGGGTAGAGTCCCAATCACTTCCCCAAGTGAAAACTCAAAGTAAACAAGCTATGCGGAGTGGTAGTTCAGTTGGTTAGCTTTTTATAAGGTAAGCGGCCTGTTACACCGGATGGTCTTTCGCGGGTTCGAGTCCCGTTCACTTTTCTAAGTGATAAACTCGAAGTAAACAAGATATGCGGAGTGGTAGTTCAGTTGGTTAGAATACCGGCCTGTCACGCCGGGGGTCGCGGGTTCGAGTCCCGTCCACTCCGCCAATTTTGTTTAATGTTTGTGACTGAATATAAAATAGTTCAGTCAACTATCTACTGAAGTCAGTAAATCCTATACGAACAATCCCCCACCTTTAAAACTCAGTAAACAGCTCTACATTTCTCTAAATAAATCATGCTAAAACTATTTTTTGTAAATCTCGTGAAAATCATCTAGTAATCCCCACTAAATATCCTTCGCTAAAACTCTATATCTATAATTTTACATTCATCTTTTTGCAGTAAACATAAACTCTATATACCGAATGTTCCCTCATTTACACTCTGTATTTTTTCTACGTTTTATGTCACGCATTTCTTTAAAATAGAAACATTACCGTTAGCATTAATTCATACATTGATTTGAATGATATAAACCCTTATACGAAAAAAGTTAAAATAAACCTTGAATTAGTGGTACGACCAGTGCTTTAATCTAGTTATAAAATTATAAATAGAACATACAAGTTGTGGGAGAAGGTTAATGCTAAGTTACAAAGCACCAGTGGCAGATATTAAATTTTTGATTGAAGATGTATTTAATTATTATGATCATTATAAAAAATATGAAGAATTTGAAGAAGCTAGTCCTGATTTAGTTGACGCTATTCTTCAAGAGTGTGCAAAATTTTGTGAGAATGAATTATTACCTTTGTACCAAAGTGGTGATAAAGAAGGCTGTACCTTTGATAATGGTAAGGTTATTACTCCAAAAGGCTTCAAAGAAGCATACCAACAGTATATTGATGGTGGCTGGTCTTCTCTATCACACGCAGTTGACCATGGCGGTCAGGGTCTACCTCCTTCGCTTGGTATGGTACAGTCAGAAATGACAGGTACTGCTAATTGGTCATGGGCTATGTATCCAGGTCTTAGCCATGGTGCTATGAATACTATTACTACTCATGGTAATGACAAACAAAAAGAATTGTATTTAACGCGATTAATTCAAGGTACTTGGACAGGTACCATGTGTTTAACTGAGCCACAATGTGGCACAGATTTAGGCCAAGTTACCACCAAAGCTGAGCCAAATGGCGATGGAACTTACAATATAACGGGTACTAAAATTTTCATCTCTGCCGGTGAACATGACTTAACCGATAATATTATCCATATTGTACTTGCAAGATTACCTGATGCACCAAAAGGTACTCGTGGGATTTCATTATTTATCGTTCCTAAAGTGAAAACGGACCAAGAAGGTAACTTAGGAGAGCATAATAATGTTGTCTGTGGCTCTATAGAAGATAAAATGGGCATCAAAGCCTCTGCTACAGCAGTACTTAATTTTGACAATGCTATTGGTACATTGATAGGCCCGGAAAATAAAGGTTTAGAATGTATGTTCACCTTTATGAATACCGCTCGTCTTGGTACTGCATTACAAGGGATTTGTTCAGCAGAGTTAGCGTTCCAAAACTCTTTGATTTATGCCAAAGAACGTTTATCTATGCGTTCACTTACCGGTAAAAAATATCCAGAGAAAGTGGCTGACCCTATTATTGTTCACCCTGATGTACGTAAAATGCTGATGACGCAAAAAGCCATTTCTGAAGGTGGCAGAGCAATGATTTATTACACGGCTAAAATCGTTGATGATATCTCTATGGCAAAGACAGAAGAAGAGCGTCTAGCAGCAGATGACCGTTTAGGTTTTATAACGCCTATTTTAAAAGCTTTTCTAACTGAGCTTGGCTCTGAAAGTGCCAATCATGGCTTACAAATATTTGGTGGTCATGGTTACATAAAAGAGTGGGGCATGGAGCAAATAGTACGTGATGCGAGAATATCGACTCTTTATGAAGGAACTACGGGCATACAAGCACTCGATTTATTAGGCCGAAAAATACTAATGACACGTGGCAAATCATTAAATGATTTTTCTAAAGAAGTACTTGGCTTTTGCAAGAACCATAGCTTAATTTCAAGTAACCCTCATAAACGACAGATGAATCGCTTTATCTGGCCTTTGAGTAAATCAATTGCCAGCTGGCAACAATATTCGGTTCGTCTAGGATTAAAAGCTAAATCTGACCGTGATGTTGTCGGCTCAGCGTCTGTAGACTTCTTGATGTATTCTGGTTATATAGTTATGGGATATTTTTGGGCTCAAATGGCCCAAACGGCCTACGAAAAATTAGCTGGTGATGTTGAGAATCGTGATTTTTATCGTGCGAAAATTAAAACAGCAGAGTTTTACTTTGAACGTATGTTACCTAGAACTAAATCTTTAGCAAAAACGATGATGGCTGATCCAAAAAGTTTAATGCAATTAGATCAAGAGTTAATGTCTTTTCTTTAACTTTTAAGAAAAACATTCGTGTTTCATAAAATGCACGATTTAGACCATAATGCGTGTCAGTTAATAGCTGACACGCATTTTTTTTGCGCCTTTTCAGGGCAACGTTTAGCTCTATATTTTACTATACGATGGCAACTTCATTCATTGAGCTTTTTAGGTCGATAAGTTATCACATATCATCTAGCTCCTTATCAATTAATACCCTTATTGTGTTATCAGCTGATCATGGCGCAGCTGAAGTTCCTGCTTATTTATCAACACTCGGTATGAAAACAGAGCTAGTAGCACCTAAAACCTGGGACAAAAAACCAAGTATGCTGGTACTTAAGAAAGAGTTTGGTTTTGATAGCGAGCTCATCAAAAGTTATTTTCATCCCTCTTTCTATCTTGATAGAGACTTAAATGCTTTACGTGAATTATCACTTGCGCAAGTACAAAAAGCCGTTGCTGTAGAGGTTGCTAAATTTGATGGTGTCGCGCTTGCAGTAACAAGTACTGATATTGAATCAGGTAATACGCCACAAAACTACCTCCATACCTTGGTTGTTAATAATCACAGCAAAAATCGTTCGGGTGATATTTACATTGTGCTTGAAGCGCATCGTTTTGTTGCCGATATGGAAGGGTTAACCGTTGCGGCAACTCATGGCTCTCCGTGGGGATATGATACTTATGTACCGCTAATTTTTGCTGGTTTTGGTATAGACGATGAAGTGGTTTATGACAGAGTCAGCACCACAGATATTGCTGTTACTTTATCGGCAATACTGGGCATTAAGGCACACTCAGGTTCCCAAGGGAAAGTACTAAAAAAGGTATTAGATGACTAACTCATTTTAAAAGTTAACTCTTTTTAAAACGATTACTCATGCTCACGGCTGTCATGCCGTGAGCAAAGATACTTAATAAGACTGTTAACACAATAATACTGAGAATGTAGTCATGGCCAGTACGGCCAATTTTATCAATAGCAATTAGTAGGTAGAGAATAGAAGCAATTCCGCGAGGGCCAAACCAAGCGATAAAGAATTTACTATAGTTTGTTAATCCAGTACCGATTAAACAAATAAATACCGGCACAATACGAATTACCGTTAAACTAAGTAGTGCATAAATTAATGCTTTTACATCCCAAAAGGGAGCAAAATCAGGAATAATAATTAATCCTAAAATGACAAAAACAAATAGCGTTAACATCTGACCTTCCGTTTCGCCGAATTCTTGAATTCGTTCACGTACCTTTATATCTTTGACCCCTAAAAATAAGCCTGCACAAAATGCAGCAATAAAGCCATTGCCTTCGAATAATTCGGCACAGGCATAGGCTAAAATGGCAATAGAGAGGCAGGTTAATCGTTGAAATACAGTATCCATCCAATCTATTTGATGAGCAAACTCAATGGCTCTTCCGCCTATATGTCCAATCGCGCCACCAATAAGTGGCCCAAGAGTGAGTTGCATGGCCATAAAAGTAAGCCAATGATCTTCAGATGAAATATGCCCTAAGCCGCTAGCGATAACAGCTAAACAGACAAAAATAGGCGGCAGAGATATACCATCGTTTAAACCACTCTCGGCGCTAATAGAATCTCTAATATTGGTTGGTACTTTTTCACTCTTGACTACTGCTTGTCCTAGTGCAGCATCTGTTGGCGATAAAATGAGCGCCAGTACAACTAATAACCAGATATCAGTTGCAGGAAATAATAAAAAAGCAAAGGTAGCTCCGAGCACCATGGTTAATGGTAAACCGATCAGCAACAATCTAGCCGGTAAACCTTTTAAACGACTTCTAATGTTTGTTAACTTGATAAAAGAAGCATCAACAAAAAGAATAATAATTAACGTTAATTCAGCCAATAACTGGATGCCATGAGCATCTGTCTGCACGTGTAGCCAAGAAAATCCGAGCGGACCGAGTATCAAACCAATACTGACAAATGCCATGGGAGCGGTAATAATTGATCGTTCAGCAACTTTTGAAAAAAGACCAAAAAGTAAAATTATTGTTGCTGCTAGGAAAATAAGTTGATGATCTAGCATGGAAATAAAGTCCTTTTGTATAAATGCAAAGCTAGTTAACGATTAATAAAGCATATTAAGGTAACATGTGCCAAATGAACAACACTTTATGATCCCTTATGCGCCCCTCTAGTTACCCAGAACAAGAAGTCAGTACAATTAACTGGCAAGCCTTCAAACTCATTTTACCTTATTTATTCGAGTATAAAAAACGCATCGCCTTTGCCATGTTGTGTTTAATATTCACTAAAATTGCCAGCGTATATTTACCCTTTATCCTCAAAGATATTGTTGATACTTTGGATGCTAATAGCATTGATAAGCAAAGTTCGGCGCTGATAATTGTGCCTTTAGGCTTAGTGGCTGCGTATGGCATGGTACGATTATCGATAGTTGTTTTTGCTGAGATTCGAGATACGCTATTTGGCCGGGTTACTGAACGTGCTATCAGACGTATCGGTTTAAAAGTTTTTCGTCATTTACATTCCCTTGATTTAGACTTTCACCTAAATAGACAAACCGGTGGATTGTCTCGTGATATAGATCGAGGCACGACGGGCATTAATTTTTTAATGCGCTTTATGGTCTTTAATATTGTGCCAACATTGCTTGAAATAGTGATGGTGGTGACTATTTTATTTGTTAAATATGGCATTTGGTTTGCGGTAGTAACACTCTCTTCAATTATCACCTATATTGCTTATTCTATTTTTGCTACTGAATTGCGTACCCGTTATGTTCGGGCAGCCAATAAAGCAGACTCATCAAGTAATACTCGCGCCATTGATAGTTTATTAAACTATGAAACAGTTAAGTATTTTACCAATGAAGAATTTGAAGCAAAGGCTTATGACGAGCAACTATCGACATGGGAACAAGCAAAAATAAAAAACCGTTTATCACTATTTGCCTTAAACGGTGGACAAGCGCTTATTATCGCGGTGGCTATGACGGCCATGTTGGCACTTGCCGCTAATGAAGTTGCTGCAGGCGCCATGACACTTGGCGACTTTGTGCTAATTAATGCTTTTATGATGCAGTTATTTATGCCGCTTAACTTTTTAGGTTTTGTTTACCGAGAGATAAAAGGCTCACTAGCAAATATTGAAAACCTATTTGGTTTATTAGCTAAAACACCTAAAGTACAAGATGTTGCTGGTGCAGTTGCGCTAAGTTTGACGGAGCAGGGTGATAGTACAAGGTCTCAAATGGATAATCAGGCGAGCATTGTCTTTGATAATATTCGCTTTGCCTACAATGCCAAACGGCCAATTATTAAGAGCATTTCTTTTAACGTTAATGCCGGTGAAAAAGTTGCTGTGGTGGGGCAAAGTGGCTCGGGTAAATCAACCTTAGTAAAATTACTGTTTCGTTTTTATGATGTCGACTCAGGCGCTATAAAAATTAATCAACAAGATATTAGCCAAGTCAGCCAACAATCATTACGTACCCATATTGGCATCGTGCCGCAAGATACTGTGCTCTTTAACGACTCGTTATTTAATAATGTGCAATATGGTTGTCCAACAGCAAGTAAAGAAGAAGTATTAAAAGCCATTGAACTCGCGCATTTATCTGAATTTATCGCCAGTTTACCTGAGGGTTTAGAAACTGTGGTTGGTGAGCGTGGCTTAAAACTATCCGGCGGCGAAAAGCAGCGGGTTGCTATTGCCAGAACCATTTTAAAAAATCCACAAATATTAGTGTTTGATGAGGCGACATCATCCTTAGATAGTCATTCAGAACAGGCTATCCTCACGGCAATAAATGAAGTCGCTAAAAGTAGGACTAGTCTTGTGATAGCACATAGATTATCTACCATCATAGATAGCGATAATATTATTGTCATGAGTCATGGTGAGATAGTAGAGCAGGGTAATCATCAACAATTACTAGCGCTTGAAGGGCAATACAGCAAAATGTGGCAGTTACAGCAATCGTAGAGTTAACACGTTATGAATAATGAAGTACAAAAAACATCAGCGGAAGTTGATGCAACAAAACAATGGTTAGAAGAGATCATTATCGGCTTAAATTTTTGTCCCTTTGCCAAAAAAGAGTTTGTCAATAATACCATTTGTTATCATCAGTCTGAGGCAGAGCAAATTAAACCCGCTTTGAAAGAATTCGTAGAGCAATGCCATTATCTTCAACAACATGATGACATTGAAACGACTTTGCTTATATATAGTGAAGGCTTTCGCAGTTTTGAGCGTTATTTAGATTTAGTTGATTATGCCAATGACTTGCTGATTGACTCTGGTTTTGAGGGGATATTTCAATTAGCTACTATGCATCCTGAATATTGTTTTGCTGATGATGACTTTGATGCAGCCAGTAACTTCACCAATCGCTCTCCTTATCCCATGATACATATTATTCGTGAAGCGAGTATGGCTAAAGTACTTAAAGTATATAAAAATCCCGAACAAATCCCAGAAGATAATATGGCCTTAGCCGAACACAAAGGCAGTAATTATTTTCAAGATATTTTAAAAGCTATTCACCAAGCTCACCCTCAAAAATAGACTTTATGATATTCTGCCAATTAAAAAACTTTATTAACGACTCTTTAATAAAGTTTTTAATGATAACCAATCAATAGGCTAAATTACATTTTATTAACGCCATTAGTTGATTGAAACTTATACACTACTTGTTCATTACTAAGTAAGTTTGAGATGAGCATATGAAAACCAGTTATCACGGTAAAGAATATCGCTTTAATTGCTTTGAAGAGCTTTGGGCTTTTTACCGAAGTATTTTAGTTCAGCAATCTCATCAACCTCATCAATAATATTTATTAGCTACTAATAAATTACAAGTAAAATTAAAGCTTTTACCTAGCGATGATCGCTTTATTTCATCTCTAAGGTAAAATGACGCACTTTTCATCATTATCCGTGTTGTCATATGCCTGCTTTAGAACAATTTTTACTTATCGCTATGGTGCATTTTTTTGCTGTAGCTAGCCCCGGCCCTGATTTTGCGCTTATTTTAAAGCAAAGCATTCGCTATAATCGGCGTATTGCCATCTACACTAGCTTTGGTATTGCCGCAGGCATTATTGTACATGTTACCTATTCATTGGTTGGCATAGGGCTTTTAATTGCTAGCGATGAACGTTTATTTACCGCGTTAAAATATATTGCGGCTAGTTACTTTTGTTATATAGCATGGCACTGCATTAGGGCTAAAAAGCCGGATAATGAATTATCATCAGAAAAAGGCAGTGATACTCATAATAATTCTCTCACGGCAAATGAAGAAGGCAAGACCGATACGTCGACGAAACTACCTTCAGTTAAAAAAGCTTTCCTTAATGGCTTTTTAATCAATGCGCTAAACGTTAAAGCAACGTTATTTTTTGTCAGTTTGTTTTCTGTCGTTATCGCCCCTGAAACCTTGTTGGGTATTAAAATTGCCTATGGTGCTTATTTAGTGGCAGCCACAGCTGCATGGTTTTGCTTCCTCTCCTATATGTTAACTCAAGAGAGAGTTCGTTTTGTCTTACAAGGTAAACGCTATATTCTTGACCGAATTATGGGGGTGATTTTATTACTATTAGCTATTCAGTTAGTGTTAAGCGATCTTAATTAACCGCTAATTATGCGAGCGTTAAAGCCAAATATAGGCTTAAAAGGATTGAATAACTTGTTGATAAATTGAGCAGTGAGCAATCTGTTCTTATTTCCAGTATAATAGTGCTCAAATGTTGTATTAATGTATAAAAGGGTCAGCTTTGCCAGAAAAGAATATAATTGTATCCATCGGTGGAAGTGTTGAACGTGCTGTAAAGGGCGAATATTCAATTGATGTGAAAGCTGTATTAAGTGAAGCGTGGCAGCACACTTTACAATCTAGAATGTCAATTAATCTAGGGCTTATCTTCGTTTTAGTGTTTGGCATGATAGTGTCATTTATTACCAGTAGCTTTTTTGGTGGTATTGAGGCGGTTGTTGCAGATGCTCAAGCAGGCAAGTCTGAAGCATTACAGATGATCAATGTTATTGTTACGATTGCGGTCTATCCATTTATCGCAGGCATTGAAATGATGGGTGTATTTCACGCGATAAACAAACCAACACAAAGTAAAATGTTACTCTCGTTTTTACATCGCGGTAGTTGGGTTGCACTGTGTGCATTACTGACCTCTTTGTTGATCAGTATCGGTTTTGAATTGTTAATTATCCCAGGTATGCTGTTGGCGGTTTTATTGTCTCTAACTCTTCCTTTAGTGGTAGAAAAAAAGATGACCCCAATGCAAGCCATCGTTGTATCAGTAAAAGCATTACGGTTTAAAATTGGACCTTTGCTGGTAATTTATTTAGTCTTATTCATGTCGTTTATAGCCTTGATACTTCCTATCGCATTATTAATTAATTCGAGCCTAGCCCCGCTTGCAGTCATGGTGTTTTTATTTGGTTTTACCTATTTAGCACCCTGGTATTATAACGTCAAAGGCGTATTGTACCGTGAAATTTTTGGTGTGTTTGTTGATGAGAATAACAAAGAAATGCTTTTAACACCTACGAATAAAGACGCTGACCATAATGGCTCAGACGATACTTTTTCTGCTTAACCGTTGTCATAAATAAGGATTTTTTATGAAAAAAATGTTATTCATTCGTTTTGTATTATCAATCGCGCTTGTTATTGCTGTTGTTGCACCTTTTACTTTTTTAGTGCCTAAACCTTTAGTGATTGTTGCTGAGGTTTCTGTTGAACCCGAGCCTGCAAAAGTTATTGTGCCGGTTGTGGAAAAAGTGAAAGTAATCGAAAAACCATTACATCAGGTAAGTTTGCCTAATTTTGCCGCTATTTATGATATTCCAACAAAAAAACGACAGTTTTTTTCGTTTATCCGTCCAGCAATTGATGCTAAAAATAATGAGTTAACGCAAGATAGGAGAAAACTTGAATATTGGCATGGACAAATATCGTTAGGTCTTGGGCTGACATCAGCTGAGCAAACATCACTGCAAGGTCTTGTTAAGCTTTACCGCATCAATAAGCAAGCTTCTACATTGCAACAAATAAATGATTTGTTACTGCGAGTAGATAATATACCTACTTCTTTAGTATTGGTGCAGGCGGCTAATGAGTCAGCTTGGGGAACCTCGCGTTTTGCCCGCATAGGGTTAAACTTCTTTGGTATTTGGTGTTATAAAACAGGTTGTGGCATGGTGCCCGGTGGTCGTGATACGGGTGCTAAACATGAAGTAGCAGCATTTCAAAGTATCGATGCGGCCGTTTCTGGTTATTTTAATAATATAAATAAGCACAATGCCTATCATGTTTTTAGAACAATCCGTGCTGAGTTGAGAGCGCAAGATCAGCCACTTGATGCTGAAATTCTCGCTACAGGTTTATTACCTTACTCTGAACGTGGCGCTCAATACGTGTTAGATCTCACCGATATGTTACGTCATAATCAGCGTTATTTTGTCAGGTCAAATGACCAACAGACAGCTTTAGCGGATTAATGATTCAAGCTTACTAACTCATACCAGTAAAGTCATTTATTGTTTTGAGTTAGCTAGCTTAGTGTGACATTCGCAAGCTTAGTAAAAGAAAATATAATAAATCAAACGTTAAGTGATTCAAAATATTAGGTAATAAAATATAACGTTAATATTTTAGTTTACTGCAAGCAGCAATAGGGTGAACTACAGCTTTAGTGATTTTTCCATATTGAAGTTTAACTAGAGGCTGATTAATATAACCGTTAAACTTTTGTGATCTCCATTGAGGTAACAAAGCCGGATCAGTGGTTAAATTAGCAATTAGCCCGGTAGACTTCTGTTCTTTTACCTTATTTTTACCATAGATATTGTTAGTAACAGTCTTTGTTATTACATCATTAGCAAAACTTTTCTCTCGACTTGCAGCAACAATGCAAATTCTATTTTCAGCAGCACGAGATAACAAGCTATATTCAACCTCACATGCTTGTTGAATATCAAACGGCACTAATAACAAATGAATGTTATGTAACGTCGCAATTTTGACTATTTCGGGTATGTTGGCATCATCAGCTGTTAGCATAGCAAGACATATACTTCCTTGCTCTAAAGGCAATTCTACAATATTTAATGCATCGCCCAAATCGGTCCACTGATAGCGCTGGCAAAAATGCAATTGCGCTTGTGTGGCTAATAATCCCTTGTCGCTTATTAATACCGCCTGGTGTTTGCCTTCAATGACTAAGCTTGTACACAAGTATTGGAAAGGCCTAAGCACAGCGCTTACTTGTTCAATTAGCTGCTTGCTCAAGCTTTCTATATGAGCTCTTTGCTGGGCATCATTAGTGATGTCTTTATCGGCGATAAAGAATAATTCAGGTAATTGAATTATATCAGTGAGATTGTTCTCAATGTACTGGCAAACATCTTCAATGGCATGCTCGTTCGATTTGTATGTTGCAAAGATTGCTACATTGGCAGTGATAGGAACTTGCTGCTGTAGTGATTTTCTTATGGACTCAGCTGGCTTTATATTTGCGGTTAACTTTTGGTAAAGTTCAGGGCGTAATTGTTGAGTTATTAGGGTCCCATCAGGACGGACTTTGTTGTTTAGCCCTATTTTAGTGTCAGTTTCAACGACAGGTAAATCAATATCTGCAAAGGTAAAACCTTCATCATTATTATTAATTTTTGCGAGTACCTTGCCATCGGGAGAGACTATCTGGCTTTGCCCAACGGCCATGTTAAAACTGGCAAGATCATCTTGTATTTGTTCCGACAGGTATTCTTGTGATTGGGCTAGGGGAATGAGTGAGCCAACCTTATTAGCCGTCGCTATGAATATGTTATTTTCGAATGCTCGAGCAGGATCATGCAAGTGACTTTGGTCTATTGCGAACGAGTTAATAGAGTTGCACAGTAATTGTGCACCACTTGAGGCTAATGTCCGTGATGCCTCAAAGCTCATACTATCGTCACCTGTTAACATGGCCAGTTTCCCAAGAGGGGTTGCTACCACCTCTGTGACATTCTTCGCATTACAGAAAAAATCCTGTTCATGTTTGGATAATATTTGTTTGTCTGTTTGGTTAATGAGCTTGCCAAGGGGAGAAAACAAACATGACGTGACGCTAATATTCGATTTTATATTCGATTTTATATTTGAGGTAATGGTGTCGTCTTGCTCATTTTCAGGAAAGTCACGTACATCGTCTCGGCGTAAGGTAACATTGATGACAATGTAACAGCCATGTTTGATCGCTTGCTCTGCTATGGCTTTTAAAAAAGGGCCATCAAGTGCTAAAGCCTCATGCCAGGCCTGATCATGATCTACATAACTAGGCTGCGTACTTGAAAATAGAGTATTACAAAACTCAGGAAGCACAATCAATGATGGCTGACAGCTTGCAGCCTCACCAATCATACGAATACAGCTTGCTAAATTTTCTTGAGAATTTGAACTGGTGGCAAACTGAGAAACGGCTACTCGCATGATTTATATTTTCCAGATAACTTATGATTGTTTGAATTCAAAAAGGTGAACGTATTACCTTTTATCGGTGGGATTTTACCTTAAAAATCGACAGGAGAGGCCATTTTAATAGATTTATTATCGTTTAACTAAAGCCTGTTGATAATCGACAGGCTACTAAGGCTTAAAACAGTGGGGGACTTCAATCATTTAATGTACTTGTTATTGCTATAGATTCATTAATCTACCTAAAGGCAAACACCAGCTCTTTTCAAATTTCTGAAAATACTAAAACTTTTTTAAGAATCTAGCCATGTTATTTTTTTGGTAGTCTTCCATGGTTAGATACACACCAGTAGCTGAGATGAGTATTATTATGCCAGATATCATTAACGGTTTAGCCAAAAACTTACCATATCCAACTATTACTTGTTGAGTCTTCGCAAAGGAACTTGGTAAAGAGAATTTACCTGATTTTATGGTGTTCTTTATATAGTGATAAAACCCCTTATCTCTAATAACATCGAATAAAAGGCCTATAAATATAGCAATAGTCAGGGTGAATATTATTGCTAGGCAGCTACTGATAACTTTGAGGGTAGCCGTTGATAATTGATCACTAAATACTGCATCTCTTAATTCATTGATCCAAGCTGGTGGGATATTAGTCCACAACATAAACAGAATTACCAGCGTCGTTAATATAAATACTGTTGTTGTTAAAACTTTGGCTGAGTAGCTGAGAAAAGAAAAATTAACCACCGCTGGATGTGCGTTTTCTGCTTGGTTTAACTCCAGCGAGTTTACAATACGCAGATCGGTAATATGAATGGAATAAACGGAAGCCAATGCTTTGACAGATTCTAAAGACGCTTTACCGTTTTTTTCAATACGCTGAATTGTTCTCAAACTTAGCCCTGAAACATCAGCTAATTGAGTTTGACTCCAGGCTCGTTGTTGGCGTTCAGTGATCAGCCTATGTTTATCGAGTAACATTTTCATTTTCAATTTACCTCATCATTAATTGAAACAATATGATGAGATACAATCGCCTGTTTGTATATGTCGTATCGGTGTCATCAATACGACAGTTATATGCCAACGCCTGATTAGCTGGGGCAAACACCTAATCAATTGTTAATATTTTACGAAAAATAATATTAGTAGCGCAGGTGTTATAAAGTTAGCGGTTAGCTAACTTATCTCGAAAACAATTAATGTAGTGAATAGTTAACGCATAACCAGCCAAGTTATACGTTAGTAACATCTATATATAATGACTCATTGATATTTGAAGATGATACATGCTCTTTAGCAAACTCATACTCTGCTTTTTCACTTGAACGATCAATTGCCAAGTTTTCAAAGTCAAATAAATTGGTGTCAGCTAATTGACTCAAACTAACATTTTTTAAAGACTTAAAAATAGCTTCAACTCTGCCAGGGGTGGCACTATCCCAATCAGACAACATAGCTTTTACATTTTGTCTTTGTAAATTTTCTTGTGAGCCACATAAATTACAAGGAATAATCGGAAAACTCTTATGGTTTGAGTAGTCGATTAAATCTTTTTCTCTACAATAAGATAAAGGTCTAATAACAATGTTTCGTTTATCATCAGAAAGCAGTTTTGGCGGCATGCTTTTAAGCTTTGAGCCATAGAACATATTTAAAAACATTGTTTCAACGATATCGTCCATGTGATGACCCAAGGCAATTTTTGTCGCACCTATTGTTTCAGCAAATGAATACAATGTACCTCTACGTAGTCGTGAACAGAGGCCACAGGTAGTTTTACCTTCGCCAATTTTCGATTTAACAACGGAGTAGGTATCTTTATCTACGATATAATAGGGTATGTCTAAAGACTCAAAATATGCAGGCAGTATTTCTTCTGGGAACCCAGGTTGTTTTTGATCTAAATTCACGGCAATAATTTTAAAGTTTATTGGTGCAGCTTTTTGTAATGCGATTAAAATATCTAACATTGCAAATGAATCCTTACCACCGCTGATTGCAGCCATAATCACATCAGACTCTTCAATCATTTTATAGTCGAATATTGCTTTACCAACATTTCTTCTAAGCTTCTTGGTAAGCTTATTTAAATCTAAATTTACTTTAGGGACGTCTGATACAACCATGGTTAATTAAAGCCTTTGATACTGCTAACGGTAAAAGTAACGGATTATATACTAGTGGAATTGTGTTTTGAATAACTGTTAATAGCTTGGTTGCAATTTATAAAGCGAGACTGTGTAAGTATTGGTTTATTGATGAGCATGGTTAGTGCTGAAGTCATGTTATTGATTTAAATTTTCGGCGTGAATAATAGCTGCTTGATAAAAATATTAACAGCTATGAGTAATCACCTATTTATCAGCTATAGCAGAATAACTATAAGGTTTAAAAATTAGCTAGGATTAGTTTTGCCTGGCTAATCTTTCCTTACGTATTTTTATCAGTTCATTTTTTCTTTGTTTTTCTTTTTTTTCCTCAATCCAAGCTACATAGGTAATGCCCGCTGCTAAAATTATAAATATAACTGTTGTAGCAATACTCATAGCACCAGAATAAAGACCTAAAAAAAGAAAAAATAGGAGAAAGCATGTGGTTTCTTTCATTATACAATCCTCTGTGATGTTGATAACCAAGATAAAGCATCATCATGATTATCAAAAAATTTAGACTCAATACCATTAAAAGCTTGGTGTGAGTTTTGTAAAAAGTGTTTTTGAACTGAGTTTTTAACAATAACGGCTTCAAATTTTTGATTGTTTTTTTCAGACCAAATATTTAGATTTTTTATTTCATTTAACATTTCTGGCGGTCCCAAATCCCATTCTGACAAATCAACTAAGCATGACCAACTCTCATGTTTCAGTGTTTTAGCTTGGTCTCTAAATACTTCAAAACATGAAATGACTGTTTCAATATTCCAATCATCATATGCCTTGACAGTCAGAAGCTGATTATTAGTAGATATTGAATACTTACCGTGTTGAGGCATAGTTCTTATGTGATTTTTGTGAGGATTTTCATCAAGTGAGCTATTAAATAGGTGATCAAACTTTGATATGTTTAGCAGGTCTAGAGGCTGTTTTTTTGGGTTAATGAGAATTAACTCACCTTTAAGTAAATCTAGATGGCCTTTTAGTAAAAGAATCATGCCTAAAGCTGAAACGCTTAACAAAGTTGTATTGACCAAGTCTATTATAAATTTAGTACCAATATGTGTTTCATTTTTATATACATCTCTAAACTTTTGGTACCAAATAAAACTGAAATCAATAGGCGCGACTATTTTAATAACCTTTACGTTATCAGTATTTTCTACTGAGTATGTTAGTGCTATGCTCATTGTAAATTACAGCCTTACTTTATACGAATAAATCGATAAGTATTGTAAGTTGTATTAAGCTATGAAGATGTTCTTTGCCGAACAAACTAAGGAGAGATATGAAAGGTACTCGTTCATCAAATACCTCGTTGCAACAGATACCGCAGCAATTACTTAATTACTTTGAAGATGAAGACTTTACAATATCGACATTAAAAAAAGTAAAATTGACTACCGGTTTTTTTAATTTTACTGGTCTTTTTTATATAAAAAAAGGTCGGTTTTCAATTTCTCTACCTCAACAAGATTTGGCTACCCTATATAGTTTTATGGTTGAACCGAATAGTTGGTTTGGTGGTTTAACATTAATGCCATTACCTCATCCATTTTTACTCATTAATGAAATTGAGCATGTTGAATTGCTCTATATCCCTAAAACGCGTTTAACAAAAATTGCAGACGCGCATCCTATAATATATAAGTGGTTGCTTAACATTGCTGCTGACAATCTACCGCAATGGTTTCAAGTACCATTAATCGCCCTATCAAATAAAAAAATTCGAGTGGTATATTGTCTGGTTACTTTATTACCGCTTAATAGGGGGGATTTAAATATTATCGAGCTTGATGCAAGTCAGCAGAAAATTAGTGATATTTGTGGTTTGTCTAGGCCAAGAGTTAATGAAGTATTGAAAGAACTTGAGCACCATGAACTAATTAAAGTAAAACATAAGAAAATTATAATTCATAAGCCAATGGCCATGTTTGAACTCTTAGATGATGCTAACTTAGGTTTCTATGATCCCCGTATAACTAAAACGAAAGAGACAAAATAGACGTAAAGCTAAGTCTTATTTTGAAGCCGATACAGGAAAAGTTTTGGGTGAAGGATAATGGGGGACGACTTGCTCTATTTCTTCAAAATTTTCACTGAAAACTCTCTATGGGAGATGCAGGTAAAATCTTTGTTACCTCATTAAGTGTATTACTACTCGTGTATTTAGTAATTAGCTTTGTTGGTTATAAATACCCCTGTTCATGGGGCTAAGCCATTTCACCACAGCTGTCGACAAAGTAAAAATTATCAATACACCTAGTGGTTAAATGTAACAAATCCCAAATGATATAGATCAAATAAAATCCTGAATATATTTCTAATATTCAGGCCACTCCTTATAATTGACAATACTTCTTATTATCATTACCACTCACCAAAATTTTAAGCTGATAATAATTTAATCTCAAATTTATAATGAAAACATTAAATCAATGAACACTATGAACTACGACATTACTGCAAAAATACTTCATTGGCTGTCTGCTTTAGTTATTTTATGGGCAACCTTGGCGGGACTTTATATAATACTTCCTAATACGGAAGATCATATAAAACTGCAAATAGCAGAGTTAAATATTTCGATAACGACTTTATTTATTCCAATTTTCTGTTTTCGAATATTGTATCGTATAATAAGCAAAGCACCAGTTGAACAAGGACTTGTACCTACAAGAGGAGAGGGAATTGCAATGTTTATGCACAAGTTTCTTTATGTTCTAGTCTCTATTGTATTAGTAAGTGGCATCCTGATGATGGATAGACCTATTTCACTATTTGATATTTTTCAATTTACTCAGCTTTTAGATAATTCCAATATCATTACATTCTTCAAAAGTTTGCATAAGTATTCTACTCAGTTACTTGCTCTTTGTATATTGCTTCATATCCTAGCGGTAATTAAACATGAAATTATGGGTTACAGGATTTTAAAGCGAATGATTTAGCAACTAAGGAATAGCCTATGGAAACCCTGCAACCTGACAAGTACGGGCATCCGAAGTCGATAACATTTTTTTGAGGTAAGCTTGTTAAGTATTCAGTGTTTGGTTATTAGGTTTTGATAGCAGCGAGATAGTACCAGGCACTTTGATTTTTATATAAATTATCCAGCATTACTAAATGCGGTAGGGCTATGTGGGTATATTTATAAAATAAAGGCTTAGTCCCTTGATGTTCATTTGTAATTATAAATCTGTTGAAATATGCATCGGCTTTCTGTAGTTTATTTATCCGTTATCAAACGGAAACAAAGGAAGAGTATGATCGACTATTATAAAAAGAAGAGTGCCGAATACCATGATAAAGCCCGCGTTGCACAGGAGAATAACGAAGAATATCAGCAGTATAAAAGTGAAGCTGAAACTTACGACAAACGAATTGAAGAACTAGAGACTTGTTAATTATACCCAAGCGACTTCAAAATGCTCGTTTCAGGACGCCTGAGCGATTCATGATCAAGGCGTGAATTTCATTAATGGTTATTCCCTTAATGAACGCCATAACGATGAACATGATTTGCTCAGACGTCCCAGAATGGCTGGTTTATAAACGCTTTATACAGCGTTATTGATTTCGACAATAGAATAACTATTATCTTCAATCAATGCCTTGCCTAAAGGCGTTTCTATTTCCAGCTGAATCCTGCATTTTGAGGTAGCTTGGGTATATATCAAGAGCGCTACAGGCGCTCTTTTTTTTTACTTTATATAGTTTGACTGCATCTCGACTTTTAAGTCTATAAATTATTCGTAGTTGTAATGGTAGTAGAGTGTAATCATTACCCACAAGCCAATCTGTTACTAAGGACTTCTTTATGTGCATTTTATTTATTGCAATCGAGCAACATCCTAAGTATCCGTTAATTATTTGTGCAAATAGAGATGAGTTTCATCAACGTGCAACGCAAGCTATGCATGTTTGGCAACACCCTAAGATACTTGCCGGAAGAGATCTCCAAGCAGGGGGAACTTGGTTAGGTTTAACGTCAAAAGGAAAATTTTCAGCCCTAACTAATTTTAGAAAACTTCCTTTAAGCGAAGAAACTAAAAAATCTAGGGGAGACCTTGTTTTGCAGGCATTAACGAGTACTGAAAAAAACTTCTCTAATGAACTCGCTCAACAAGCAAGTGAGTATCATGGCTTTAATCTCATTTATGGTTCATTAAACCAGTTGTACTGTTATGACAGCGTAAATAATCAATGCCATCAACTTTCCAAAGGCGTACACAGTATTTGTAATGGCGCACTAGATGATATCTGGCCGAAAATGGCAGGGGGAGAAAAACTGTTAAGTGATGCCATTCACCTACAAGAAAACCTTTCAATTGATGCATTGTTTGATCTAATGAGCAACGAGAAACAAGCGTTGCCACATTTACTTCCTGAAACCGGGCTTACGGATGAATGGGAGCAGTTACTCAGTGCTATTTTTATAGTATCCCCAACCTATGGCACACGAACAACCTCTATTATTACCCAAGACATTGAAGGAAATGTCGAAATATATGACCGAAGTTATGCACCTTCAGGTCAATGTGTAGCTAAACAACAATTTCAGTTGTAGCCAGCTAACTCAGTTAATTTCACTTATTACTCATTGCTAAAATAAAACAGCTACAAGTGATTGAATGTAATTTTTCAATCACTGTGTTTGTACAATCAATGTTGACTCAGCAAGGCAGTCGTTAAACAAAGCGGGCATTAATTCGCTGTAAAGTTCTGTACTTTATCCGTATTGGCTTCAATGGTAATGGTATGCTTTTTCTCTGTCGGATCGGCAATCATGATGGCATCATATTCTTTGGCAGAATCATCAAGGGCGCTGCAAGAAAATGCCACTGTGTACTCACCAACTGGAAGATGTGAGAAATTGAATTGGTAGGCCCCAGCACCATCGTTAGCTTCAGCGTCATAGGACAGCGAGTCAGAAGCGTAAGGTGAAATAGCATTCTCAGGACGCTCATTGAGTGCAAAATCTGGATCAAATTCATCCACCAAAACAGAATCCTCAGCTATATCTCCCTGATATAAGTAAACTACCTTGCCATGGTTAGTATTTGCTACAAAAACCTCGTCACACCTGTCATCATCGGTGGCAGCGTTTAGTAAATTTACATCGACAGTACCCGATAATGAACCGACGATACCAACAATCCGAATACCATGAGGTTTAAGATTAAATGCTGCGCCACCTGCTGTAGAAGTGAGCGAGGAGCGCAAACTAACCTCTATGGTATATTTCTGCTGAGCCTCATCAGATACGTTAAATTCACCCAAGCGCAGCTTATTACTAGGGGTTTTTAAAGGTTTTCTTGTATCGCTATCAATTACCCAACAATCTTGATCACTACCATTGGGATTTTGTGCACAACCTGAGGTATTTAAAATTAAATTGGTATAATTGCCACTAGGTACTTCGGCATTATCAATAATCATAAATTCTTCACCATTTTGATAGTCCATTAAATTGATCAATAAAGGCAATTCATCGTCACCTAATATGGGCAGCGTAATGCCAGAATCATCATCGTCATCATCTGATGCTGATTTTAAAGTGATGGAGCTTAAAGTAACCCAAACCTCAGTAACAGAATCAGCTGGCGCATCGGCAATAGCAAAAGAAATCAACGGGGTAGGGGATTCAGGAACTACAGGCTTAGGAGTGACACTCTCACTAGAGCCCCCACAAGAGATTAACAGAATAACTGCCAAAGCAGACAGTAGAGCATGGGATAATGAGCGCATAGTATATTCCTAAGATATTTACTGTTAACTTAGTATAGTTAACAAGTGTACACTCGTCGAAAAATCTATGATCCTAATAAGATTATTATGCCATTGTCATGAGTTTTAAAATTTACACCTTGAAGGCTTCAATATATGTTAAAATTTAACAATATTATTATTTTAAATTATTAGGCGTATTTCATGTCTGAACACTCAATTTTCGACATTTGTGTTGAACCGATAGAACTTTATAAATTACTCAAAATTTCCAAATTGGTTGGCGATGGCGAAGCTAAAACCCTGATCAGCGAAGGTAAAATTTTAGTAAATAAGAAAGTAGAAGTACAAAAGCGTAAAAAAATTCGCCGTGGCGATGTTATCGATTTTGACGGTAAAACGATTGAAGTTGCTTATACTCCGGCTAAAAAATCAGCAGAGTTTATTAGTACCGTTGTTTCAGCGAATAATAAATCAAAAATTAAAAAAAGAGTTAAAAGTAAGGCGCGTGCTATTGCAGCAAAAACTGCCCGTGATTCATCGACAGAACGCCCGAAAAGAAAGCCTACTTCAGTTTAATTATTAGCTAAAACGTTAGAGCTATAACTTATCAGGCCACCCATGATAACTTATCAGGCCACCCATGATAAGTTGTACATAATTATATCAATACACTAAGCTTAATTTACCTTTGTTAAGTTTGGTGATTGTTATGCCTAAGCCTCGTTCACAACAAATTAGTTTACTCGATACGCCTTATTATCACATTTGCAGTCGCACGGTACGAAAGGCTTTCTTGTGTGGCGTAGATGAAGAAACTGGTGTTAGTTTTGGGCATAGGCGCACATGGATTGAAAAGCGTATTTTCCAATTATCCACCGTGTTTTCTATCGACATATGTGCCCATGCTGTGATGCATAATCACTTACATCTCGTATTGCACGTAGATGTAG
>MAAB01001236.1_pt1 | contig 51407 bp, 44 predicted proteins | sample 1115991 | NCBI WGS metagenome assembly MAAB01 (sample SAMN04961124, study PRJNA320927) | seawater metagenome | isolation source: sample BD02T18 sea water enriched with oil for 18 days | place: USA:Gulf of Mexico | collected 2013-07-27 | reverse complement strand
ATAGGCATCATCACGCAATTCTTTTAACCAACGCGCGCTTTCCATACCAAATTTACGATTAAAGAGAATTTGGTATGCTCTTTTTTGATTCATTTGCTTAGTTGCATCTAATGTTCTTCTTCCAGTCAGTTGCGCAATATGCCAACCAAAGGATGATCTAAAAGGTTTGTGTATTTCATCAACTTTTAACTTGGCTAAAGCATTTTTAAATGCCGGGTCATAAGCATTAGGATCAGACCAACCTAAGTCCCCACCTCGAACCGCAGTACCATCTTCAGAGTGCTCTTTAGCTAAATCAGCAAAGTCAGCTTCACCTGCATTAATTTTGTCCATAAAATCTTGTAACATGGCTTCAGCTTTTGCTTCACTTATAATAATTGAAGGCGTAATTAGAATATGGCGTGATTTTACCTCTTCTATTTCAAGAATTTTTCGACCGCGAATATCTATAACTTTCACGATACTAAAACCAAGTCCTGTACGGATAGGGCCTAATATAGTGTCTTTCTTTTCACCGTCAATGATTTCAGAAAACAATGTAGGTAGTTCATTGATATTTTTCCAGCCTAAATCACCACCTTCAAGTGCATTTGTGCCACCTGAAGACGCTATAGCTATTTTAGTAAAGTCACTGCCCTTGTTAAGTAGCTCAATAACTTTCTCAGCTCGAACTTTGGTCTCATTCATATCTGTTTGTGTCGGCTCAGGAGGAAAGCTAATTAAGATATGTCCTAAACGATAATCAACATCATTACTCGTTTGCTCTTTCATTGAAGAGATTAAGTTTGTAACTTCTTGTGGCGAAACATAGATACGACGTTGAACACTACTTCGGCTTACCTCTCCTGAAATAATTTCAGTGCGCACTAGTTCACGGTATTTATCATAATCGGTACCATCACTGATTATTTTCTGGCGAAATTGTTCTAAAGTAAGCTCTTCTTCTTTGCCCATATTAGTTAGCGTTTCATCTAATTGAGCATCACTTACTTGCACGCCCATGCGCTCACCTATCTGCATTATTAAGCTGTCATTTATCAGTTTGTCGATAACTTGAACTCTTAGTGCTTTATCAGAGGGTAAATCTTGATTGCTTTTTTTAGCCTGTACTTTAATAGTACTCAGTAAATCTTTAACTTCAGACTCTAAAACAACACCACCATCTACAATGGCGGCAACGCGATCCAATTCAATTTCTTCAGCATGAACTGTGGTTAGTGAGATTGCCGTACAAACGGTCGTTACTAGTAAACTTTTTAATAATTTTTTCATGTATCTTCTATTTCTTATATTTAATTATTGAGAAAGTAAGGGCGTTTATAGCCAAATATACTTGAATTGAACATATCTGTAATATCCTGTGTTTTCATGCTAAATCTTAGCATGAAACCACTGTCAAATTCATCGCGATTTTCATTGTCATTGGATTGTTCATCAAAATTAGCATTAATATAACGATGATATGCAAAACTCACCGACCAACAACAGCTTTGATACTGCAAGCCAGCATAAGATTCAATGCTTCTGTCTTGTTTAAGATCTTGCGTTATTCTTGCTATAAGTTGCCAATTTTGATTAATTCGAACGTTCCCTGCCAGCGATAATTGCTCAAGTGTCATACCTGAGACATCACGACTGTATCGATGGTTCAATTGTATTGTTTGATTTTTATTAATAAGGTAATCAATACTGGTTTGACTTTTATTCGTTACATCATCTTCTGCGTTATACTGAATATCAGTACTGAACTGCCACTTTCGACTTATACGTGCGTATACCTCTGCCGCCAATGCAGACTCATCTACGGCAACTTCTTTATCTTCAGCAAGCGTGAAATTGCTATTATTGAGGTAAACAATACGTCCTAAACTCATACGAAACTGTTCTTGATTAGCACTGTCTAACAACCGACTCGTTATTCCCCAAGAATATTGATTTGCTTGGGCTATTCGGTCTAAACCACTAAAACGTTTATCGCGAAATAGGCCATTATAATCATCTTGTAAGTTTGTCGTGTCGTACACGCCGATATTGCTCTGATCTTTATCAGGTATATATAAATATTGTAATTGTGGCTCTAGGGTCTGCGTAAAACCATTTCCCCAAAAACTAGCCTGTCGGTCAAAATTAACGCCACCATGAAAGCGCACTTTCGGTAGAGTTCTACTGACATTTTTTTCGAGATCACTCGATAATGAAATATTATCTTGCACGTAATTAGTTTGCAGTACTTTGAATTCTGAATTTAAAAACCACGCGGGGGTAATTAACGGAAAGGTAAATCCAGCTTCAACATGATAACGTTGTGCGGTGGGTAAGGTCTTATCCGATGTTTCAAAATTACTAATTTCTGAATAAACATCAAACAGCCCAGACAAAAAATCAAGTTCTTGATGGCTGTTCATTTCTATATGAGCCAATGTTTGATAACTCACTTGGTTATCACCCAGTACTTCAAAATCTTGTAACTTAATTTTAGCCTGCCAACTATCTGCAAAATATGCCAGTTCACCCGTTTGATATAAATAGGCATCGTTAGAATTATAATGCTTACTGCCAATATCTAATAAATAGTTATCATCGCTAATCGTTGTGTAATCAATATAAGCTCTAAATCGGTCTGAAAAAGTACCAATGTGCTGAATTCGTGCCAAATAACGCGCATCATTATTATTTTCTAGTTCATTGTCTTGAGCTAAGTATTCAAGATCAATTTGTCCATTTTGTTGTTCATGTAAGTAGCGAAATTCCGTAATTAACTGCGCTCCTCGCTTTGACATATACTTAGGCGTAATGGTGGCATCCATATTAGGGGCAATATTCCAGTAGTAAGGTATCGATGTTTGAAAACCCGAGTTACTTGAAGTTGCTATTTCAGGGTATAAAAAACCTGATTGCCTTTCTGTTCCGATAGGAATGGTAAAATAAGGAAGATACAAAACAGGAACATTGAAAAGAGAAAATCTCGCATTGTAGGCTTCTAAATACCTTTCATCTTTCGAAATATTAATTTCACTTGCATTCATCTGCCAGTCTGGCGTTGACCCATAACACGTAGTAAAAGATGAGCCTAATAATGATAATGTGCCCGATTTAGAAACTGATATTTTTTCAGCTCCGCCATGGCCCGCCATACCAACAAGTTGATATTTAGTATCAATTAAGGTCGTGGCGTTTAACGAGTCACTTAACATTAATTGTTCTGCAAAAATATCCACACCACTGTTTTGAAAGTGAATATCACCTCTAGCATTCACCGTTGAAGTTTCTCTGTTTAACTCAACTTCATTCGCTAAAATAACTTGCTGATCTCTCAGTAACATCACGTTACCAGCAAACTTAGCTATTTTATCTTTATTAATCTCAGAGTTTTCAGCCAAAATTGTAATAGATTTAGAATTATCCGCTAGGGCTTCAACTGACAACTGCGGATATATGGGTACAGGACATTGAGCCATATCGCTTAATGCATCGCTATTGCCTTGAGCATAACAATAGTTAGTTATTGATAAATAAGAAAATACTAAAATTAAATGGCGCGGAAATGACATTAACAGTCCGATTGGTAAATGAATAAAGCAATAAAATAATGAGCGAACGATATTTTATACGCAAACAACCAGATAATATAGCAATTTTCTTTACTGCGCTAATTGGGTATATTGTCGGTGTTTACCCCAAATTCACTTGTTATCATCTTATTAGGAATATAGAAGCTTGTTAAATTCTAGAATTAACATTCTGCAAAATTGGTTATGCCAACAACTGTCAACGGACACTATAACCTTAGTTCCAATGTCTGGTGATGCCGGTTTCCGTTGTTACTATCGTTTTTCTCATCAAGGAAAGTCATTCATTGCTGTGGATGCTCCCATTGATATGTCAGACAATCCTGCTTTTCTATTTATGCAAAAGTTACTTAGCCAGCAAGATATATTGGTCCCTGAAATTATTGCTGTAGATTTGTCACTCGGATTCTTTTGTTTATCAGATCTTGGCAACATTTTATTAAGTCAAACACTTACCCAAGAAAATATGTCAAGTGTTTACCAACAGGCTATCGATATATTGCCCAAAGTTCATTTAGGGATGAGCGTAGCTGAGAAAGAGATTGCTCAGTACGACCAAGCTTTCGTTAAACGAGAGCTTGATATATTTACACAATGGCTCATTGAAAAGCATTTATCTATCACTTTGTCTGAATCAGAACAAGCACAATTGAATACCTGCTTTACTGTACTGAATAAGAACATGTTAGAGCAGCCACAGGTATTGATACATCGCGATTATCACAGTCGTAACATTATGGTAGTAGCAAGCGGAGAGCTTGGAATCATCGATTTCCAAGATGCTGTAATTGGCCCAGTAACTTACGATATAGTGTCATTACTGCGTGATTGTTATATAAAATGGCCCCAAGAAAAAATAGCGGATTTATTGCAATATTATATTGAGCTAGTTTCTTCACAACAACCTCTTTTAGCCCAAATAACTTTAGCACAATGGCAACGGTGGTTTGACCTAACTGGAATGCAACGCCACCTTAAAGCCAGTGGAATATTTGCCCGTTTGCATCATCGTGATGGTAAAAGTGGTTACCTTAATGATATTCCTTTAACGCTCAGTTATCTTGTAGATATTAGCCGGCAATATGATGAATTTAAGTTTTTAAACCAATTGCTGATCAAAAAAATACTGCCGGCTATGGAAGATAAACGTCTAAAAATATCTCTAACCAATACAGATCAGAGTAACTAAATGAAAGCGATGATATTAGCCGCGGGTCGTGGCGAACGCATGCGACCATTAACTGACACTTGCCCAAAGCCGCTGTTAAAAGTGCATGGGATCCCTTTAATTGAATATCATATAACCAAGCTAGCGCAATGCGGCATTACCGAAATTGTAATTAATTATGCTTGGTTAGGTGAAATGATTGCAGCCTATTTAGGCAAGGGTGAAAGATTTGGCGTGAATATTACTTATAGCCATGAAGAACAAGGTGCACTCGAAACCGCAGGAGGTATTATAAAGGCGCTCCCTTTGTTAACTAATAGTTCTGGAGCAGGTCATGCTAATGAAGCATTTATGCTAATTAATGGTGATGTATTCACTGACTTCAACTTTTCTGACATGCCAACATTAGCCGATGATTGCTTAGCGCACATTTGTTTAATTGAAAACCCAGAACATAATAAAAATGGTGATTTTATCTTTGATAACCATCAACTAAAAAATATTGAACATCTGCCAGACTCAACAATAAAGCATGAATCAACTTTCACTTTTAGTGGTTTAAGTGTATTTCATCCTGATTTTTTTAGCAGTGAACATACCAAGCAATCTTTAAAGCTTGGCCCTATGCTCAAAAAAGCAGTCAGCCAACATAAAGTTTCAGCAAGTTTACTTAGCTGTACGTGGACCGATGTTGGCACGCCAGAGCGTTTAGCTTTTCTAAATAAATAACACAAACAGGTAATATTAAACATGAGAATATGGGGAAAACTTTTAGGCTTCTTATTTGGATTTATGCTGAGTAAAAACCTACTTGGCGCAATAATAGGCATGTTTATTGGTCATAATTTTGATAAGGGTCGTTCACTCGACTTTAGCCATTTATCAAACGGTAAAGGTGCTGAAAATAAGCGCCAAGCAGCATTTTTCTACACTACATTTTCTGTGATGGGCTACATAGCGAAAGCCAACGGTTTAGTCTCAAAACATGAAATTCAATTTGCCAGTGCTTATATGGACAAATTATCTTTACAAGGTGAATTAAGACAACAGGCTCAAGATGCCTTTAGTGAAGGTAAAAGTAGTGGTTTCCCCCTCAAAGACAGCCTAACAAAATTTAAAAATGCTTGTGGAAATCGTCATGATTTATTATCACTTTTTTTAGAAATTCAAATTCAAGTAGCGTTTGCCGATGGCACACTTGATAACGAAGAACGCCAAGCATTACACACCATTGCTAAGCAATTAGGATTCTCGGCAAAAGAGCTCGACCAATTGCTAGAAATGATTATTGCTGGTGCTCAATTTCATCAGGGGCAAGGAACTCAGCAGTCACCACAATCACAGCTTGAAAATGCTTACAAAGTATTAGGGGTTTCACCTGATACTTCTGAAAGAGATATAAAAAAGGCTTATCGTAAATTAATGTCTGAACATCACCCTGACAAACTAGTAGCAAAAGGATTACCACCTGAAATGATGGAGATGGCCAAACAAAAAACTCAAGATATTCAAGGTGCTTACGAAGTGATCACAAAGAACAAATAACCCCTGTGTTACTGGTGGTTAATATCGGCATACTTTATTAGTGATAATTTTGGTTATCGTTAAAAATAACCTGCACTCCCCCAAAATAAAAAACGCATCCTTTTGAATGCGTTTTTGTTTACTCTTTATTTATCTATTTTCGCTCATAGACGCAAAAATTAAGTTCATAACTATTTTTTTCATCAGCACCGAACACTTCATTGTCGATAAGTTGCCAATCTTTTTCCGTATCATAATTAGGAAACTGTGTATCTCCTTCAATATCAGCCTCTATATGCGTAATATAAAGTCGATTAGCAAAGGGTAAGCAATGCGCGTAAATAGCCCCACCACCTATCACCATGATCTCTTCAACATTTCCAGCTAAAGTAAGTGCTTCTTCAACAGAAGTCACACTATCAACCCCAGCTGCTTGATAATTACTATCACGTGAAATGACGATATTTTGCCTACCGGGTAATGGCCGTCCGATAGATTCGTAGGTTTTTCGTCCCATTATAATAGGCTTACCCAAAGTCGTCTTCTTGAAATAGGCTAAATCGGCAGGTAGGTGCCAAGGCATATCATTGTCTTTACCTATTATACGGTTGTCGGCATGTGCGACGATCATAGAAAGTATGGTCATTATATTTTTCACTGTAATTTATATGGTTAATTTGATGAAGTAGCTTAGCTATGACCTTCAATCAACTTATTAGCAAGGATACTTTAACGTAAAAAAAAAGCTCAAGTAAAATTATACTTAAGCTTTTTTATAAAACTGAAACGATTAACTATCGACGATATTCAACTTCAACATCGTAATCATCTTCATCCCAATCTTCGTCATCAAGATCATCAACAACAACCTGTGCAACAGTATCTTCGTGGTAAGTATCCCACTTAAATTCAACGGTTTTATCTTCCGGAGTTTCTTCTTCTTCCGGAGGTAAGCCTTCGATAAAGGTCATTACACCTTGAGTTAAGTCAGCGGTTCCTGACTTATTGATTGCAGAAATACTGCGAACTTCACCTTGCCAATCTAAACCAGCAATAATGCGCTCGGTTAACTCTTTCGCTTCATCTTCAAGCATTAAATCGAGTTTGTTGAAAACTAACCAACGCGGTTTGTCAAAAAGTTTCGATGAATGCTGCTCTAATTCACTGATAATTGTTTTAGCATTTTCAAGCGGATCAGAACCATCAGCAGGTAACACATCAACAACGTGTAATAAAATACGGCAACGCTCTAAATGCTTAAGAAATTGTGTGCCTAAACCAGCGCCATCGGCTGCACCTTCAATTAAACCAGGAATATCCGCAATAACAAAACTGCGTTGACTATCTAAGCGAACAACACCTAAGTTCGGCGCTAAGGTTGTAAACGGGTAATCTGCTACTTTAGGTCGAGCTGCTGAAACACTGCGTATTAGCGTTGACTTACCTGCATTAGGTAACCCTAACAAACCAACATCAGCGAGTAATAATAGCTCAAGCTTTAAGCAACGGATTTCACCTGGAGTGCCATCAGTTTTTTGACGAGGTGCGCGATTGGTACTACTTTTAAAACGCGCATTACCTAAACCATGCCAGCCACCTTTTGCAACAAGCATTTTTTGCTCATGGTGCGTTAAATCACCTATTTGTTCACCCGTGTCTACATCAACCGCGCGTGTGCCAACAGGAACTTTCAAGACTAAGTCGTCAGAGCCTTTACCAGTACAATCACGGCTCTGTCCGTTTTGACCGCGCTTAGCACGATGAAAACGTTCGAAACGATAATCTATTAAAGTATTCAAGCTTTCGTCGGCCATTAAATATACGTCGCCGCCATCGCCGCCATCGCCGCCGTCAGGGCCGCCGAATTCAATAAACTTTTCTCTGCGAAAACTTACACAACCGTTGCCACCGTCTCCGGCCTCAACTCTTATTTCAACTTCATCAACGAATTTCATGGTGCTTTGAAACACTCCAAGATTAAACTATTGCCTTATTATAAGTTATTTTTCACACTTACCAAAACAAAGTTATTTTTTATACGTAATTACGATACTTATGTAATTAAGTATCAAAAAAAAACCCTGCTAAAGCAGGGTCTTTATTAAGGTCGGGTAACGTTACTCAGCAACGATACTTACGAACTTACGGCTTTTAGGACCTTTAACATCAAATTGTACTTTACCATCTGTTAAAGCAAATAATGTGTGGTCTTTACCAATACCCATGTTTGTTCCAGCGTGGAATCTAGTACCACGTTGACGAACAATAATGTTTCCAGCTAATACAGCTTCGCCACCAAAACGCTTAACACCAAGGCGTTTAGCTTCTGAATCGCGACCATTTCGTGTACTACCTGCAGCTTTCTTATGTGCCATTTTGAATCGCTCCTAATTAGCCGTTAATGCCAGTAATTTTCACTTCAGTGAACCATTGACGATGGCCCGCTTCTTTACGTGAATGCTTACGACGTTTAAATTTAACAATTTTAACTTTATCAGCACGGCCTTGATTTACAATCTCAGCTACTACTTTACCACCGGCAATGTAAGGCGCGCCTACATTAACTTCTTCGCCGTTAGCGATCATTAAAACGTTATCGAATTCTACTGTTGCACCAATTTCAAGCTCAAGCTTTTCAAGGCGAACTGTTTGTCCTTCAGTTACGCGGTGTTGTTTACCGCCACTTTGGAATACAGCGTACATACCTACTCCGTACAGCGTCATTTTATTTAGACGCTAAATTTAAAAATATAGGGCGCGAATTCTACGCGAAGATTTTTATTCAGGCAAGTCTAATTCGCATCTATTTCTAATTAATTTGCTTATCATTAAACTAATGCTCTACAGCCCTTTATTGCTAAATAATTTCGTGTAAACTCACCCATAATAAAATGTCTTCAATATAACAAACAAGGTAGCTGTAGCTTTCTATGGATATCAAAAACATACAAGCCCTCACCCAAAATGATATGACAGCGGTAAATGATCTTATTTATTCGCAAATAAGCTCTGATGTCGCGTTAATTAACCAACTTGGTATTTATATAGTCAATGCTGGCGGAAAGCGAATGCGCCCTATGCTGACCGTTTTAGCTGCACGTGCTTTCGATTATCAAGGTGAAGAGCATATATCTATTGCTGCCATTATCGAGTTTATTCATACCGCAACTTTATTGCATGATGATGTAGTCGATGAATCCAATATGCGTCGTGGCCGTGAAACCGCTAACGCTTTGTTTGGTAATAGTGCCAGTGTTCTTGTTGGCGACTTCCTTTATACCCGTTCTTTTCAAATGATGACCAAACTCGGCAACATGAAAATAATGGATATTTTATCAGACGCTACCAATATTGTTGCCGAAGGTGAAGTATTACAGCTAATGAATTGTAATGATCCCGACACAACCGAAGAAAGCTACTTTGAAGTTATCTATTGCAAAACAGCAAAATTATTTGAAGCAGCAACGCGATTAGCTGCTGTTATTGCAGGGCAAAATGAAATTATTGAAAAAGCGATGCAAGAATATGGCAAATATTTAGGAACGGCTTTCCAGCTAGTAGACGATATTATGGACTACACCGCTGATGCAAAGTCCATGGGCAAAAATGTCGGCGATGATTTAGCTGAAGGTAAACCTACCTTGCCATTATTATACGCCATGGAACATGGCAATGAGCAACAAAGACAATTGATCCGCGATGCCATTGAACATTGTAATGGAATGGACCATTTAGACGAAATACTCGCTATTATGAAAAAAACAGGTTCTTTAGTGTATACACAGAGAAAAGCCGAACAAGAAGCAGACAAGGCCATTAATGCTTTGCACGTATTACCAGAGTCTGAACATAAGCAGGCGTTAATTGCACTTGCTCATATCGCTGCTAATAGAAGCGTTTAATGATGAGAACTCATTTTGGTTTTTACCTCAACCTTATCGCCATATTGTTGTTTATTCCGGGTGTTTTATTGCCAATGTTTGCTTTGAATATGGATGTTAGTGCCAATATTAGTGGTCCTGCACTCACGTCGGAACTGGTTAATAAAGAGCTTTCGTTATTAACCACCATTCAAGAACTGTGGCAACACGATCGTTTATTAGTAGCAGGGCTAATTTTTATATTTTCAATTTGCATTCCTTTATTAAAAACATGTTTAGTCGCATGGTCTTATTTTAAAAGAAATACACAAATAGAAAGAAGAATTATTGGCTTTGTTGGTGCCATTGGTAAGTGGTCTATGGCTGACGTTTTTGTTGTGGCAATATTTTTAGCTGTGTTATCGACTAATCATGCGGAAACAGCCAACCAACAAACATTAAGTATTATGGGTTTTAAACTCAATATATTGATCAGCAGTGAAACAATATCTTCTGTCGGTCATGGCTTTTATTTCTTTATCGCTTATTGTTTGCTTTCTTTAATAGGTACACAACTAAGCCAAAGTGGTCTGAAAAAAGCGTCTAACCTCAACGATTAATGCTTTAACGATTGTCGAAAAGTTTGTTAACCAGTTTTATTGATATACTCAAACTGGTTAACATTCTCATATTAGCCTGCGCCAATGTGCTTTTGTAAAAAAGCTTCAAAAGTGGTTAAGACTTTCATTCGATGAACCTCAATTTCCATATAATGATTACCATTTTTCAGCTCGATATACTCGACTTCTTTTTCATGATCTTTTAGCTCGTCATACATATCACGGCTATGTGTTACATCAACAAGTCGTGATTCGCCCATAGATACCACCCAATCTTAAATTTCTGATTATCTGTACGAACGAGATAATCTGTTGTCGATTTTTTTAAATCTGTGACTCCAATTACGGTATTACCAGCCCCGTTACGTATAAAGGCTACTTTGTTGCCATCAGGTGACAAGCTAACTTGTTGAGCTTTAGGCAAAGTTCCAAAAGCTTCAATAGGTAGTTGCTCAGCATTAGCGTTAGTGGTTATAAAGAGACATATTGAAGATGATAAGCAAAAAAAGTGAGTATGATGGCTAAACGGGGCATCCTTACCTCTGGTTAATATTTATTTAAAGATTTAAATAAACTTGTACATGAAGAAAAGGCATAAATAAAGTTATTAGTAACTTTATTTAATTATAAATCAACTACCTATTGAAATTCAGGTACAAAAAAACCGCTATTACATAAGGAACAGCGGTTTAGTATTTAAAAGATATTTATCAAGAGAATTACCCCTTGATGAAATCAATACCTTCTTTAATGTCAGCATTTAAAGTCGCTAACATATCAACTTTTGCTTTTTCTTCAAATGCACTAAGTGCACCGTAAGATAAAATTTCGCTTACGCCATTTACGCCTAAACGTACTGGTTGTGCGAAAAATTGTGCATCTTCGCCTGCGCCTTCAACGTAAGCGTAATCAACAACGTCTTCGCCTTGTATACCTTTAACTAAAGACATACAAAAACGAGCTGCTGCTGCGCCCATTGATAAAGTAGCGCTACCGCCACCGGCTTTAGCATTAACAACTTCAGTACCTGCGTTTTGAATGCGAGGTGTTAACGTAGCAATCTCTTCATCAGAGAATGTAGCGCCTTCAACTTGAGAAAGAAGTGGTAAAATTGTAGTACCAGAATGGCCGCCAATTACAGGAACTTTAACGTCAGCAACGTTTAAGCCTTTTAATTCAGCAACAAAAGCTTCAGAGCGAATAACATCTAGTGTAGTAATACCAAATACACGCGCTGCATCATAAGTACCGGCTTTTTTGAAGACTTCAGCAACAATTGGCACAGTGCCGTTTACTGGGTTAGTGATAATGCCCACTAAAGCTTTAGGACAGTTAGCAACAATGCCTTCTGCTAAAGTTTTAATAATACCCGCATTTACTGCGAATAAATCAGCACGGTCCATACCAGGCTTACGTGGCATGCCCGCAGGGATCAATACAATATCAGCACCTGTTAATGCATCGCCTAAAGCGTCAGCACCAAAACCTTCAACTTTAACGGCTGTTGGTATGTGTGATAAGTCAACCGCAACACCTGGAACAACTGGTGCAACGTCATATAAAGATAGCTCAGAACCTGCTGGTAATTGAGTTTTTAATAGTAAAGATAACGCTTGGCCGATACCGCCAGCTGCGCCTAAAACAGCAACTTTCATTGAATGTCTCCGATAGTTAAGGGATATTTGAGTAAATACGTAAATTTTGTGCCCAAAAGATATAGCATCAGCAGCAAAAAAACAATGTATATTAACCTATATAAGGTATTAGGATAACGTATAATACCTTTTCTGAAATAATACTTAAGTCTTACTTCCCGATTGTTAAGTGTTTAATATGACAAAAGTGTAGTAGAAAAATAATAAAGAGTATCGTTAAATTATGACAGTGTCACAAAAACAAGAAGCACTCACTCAAGCCTTTAAAGACTTATTGAAACAAGAGCAATTCGGTTCTCAAGGCGATATTGTTGAAGCCCTAAAAAAGCAAGATTTTAATAACATTAGCCAATCGAAAGTTTCGCGTATGCTGAGTAAATATGGTGCCGTTCGTACGCGTAATGCTCGTCAAGAAATGGTCTATTGTTTACCGGCTGAATTAGGCGTACCTACCGCAAAAAGCCCATTACGACAGCTAGTACTAGATATTGAATACAATGAAGTGATGATTATTGTTCGTACCAGCCCAGGTGCCGCCCAGCTAATTGCTCGCTTACTCGATAGCTTAAGTAAAAGTGACGGGGTATTAGGAACGATTGCGGGTGACGATACTATTTTTATTGCACCAACCAATGTCGGTAAAATAGAAGAAACGATTGCTAAGCTAGAGTTATTATTTTCTAAGAATTTAAGTTAATAAAAACCTAAGACTTAAGCGCACTGATTGCACTGACCCGCCCTTTCGTCATTCTGGATAGATTAAGAATGACGAGAAGCTCACTGTACTTTTTTATTACAGCGCTAACTTTGCTAAGAAATTCAAGCTAGGTGCAAAGAAAGCCGCGCCGGTTTCTGCCTGGGTATATTTAAGCATGTGATCAAAGTGGCCATGCGCATCGGTATGGATCATGGCTTTTAGCATTAAGTCAAATGGCTCCGGCGAACGGCAATATGATACAAAAAATAATCCCTGCAACTTCATATCACCATACGGCATACTTTGACGCACTATTTCAATGGAGTTACCTTCATCATCTTTCAGGTTTACACGTTTAATGTGTGATGTTGGTGCCTTGTTTTCGTTACTGTACTCTTCATTTTCTAATTTTGTCCGTGAAAAAATATCTTCTTGAGCTTTAACTTTTAGGCTATTCCATAAATTTAAATTATGACGATAGCGCTGAATATGCAAATAACTACCAGCAGTAAAATCTTCATCTTCGTCGGCCACCAAGGCTACTTTTCGGCGATGTGGTCCTTGAGGATTTTCGGTTCCATCAACAAAGCCCGTTAAATCTCGACCGTCAAGAAACCTAAATGCACGTACTTGCTCGACTAGTTCGACACTGTTCGCGAGCAAAGCACAGATTTTAGTGCTTACAATGTGGTTAACGTCAGCCCGGTCACTTCTTATTTCTATGTAAAGATCATAACTACCAGCAGGCGCTATACGATCATCGCACTCGATAGCCGTAAAAGGCTTTAATTGTTTTGGTCTAGCGGCAGGATAAAGTTCATCCCAGTAATTAGCGCCAATAGCGATAACACCCGCTAAATTTGATTCAGAGAAACGGTCAGCGTACTTATCGAATAAGGCAGGTAATCGAGAAAGAGCTTGGCGAACATGAGCATTTTTATCATCTAATACATTAAACAGTAAATAATAACCGTGCAAACTCGCTTCTGCACAAATGCCAAATTGTTCTCTAGCCATCGAAATTTCCCAAAATAAAGACGTGAGTTAATACTTAATTTTACACTTTTTTTTGAAATTGACAGTAAGTCTTTTTATTTATTACCAAATTCAGCAGTTTGTATCTTATTCCCTTTATGATTTTCACATAACAATTGTTAGAAAAAGTTACAATAACTTTAGGAATAAGCACAAAAATGCCAGTCAGTTAAACTGGCTGGCATTCGTTGATTTATGCTCTGGTTATCTATAAAAGTAAAACTTACTTGTGGTACGGTTTACTTAAACGATGCACAGACTCAATAAAGTGCCCTGCATGTTCAGGGTTAACATCTGGATGAATACCATGGCCTAAATTGAATACATGTCCAGTACCGCCTTCGCCAAAACCAGCAAGAATGGTTTCAACTTCTTGTTCAATACGAGGTAATGGTGCATAAAGCATTGAAGGGTCCATATTGCCTTGCAAAGCAACTTTATCACCAATACGTGCTTTGGCATTTTCAATATCAATGGTCCAATCAAGAGCAACTGCGTCACAACCGGTTGCCGCAATTGACTCTAACCACATGCCACCATTTTTGGTAAACAAAGTTACAGGTACTTTACGGCCGTCGTTATGGCGGGTTAAACCATCAACAATTTTTGCCATGTACTGTAATGAGAATTCTTTATAATCACGTGGCGATAACACTCCGCCCCATGTATCAAACACCATGACGGATTGCGCGCCAGCAGCTATTTGTGCATTTAAATATGAAGTAACAGAGTCAGCTAACTTGTCTAATAACATATGTAACGTTTTTGGATCAGAAAACATCATTTTTTTGATTTTTGTGAACGCTTTCGAACTGCCACCTTCAATCATATAAGTTGCTAATGTCCATGGGCTGCCAGAAAAGCCAATAAGGGGAACTTCACCTTTTAGTTCTTTACGGATAGTGCGCACAGCATTCATTACATATTGCAATTCAACTTCTGGATCTGGGATGCCAATTTTTTCTACATCGGCTTTACAAGTGATAGGACGTTCAAACTTTGGCCCCTCTCCTGTTTCAAAATATAAACCTAATCCCATTGCATCAGGAATGGTTAAAATATCACTAAATAAAATGGCCGCATCAAGTGGAAAGCGACGTAAAGGCTGAATAGTTACTTCACAGGCAAGATCAGCATCGCGACAAACCGACATAAAATCGCCCGCGTCTTTTCGAACTGCACGGTATTCAGGTAAATAACGTCCTGCTTGTCTCATCATCCATACAGGAGTGTAATCTACAGGCTGACGCAAAAGTGCGCGTAAATAAGTATCGTTTTTTAATTCAGTCATGAAGTGTCTTCCCATTTTTATATGCGCGCATTCTAGCATTAGCAATTTTTTTGGTCTATGTTCTAAATCAATTCTTACCTGTAATAATATAGGTCACTTATCACAGGAAAGTAATAAGCAACAAGTTATCAGTTACTTATTCCCAATAAATATAAGTTATTATGCAAAAGCACCTTTATACGAAAATAATCGTGGTATAAATGCTCTATTAAAGTTGTTGCGTAAGCTTTTATGCTTTGCTATAAATTGTCCCGCGTTAAAGAAGAACCCAAATAAAATAATAATAAAAAAGAAATAACTAAAAAGAAGCTAGTAAAAACTAGACCTACAGCGAGCAATTCAAGCCTTACACTTTGTAAGGCTTTTTTATTGCCCGAAAAAAATTGTAGGTTAATAAAACTTAATAAATAGTAACTCTAGCTCAACGCTATTGAATTATTGTTTCCCTAAAAATCACCGAAAACTCCCCTAGCTCAACCCTTCGTTTTATTCACAAATTAAAAATGAGGATTTAACTTTGTTATTGCTAACTAAAAGGATTTATTCCAACCCACAGAAAGTTAGGAACACATTAATCAAAATTAAAGGGCAAAGTGCTATCTATAAATATGACTGTTTAGATTTTTATAGGGTAATTATGTTGCGTTTAAATTCTCAGCTCTTTTAAACAAATAAAAGCATTTATCGTTCACCAATGTTCATTTGGCAAATTAATTTCTAACACTGAAGTGTATTACTACTTATTTAAGGCTTTTGGAAATATGTGTACTAATCGTTAATATTGCATAGACAACAATGTGCGCATTGACGTAAGCGATTTTAGAAAGTGAGATAAATACCTTTATCGTGCGCGACGCAAGACCTGGCCCTTTTAATTATTTTGTTGGAAAATTATTGCCCCGAGAGTGAACAAACGATACCTTATAGGCTATACATTCCTAGTAAATAAATTGAAAGGAAATCAAGCAGGCTGTCTTGAACTCATTGTTGAATTTAACACCGTCTTAAATTGCTATCTGGATATGACTAAACCAACTTATATTGTAGAGCTGACAAATAACATCGTTGTGGCAAAAATTTCAGGAGACTGGAATATACAAGCTGACATCGGTTATTTGACCATACTTGATGAAACTATTTCCAGGGTGCGTAACGGTAAATGGGCCTTATTTGCTGATCTTCGTGGTTGGCGAGTTTCTGAGGAAGTTGCAAACTACAAACACAACCTGACTATCGAGTTAACGAGAAGCAATCAGCAAGCAGAATGCTGGCTAGTGGATACTATGGACCAAGGAAAACACATTCAGCATCATATCGAGAACGCAGGCGTTCCTTTGTATAAATGTGTAAGCAGACAAGATGCCGAAAAGTGGCTAATGCAGAACGGGTTCTATCTTTAAAGATATTTAAGCTCGTTCAATCTGAGAGACAATAGGATCAGAGTTGTTATCTTCAGTAGTCATTGACTCAAATGTCAATATTACCGCCCGCTATTGGCATTGCGAAAGTTAAATTCATTGAATTACCATTCCACTTTACTTTCACTATTTATCTCTATTATTGACAAAACTAACCCTAGTAAATCAAGGTTGATTACCTTGAAGAGAAAAGGTTTCTCTAATGAAAACACGAACTTTTGGAATCATGTTAAAAACTAAGTAATCACACATAAATAGCTTTATGCAATGGGCCAGTCGATTGCCCGAGCAGGCAATCGGTCTTTTCTAATTGCTTTATTCCCTTAAGCTGAGTTCAGCCACTTCTTTTTTTGCAGAAATACGAACGGTAAGTAGAATGTCAGTCTGATTAATATCGGTTATAGAGTCTATGTTCTTAGGCATATTGCCTAGGATCTTAAAATTATCCTTGTTAAGATCATACGACCACAACTGAAACTCCTCATTGATACCATAAACAATATTTTCTCTTATCTTGAAGCGTTGTTTTTTTCTTCCTTTGCCTTCTAATGATTCAATCAGCTGGTCTTCGGCAGGGCCTGGCTGCCAGAATCGATTCAAGTGATCGGAATAGATTAATCGACCATCTTCGCTTTTAAGTGCCCAGCTGACTTTCTTGTCAGTTATTACGCTAAACTCTGAGTTGTTTAGATTGAACTCTCCAAAGGTTAATATTCCTTTGATCCGTACCAGCAATAAAGCGGTATTTTCTTCACTATTCCATTGGAAAAGTTGCACCACAGCATGGGAAAATGGATAAACTATCTGGCTTGAGTCAAGGTTCACCTGGGTGAGAACATCATTAACATTGACTAAAATACTTTGTCCATCAGCCGCCCAATCTAGCCCATAAATATAACTATCTATTGGAAAATTCGTGAGTTTCTGTGCACCGTTGCCATCGGTTATCCAAATCTGTCCCTCACCAGAGCGTCGCGATTTAAACGCAATTAAGTCACCATTGGGTTGGAAAATGGCATTTTCCTCACCAACGGTTGATCGTTCTATTATTGAGTAATAATTATTTCCTTTGGTGAGCGTTTCACCCGCTTGAGTTTGCGTTAACTGTAATAGGGGAATTGTCGCGATATCACTATCCCAAATTCCTTTTATCATCAGCGCTCGTTTACCATTTGGGTGAAATACCGGAGAGCCCATGGGGCCATCAAGTGGCAAGCTAATGTTCGTTATTTTCCCTTGATAAGAAAGAGTAAAGAGTTGTCTCCCAGTGCTAAAAATAAGTTGCTCACTTGTTGGGGTAAAATTCGGATAGATATTTCTGAAGCTTGGTATTTCTGGGGGGTATTCAATCTGATGGCTGGACAAAACCTCGCCATTAGGTTTGAGTATTTCAATGTAGTGCTGGCCATCATTGTCGATACTGGTCAATGCGATTATGTCGTCTTTAACTGAATAGTCATAGTCAACGAAGTTTCTGCCTTCCTGTGAGTATATCACCGTACTTTTGTTGTCCGCTATCGAGTAACTGGTTAATTTCCAACGGTCAGAAAACTTCTGCAATAAAGCGATATGATTATTATTTAGCCATGTAGACTTGGCTATTCTTGAGTTTTTACACTCCATTAGTAGTTTAGGAGATTGAAGCGCAGCAAGTGCTTTTTCAAAATCCAAGGTCATGAGTTTATAACAATCCGTCTGAGTAATTGGTTTGTTGCAGTTCTCAGTTTCAATAAATACCAGTTTCTTTCCGTCTTGAGAAAAACTAAGACTGCCGTAGAGGCCTACGTTTTTAGTGAGTTGGGTTTCTTGCTGTGTTTTGATGTTTTTTGCCCAGATATTGCTACTAGAACAGAGTTTTTCTGAATAACGGTTAAAAACAATGTATTCACCGTCAGGCGAATAGATTCCCGAATGTTCTTTGTTGTCAGTGGTAGTTATTGAGCGTAACTCTCCAAAGGATAATTTCACCGGTTGTGTTGGTGTTAGGTAGCTAAAACCAATAATAGCCAAAATAACAATGCCAACAACTGCAATCAGTTTAAAAAAGGATCTTGGTGGCTGTGCTTTATTTACTGTGTCAGTATCGCTTTTAACCTTGTTTTTACTGACTTCATTTTCGGGTGAGTTGCCAGTTATTGAGAGTTCGTCTTCGGTTTCTTCTGCTGTTTCTGGTTTAGTTTGTGTTTCATCATGCCATTTAACATCGCACTCAAGGCTATATCCTTGTTTAGCATGTGTCTTGATATAAGATTGAAGGTTGGTATCTTGACACAACACTTTTCTTAGTTGGGCGATGCTTCTTTGTAATGTATTAGGCGTTACTATAGTGTCTGGCCATACGTTAGCAAACAACTCATCGTAGCTAACCACTTTACCTTGATTTTCAGCCAAATAGGTTAAAACAGCCAAAGCTTTAGGAGCAATAGTTTGCGATTGCTCTTTTTGAGTGACTTGATTCCTGGATAAATCGACAAAGAAATCACCGACCCAATATTGTACTGCCATAAAACCTCTTACCAGAATGAAAGTTGTTACTCAAAAGTGAGCATAAACGAGAAAGCTTATCCTAGCACAAACCAAAATTTCAGTTAACTTACTTTGTATCCAATTGATAATGAAGAAATAGTTTGTCGTCAGAAATAAGTCAGCGAAAATTCATTAGTACGTCAGGTATTTTAGTTTCAAATCATTTAAATTCAGTGGCACCGAGACTTAAAACCAATGTTTTTAAAGTTAGATAATGAGTAAAGCAAACTTTAACGGCAATCTAGTAATATAAAAATGGATAAATTTATGAATATGAAGAAAAGTTTAATTTTAGTTGTGATGTTTTTACTGCCTTTTCTAACAGTCGAGGCGGGCGAGACAAGAGACTTTACCCTGCCAAAAATACAAATAGTACCTATTAAAGATACTCAGGCTGATAGGCAGTACGAGCTTTATATAAAGTTGCCCGAGGGATATACCAAGAATAAAGACAAAAACTATCCGGTTATTTATTTTACCGATGCAGATACACACATCGAACTACTGTCGGGTACTGAATTCTTGATGGAAGAAGTCATTTTGGTTGGAATTTCCGATCAAAAAAACATCAACAAAGAATTAGAAGGACATTCCAGTAGAGCTAGAGATTATTCAATAAGCAAGTCAAGCAACCCAGAACGTCAAGCTAAATATCAATTTGGCCAGGCCAGTAATCATCTAACGTTTATTCGCAACGATGTCATTAAGTTTATAGAAAGCAACTACCGAACCGATCCAAATAATCGGACCTATTTCGGCTTTTCCTTGGGTGGCTTATTTGGTACTTACGCTTTAATGGCACAACCCGATACCTTTAAAAACTACATATTAGGTAGTCCATCGCTTTGGCGAGATATTCCCTTACTTTTTTCTCTTGAAAATACTGCATTAAAAACTAAAGCGCTAGAGATCAACCTGTTTATTACCTATGGAGAATTGGAAAAGGAGTTGGGTGTGCATGTCGAGGACTTCATTACCAAGTTAAAAGTTAAAAAATATCAAGGGTTATCATCAATAAAGCAGGTAGTGATTGCATCATCTGGTCATAGTGATTCGTTTCCTATGGTTGGCGTGCGTAGTGTGAAATGGTTATCAAGCTTAACTAAACAGGAAGAATAAACAATGAACCGTATATATGTTTTTATTGCCCTGCTACTTTCGGTGATAGCTATGAGCAGTAAGTGTTATAGCCTGGATGAATTTCCAGACCTAGAAGGCCCATATTTTGGGCAAAAACCACCCGGATTAACCCCCGAAATTTTTGCGCCTGGCATTGTTTCAGTCGATGGAATATATGAAGGTGATGTTACTTTTTCTCCTGATTTAGATGAAATGTATTTTTCGCCGACCATAAACGGTCATTCGTATGTGTATTTTTCAAAGCTCGAAAACAAAAAATGGACTGAACCTAAAAAAGCAAATTTTACCAAAGGCAAAATAAGTGATGAATTTAGCCCATTTGTCAGTTTTAGTGGTAACAGGATTTATTTTGCAACTTACGACCCTACCGCTCCCCTTAAAGTTTGGTATGTAAACCGTCTGGATAATTCATGGAGTGATGCAATACTACTTGATTCCCCTATCAATAATGAAGATGTTGTTAAGCCGACAGAATCCCAAAACGGAGATCTTTTTTATTATAATGAGTCAAAGGGAAAAATGTATTATTCGGCTAACAAAAGTGGCAGATTTCCCGAAGTACACGAAGTTGGCATTGCTTATGGTTCACACGGATTTATTTCCCCTTCTCAAGATTATTTAGTGGTACAAGCCCATAAAGAAAATAATAAAACCAAGGACAAAGATATTTACGTCTGCTTTAAGGAAAAAGATGGAACATGGTCGAAGCCAATTGACCTTGGAAGCACAGTAAATACTGATTATAGGGAAGGTGGACCTACTATGACTCCGGATGGTAAGTATCTATTTTTCAACCGATATTACGAAAAAGGGAAACGTGGACTGCCAAACGTGTATTGGGTGAGCACAGAGATCATCCATAAGTTAAAAAAGGCTTATTTTAAGACGTAATAATATATAAAACATAGTTTTTCCCGCAACAGGGGTGTTCACAATTTAAGAGATTAATATGACTATCAAATTAAAATTAAAATTAAAAAGTCTAATTGTAGTAGCCCTCTTGGGTGGTATGAGTAGCTTTGCCGCCCAAAGTGTTGAAGAAAATAAAAGCCTCGCGCCGGAGATGAGCGCCGCCGATGCCACTATCTCATTCAGGGATATCCCTAAGCTCAAAGAAGCTTTTATCGATGCAACACCAACGGATAGAAATGACGGTATCCTCGTCGGTGAATTGGGCGTCGATGGTGGCAATAAAGCCATGATAGTTAAGCTAGCGCAGGAGATCGCCGACAATAAACATGGTATGTACGATAGCTTGCTTATTGCCCACAAGGGCAAGCTCCTCTTTGAATCATACTATTCACGTGGTCGCATCAACCTGCCCCATTACCAAGCGTCAGCAACTAAAGTTTACACCAGTTTGGCGCTCGGCCGAGCTATCCAGCTAGGGTATCTGACTATGGCCGATTTAGACAAACCTCTGGTCAACTTTCTCAAAGATCTCGATCCAACAAAATTTGTTGAAGGTGTAGAAAAAATCACTCTCCATAAGGCCTTAACCATGCGCGGGGGACTTAGCATCAGTAAGGAGCGCAGAGAAGAATTCGAGAAAAACCCAAGCCAGTTTAAAGGCCAAAGGCAAGTTCAGACTCTTCTTGAGCATAGTGCGCCTATTACCAAAGAGTCTCAGAGTTTTTCATATGGCAACTACAACCCCCCCTTAGTGATGCAAGTCATTGACGCCGTTGTGCCCGGCACGGCAAAAGACTTTATTGAGAACGAACTTCTCGACAAAATGAGTATCACAAATTATCACTGGCAAACTGGCGTTAACGGCCTGCCAGAAGCTGGTTGGCGCGTGACTATGACATCGCGGGCCATGATAAAGTGGGGCACCTTAGCCATCAACAAAGGTAAATGGCAAGGCGAGCAGCTGGTACCCGCTGCCTTTATTGCAAAAGCGACCAGTAAAATTGTCCGCCATAGTGACGATGAAAACTTCTTAGACGTTGATAATGTCTCTAATACTGGTTACGGCTATTTCTGGTGGCAGGCCGATTTGTCTACAGGCGATAAAAGCTACTTGAGCAAAGCGGCTAGAGGCGGTGGCGGACAGTATATCATTGTGATCGATGAGCTTGATCTGGTTGTTGTGGTCACTGCCAATCATAGAGATAATGATACCTCAGCGTTGACAGCAACAAGAATTTTGCCCGCTTTTATCCAAAACTCTATGACAAAGATGAGTGGAATAAGTAATAACCAAGGTAAATTCCCTGTTCTTGAGGGTCCCTATTTGGGGCAAAAACCACCGGGCATGGTAGCAGAGCCGTTTGCACCGGGCATCATTTCCAAAAAAGGCTGGGAGCTTGAGGGCGTATTTGCGCCCGGCATGAAGGAGTTTTACTTCACCACAAATCGCAAAAGCCCCACAGTTATCGGCTTCCGCCAGCAAAATAATGTCTGGAAGAAATACATTGAATTCCCTCGAAGCGGTGAAATCGTATTCTCGCCTAACGGTAAGCGTATGCATATGGCCAAAGGGTATAAAGACCGTATTGGAGAGGGCTGGTCAGAACGCAAAAGCCTTGGACCGATGTTTGACCGCAAAGACTGGCATATTATGCGTCTGTCGGCTTCTGAAACAAGCACTTATGTTTTTGACGAAGCGACTAGAGAAGGCAATGGAGTTCTTCGTTATTCACGATTAATTCATGGAAAACATGAAAAACCTAAAGCACTTAACAAAGAAATAAACACCGGAAAATGGACAGCCCATCCTTATATCGCACCAGACGAAAACTATTTGATTTGGGATAGCGAGCGCGCTGGCGGCTTCGGAGGTTCTGATATTTATATTAGTTACCGACAAAAGGATGGTTCATGGGGACCTGCGATCAATATGGGCGACAAGGTTAATTCTGATAAAGAAGATTTCTATGCCAGCGTTACACCTGATAACAAATATATACTTTTCAACAGAGGTATAGATGATAAGGGAAATATAGATATCTACTGGGTGGATGCGCAGATTATTGAAACACTTAGGCCCAAATAATAAACCCTATTACAAACTACTCCAGCGGAGCAATAGTCATTACGCTTCCACGATCCGCGGAGTAGTCTTTTATCGTCTATTTATTTCCCGATAACGGCGATAACGGCGATAAAATTGCATAATATATATGTCAGCAATTGTAACCTTATTGCGAATATTAACATTCAGCTTATTTTCACATGAATTACTCACGCTACCAACCCAACAGCAACTGGTTAAAAAACACTCGCAGGCTATACTTTAAATGGAATAAATACAACGTAGAGGTTCCTATGACTATTTCTAACCGACTTGACTCCTACTTAACCGCACAGAACATATCTTTTCAAGTTATTGCCCATGACCACAGTGCAAGTTCGATTGGCAGCGCGATTACAGCAAAAGTCCCATTGAATCAAATAGCTAAGGCTGTCATTTTAAAAGATCATGAAGAAAGAAAACTGATGGCAGTATTACCCGCTAAAAATAAAATAAGCTTATCAGCTATTAATGATGAACTGATGGGCAGCTATTCGTTACTTAAAGAAAAAGAAGTTTATCGGATGTTTAATGATTGCGAAAATGGGGCTATTCCACCGGTAGGTGATGCTTTTAATATGCATATGATATGTGACGAGTCATTAGATCAACTAGATTATGTTTATATTGAAGCGGGGGATCATCGAAATTTATTACGCATTAACCATGAAGATTTTGAAATAATGGTCGCAAATAGCAAACACTGGCGTTTTAGTAGTGAAGTGTTTCATTAATCATATGTTTGTTGTGGGCAACATTCTTGCTGACTTTTTCTCGATTTATTGATAAAAAAAGAAAAACATCGTGCTTTTCTACCAAATTACATTCTCAGTTTCTGAAATGGAGGTGAACGTTTGTAATTTTTTTTTGCACAAAATAGAGAAAATATATAATTTAATACTTTGAAATATAAAAATTTTGGTATAAATTATTGATATTCAAGTAGATGGAATTACTGATGCGTCGATAATAAACGCTAAAATATTTATTACATCCCCAAGTGAAACCACCATAGAACAAGCTAACGCAAGCCTTCATAAACACATTAAAACTTTAGGTGGGATGCGTTACTTAATCCGTCAACATTGAGTTTTAAATAGCTTAAATTCGTTTAACAAAGACGTTACAGCTATCCAATTATCAGGTATAAAATCACTAAATAAATATCGACTAAGATTTAGTGTTATCTCAATAATATTAATATATAGGAATACACAATGTTAAGAATAATTGTTTTGAGTTTATTTATAAGCTCTGTAGCGATAGCAGATGAAAGTCTTCATAAAATAGGTCTTGAATATAGTTATGCTGAAATCAGTAATGGCTCTGATAAAAAAACATCAGAATTAAATGATTTAATGACATCTCATTACGCTTACTCATATCAATATAAAATGTCAGCGCACTTTTCAATTGGTCTGGGTTATTTGAAAGGAGATAGTAGTAAGGCTGATGGAATACTCGTTGATATTTTTACAGACTCTAAAATAGAATATAGTGCATTGCTTATTTCGGCTGCGGTAAATTATCCTTTATCCAAACGAAATTTTTTATATGCAAAGGTCAATGCTCTTCAATATGACTACGATATAATTGACGACGATACAGTTTTTTATAATCAAGATGGTAATGATTTTAGCTTCTCTTTGGGTTGGATGTTTCAATTTCATAATGGCTTAAGCATTAAAGCCGGTTATGAAAAACTAAACTTAGGAGAACATATAACGATTAAAGGCTTTACTACTGGTATTAGTTACCGGTTTTAATGACTATCTAAATAAAATTAAAATGGCATACTTTGATGTGCGAATGAAAAACAACAATGAGACTTATTAACATAAGCATTAAATAGTGAATTAACGAGGTAAAAATGAATATAGATAAGATAAATATCCCGACAAAAACCATAGTAACAATAGCCGTTGCTGTAAGTTTATTATTCAGTTCAGTCTACACGGTAAATGAAGGGCATATCGGTATCGTCAAGCGATTCAGTGAGGCTAAAGAGCAAGTGAACCCTGGCTTACACTTTAAAGTACCTTTTATCGATAGTGTTGAAGAAATTGAAGTGAGAACCCGTAAAAATGAAGAGAAAATGGCTTCAAGTACTAAAGAACAAATGCCGGTAACAATTGTTGTTTCTGTTAACTGGACGGTTGATAAAACCGCTGCACTAGAGCTTTTTCGCCAATATGGCGGCTTAACACAATTCGAAAACAGAATTCTTGATCCTCGCTTTAGGTCAGCAACAAAAGACGTGATCCCTCGTTATGATGCTGAAAAATTAATTCAAGACAGAGCAAGCGCTATTCAGGCCATTGAAATGAATTTTATTGAAGAAATGAAAGACTTCCCGGTAACTGTCGATAATATACAAATCGAAAATATAAAACTTCCAGCTAAATACTTAACATCGATAGAAACAAAGCAAACAGAAAAGAATTTAGCCGATGCTGAAAAACATAAATTGGCTCGTCAAAACTTAGAAGCTCAACGTGACGTAAATACGGCAAAAGCTAAAGCTGATGGTATTAAGTTAGTCGCTATAGCAGAAGCTGAGTCTATTCGTATTAAAGGTCTAGCTGAGGCTGAAGCCATTACTGCCAAAGCCAAAGCATTGGGTGATAACCCTTTAATCGTTAAATTAACGGAAGCTCAAAATTGGGATGGAAAACTACCTGCAACTGTACTTGGCAGTAGCAATATGCCGATATTGGATATGAGAACAAAATAATTTCCCTATCACTTTAATTAGAGCCTCTAGAATAATGGAGGCTCTTTTATTTGATACGGTAATAAGCTCTTCTGATTACAAATTCTATTTGTCTTTACTTCCGCTTACCTGAAGAACAAACGCCCATTACTAACATAAATAAGTAATGCGGTAATATTGCTGTACTCTTGTATATTAGTGAATATTTATAGGTTGTAGGAGTTCTGAATTGCCAAAAATTACTTTACAAGGTCATATTATTGTTGCTGATGCTGATTTAGAGATCGTGGAAAGTGAGCTTTTTCTCCATACCAAGCTTACAAAGCAAGAAACTGGTTGTTTACTCTTTAGCGTTACTGCCGATAAAAATAATCCGAATAAATTTAATGTCTATGAAGAGTTTGTTAATCAAGCCGCTTTTGATATACACCAAAGTAGAGTGAAAAGCTCAAACTGGGGAAAGGTGACCCGTAAGGTGCAAAGGCATTATCAAATTAGTCAGTGAATTTCGGTTCTAGCAGGTTAGTTTAAGTGATATGCAAACTAGCCTGTTAAAGCACTACCCCTTCACCCCTCCTGTACTATCGCCACTTATCTTAATATTTCAGCAATTCAATTAAGTTGCTTTCGAAAAAATATTGTTTTCATCAACCTATGTAAATGAATTTATAACCTGACATCGTTATTATCTCTTCCATCAAGTTAACAGGCAAATGACTTTCATTTATCTGTACGTATTCATGAGTCAAAACAGAGGAAAAGTAAGATGGATTTATTAGATGCTTTACATTGGCGTTATGCCGTTAAACAGTTTTCGGATAAAAAAGTATCGGGAGACGATTTAAAAAATTTACTTAATGCGACTCGTTTAAGTGCATCTTCTTATGGGCTTCAGCCTTATAATATTCTTGTCGTTGAATCAGCAAAAATACGGAAGCAGTTACTGCCCTTTTCATATGGCCAAGACAAAATAGCACAAAGCTCACATTTAATTATTTTTGCTGCTCACACGGGAGTAGGCGATATCACGGTAGATAGATATATAGATAAACATGCCTTGATCACTGAGATCTCTCATGAACAACTGAGCAATTTTTCAATGCACATGAAATCAGCGCTAAGCAATAAAACCGAGCTTCAAAAACAAGAATGGGCTCATCAACAAGCTTACATCGCACTTGGAAATTTTCTAACCTGTGCCGCAGCAATGAAAATTGATAGTTGTCCGATGACAGGTATTGATAATGCCGGATACGATTCTGTATTGGGCCTGAATAAAAGAGGCTTAACAACGTCGGTAATTTGCCCCATTGGATACCGCCATAAAGATGATAGTCAAGCTAACACCCCAAAAGTTCGCTTTGATTACGATGAAGTCATCATGGCGCTTTAACGTGAACATCTTACCTTTTCTAGCGTTGGCTGCCGGTGCTGCAATTGCGATACAAGCAACAATGAATGCTCAATTAGGTGTTTTATTAAAAAGCTCAATGATGGGAACAAGTATCGCCTTTTTATTTAGCTTTCTTTTCATTGTTTCTGCAATGTTACTTTCAGCTAAGCAATATCCAAATATGACTGAAATAAAATCAATCCCCTTATACCTCTGGTTTAGTGGTGGGGCGCTAAGTGCTTTTGGCGTTGGTATGTTTTATTATTTGATCCCTAAAATGGGAGTAGGCTCTATGATGTCCTATGCCTTATCTGGACAAATATTAATTGCTATTCTTGCCAGTCATTTAGGTTGGTTCGATTTACCTGTAAAACCAGTGAATTTCTTCAAAGTGGTCGGTGCCGCTTTACTGATTGTTGGCGTATTATTAATTAATTGGGAGTCAAGTTATGCACATTGATCAAGCTAATCTACACAACCTTAAGAGCTTATGGACAAAATACGGTTCACAAGCACTAAATATAAAGCTAGAGACAGCCGAAACGAATGCGTCAGATAAATATGTAAATACTCATTGGCCGCACAGGTGTTGGTCCAATTCACCTTTACAATCACAAGACATGGCATGGTTAAAAGAATTGCCTGAGACAAGTATTTTCCCTTTATTACCCATGCACAGTGATGAAAAAAGCAAAGTTCATGCATCCGTTGAATTATCATTAATTCAAAAAGAACTAACAAATAATAATTGGCACTGCATGCTTGAGCAAACCGCGATGTTTCTCTCTTTAGATAACGGTTTTTATGCCCCTTTATCAGAGCGGAGTGAGCAACATGCAGGTTTTACCATTAAAAAGGTACAAACACCTCAAGACATTACTTTATGGCTAGATATTGTTAACCAAGCCTTCGGTTATAGTATTCACCGTATTGTTATTGAAAAGTTGATCTACGACCAAGATATGCAAATATTAATGGCTTATCAAGATGATCAGGCTATCGCCAGTGCAATACTCTATAAGACGGATGATGTAATCGGTATCCATCAAGTAGGAGTGAAAAAAGGCTTTCAAGGTAAAGGCTTTGCTCGTGTTTTCATGAATAAAATAATTAATGCGAGTTTATTATGGCAAGGAAAACATATTGTTTTACAGGCCTCGAAAGCGGGCAAACCTTTATATGAAAGCTTGGGATTTACATCGCAGTTTTTAATCAAAAGTTATCAGAAGAACGTCAGCTGATATCTGATTTATCAATAAACCAATGACAGTGGTTTATTGATAAATAAGAATACGAAAAAAACAAAACCTATGGGAGTGCCATTACCGATAAGTTTCCATAACCAAGCAGTTAGACAATACACATGTAGGAGCTAATTTGAACTTTATTTTTACCAATATAAAATGGATCATGATTATTTCAGGTTTGCTTACTTGCTCAATGATAGCTGCAGTTTTTGCACCGGAAGCTGCTTTAATAAGTATGTTTGGCGAAGCACTTACTGAGCCGTTAGCTCAAATTGTTGTCAGGAGTTGGGGATTTCTTATTTTCCTCATAGGCACATTATTAATTTATGGTGCTTATATCCCTGAGTATCGCAACTTAGTTTTAGTGATTACCAGCATGAGTAAAATAGCTTTTATTACTATCATTATTATATTTGGCCCTCAATACATTGATAAATCAACCTTAACAATAGTATTAGACTCTGTATTAATTACTGTATTTCTTACCTATTTGATTAAGGCGAAAAGTACTACTAAACAATAATCCCTCAACGTTAATAAAGCTGTTAATAAAGCGATTATGAGTTAAACACCTTCTGTATTTATTACCTTTTTTAATGGGGCTAAATACGGTTCAAAATGCTTCCATTGTTCAGTAGCACTCTTATAAATAGGTTGACGCACTTGCTCAGAGCTCGGTGTTTTGATATTCCTCTTCGTTTTATGAAAATCAAGACACGATTGCTCGAATGGTAAACCACAAAAATCAAGAATTCTGCGTACTTGCGTTTCTAAATCATCCACGACATCTTCATGGTTTACCGTTAAAACAAAATCAGGTAGCACATCATTCCAATGTGACATCAGCTTTAGGTAAGCTTGATAATAACGGCCAATATCTTCTAACTTGTAGCTAAAGTCTTGTCCTTCGGCAAATAACTGTTTAAAACCACTAAAGCAGCAAGCCATAGGTGAACGCCTTGCGTCAATGATTTTAGCATTAGGTAGTATCAATTTAATCAAACCTAGGTGTAAGAAATTATTAGGCATTTTATCAATAAACATCGGCGCTTGCTCTCGATAGACACGCGTTTCATCAATAAATTGTTGGCCAAATCGTTGAAAATAATCAGGGTTGATTTCAGCTAAATTTTTAGGATATTGGCTTTCTTTATTAGCAGAGTTTTGATTTTTCCCACGCAACCTTGAAGCTAGCCCTAAGATATTATGCAGTTCCATTGTGCCGTCGACTTGGCTATGTGAAGCAAGTATTTGCTCAAGTAAGGTAGAACCTGCACGTGGTAAACCGACAATAAAGATGGGATCAGGCGAGTTGAGTCCTAACTGTCCACGGGTTTCAAATAATTGGCGGGTACAATGTGTTATTTGTGCTTCTACGTGTTGTTCAGTTTTATTGATGTCAAAACCGTTATGATCATGCTGTAGTTTATTGCCCTGTTCATAAGCTTGAAAAGCTTGGCTGTATTCTTGCCTATCTTCAAGGGCCTTGCCTGTTGCAAAATACAACTGAATTTTGTCAACTAACGCTAAGTCACTGTCATCTTGCTGTGCTTGCATTTGGGCAATTTCTTCATCGCTAAATCGATAAGTCTTTGTATTGGCTAAGCTCCAAAAAGCATCTCCATAACTTGCCTTTACTAGATAAGCTTGTTGGTACGCTGCAACCGCTTTTTCTATATCACCTTTTGCTTTAAGGGCATGACCAAGCTGCAAATGGAAACCGGCAATATCTTTATTTATTTCTATGGCTTGTTCAAATAAAACAATCGCTTGCTCTACTTTTCCTAAACCGGTTAATACATTAGCTTTAGTGACTTTAAAACTCAGGTTATCAGGCTGTTCAGTTAATAATTTTTCAACCTGTTGCTCTGCTGTTTTGTATTTACCTAAACGCAGTAACAAATTGACGTATTGAGCACGTGCCTGCATATTATTGGGGGCTAATTCAAGTGCGCTGGCCAATAGAAACTCAGCATCATCATAAACCTTTAATTCAATACCAATTTCAGCAAGCAAGCACATACCATCAACATGGCGAGTATTATTTTGCAAAAAATGTCGACAAATTTGTTCGGCTTTTGCTAGTTTTCCTTCGTGCATTAATTCTGTTACCGCAAGTAAGGCTGGCGGTAATTTTTTTAATTTTTCCAGTTGATTAGCGCACTTTTGAACATCATCCATTTGATCTGCTGCACGGTAAAGTTGGATAAGCTCCTGCCAACTAGCAACCAAACTTGGATTGACTTTTACCGCATTTTCAAAAGAAGCTGTAGCCTGTTTCGGGTTTTTCAAGGCAAGCTTAATATAACCGTGTTCCTGATGGGCTCGACTGTGAGAAGCATCAAGTTTAAATAATTCGTTAATACTGGCTAACGCAAGGGTAAATGTCTTTGCATAACGCTGGGCAACCGCAATTAAATACCATATTTCAATATGCTGCTTTTTATCTGCCGTTTGCTCGAGTAGTTGTTTACTTTGTTTGATGGCATCGTCGAACTTGACTGTTTGGATCAATTGTTGAATCGATTTTAATTGTATTTCAATTGAAGGGAAGCTTGTGTTGTTCAACGATTTTTCTCCATAGATGGTTGCTATTCTTTATCTTTTGCCTAGGTACCTTATCAATAAAAAGCCGCTTGATACACATATCAAACGGCTTTATTAACTTTTATTTGATTTTTAGTTTTTACTTATAACTTAATAAAAATCATACGAAAACCTAAAACCAATAGTACGAGGTCTATTACTCACTACTTTGGGTGTAAATTGCTGAGTATCTATGTATAAAATGGCACTTTCATCCGTTAAATTATCGATAAAAAATTCAGCTTTCCATTCTTCATTCGTGACACCGAAGCTTAGATTAGCCAAAATATAGCTGTCTTGCACATAACGACCGCCAGCAAAGGTTTGTCCATTGCTATCTTGATAATTTACGCCTGAATAAACATCAGCTTCTCTTTCAATACTTAAACCTGAACCCGTGCCATAGATTAAATTAGTCGCATCTTCTAACACATAAGCATCCATGGTCATACTTGCTAATCTTTCTCCCGTGTAGCTTATTGAGCCATTAATATAACCTGTGATATCTTTAGAAATATTATAGAAGTACTCTGCTTGCAAGTTGCCTGAAAATTCGGCTGAGTAAGGTAACCTACTGCCCACGGTTGGCGCAATCCCAGCAAGCTCGCCATTGACAGAGGTCAGCTCGGTATCAATAAAACTAAATGCACCACTTATGACCAAGTTGTCGGTTGCGACCCAAGTAAAGTCACCGTCAATACCTTTAATTTCTGCATCACCGACGTTATCAGTAAACACTAAGAAACTGATATTAGTCGGATCAAATCGCGATGTTTGCAGGTCAGATATCTTTGAATAATAAGCAGTAGCATTGAAGCGTAATGTTTGATCTAATAACGTTGATTTAAAACCAACCTCAACATTGTCTAAACTATCGGTTGTTGAATACACAGGAATGCGAAAACCATCAAATGCACCTTCTTGGTTTTTAGCTGAGCCACCACCAACGCGGTTAGTCACCGGAGGCCTAAACCCTTCTGAGTATGAAGCAAATAGCATCACATCATTTGATACTTGCCAATCAAGTGAGACTTTGATTATGGTGTCATCAACGGTCAACGTGCCATCGTCATCAAGTAAACTGGTATCTAACTGACCACTAGCAATCGCAGCTTGAATAGCTGCAGCTTCATCAGCACCAAAAAACTCGGTTAAGGCTGCATCGCTGCCATCACCAAAAGCTTTTAATCGACCACTGACATCAACAGTTGAAGTAGCCCCTTTAAAAGAGTCTTCAATTTCATACCAACGGGCACCAAAGCCAGCGGTAAGAGTGTCTGTTATATCAAATTCTAACTGACCAAACAAAGCAATTTGATCTATGGTATGAGTAACATCATTAACAAAGCTTACTTCAGAAGAGAAAGGACCGCCGTTACTGTTAATACCGTCAGTACCTTTTAGCATTACATTCAAGTCGTCAAATGATGGTAAGTCGGTATTACCTAATTGAAACTGCCCAACCGTTGATAGCTCTTGAGAGTCATAAAAAACACCAGCAGTAACACGCCAGCGGTTTTCAGCGGAGGTGTTCATACGTAATTCATGGGTGATGCGAGAAGTACTTGTTTCTTCCTTATAATACTTAGTTGGATCAAGACATACTTGTGCATCAGGATCATTAGCATTATAGCTACAAGCATACCAAGCAGCATATGAACCGCCATTGGTGTAGCCAGTGTAATCAATCGTTGAATTGATATCTCTGTCTAGATATCCACCCGTATAAACGATATCTAATTGCGCAAGACGCCCTTCTAATGTCCAAGTAGTTAAGCCAAAGTCATCATTGTTATTTTCAGGTACAAAACGGTTTGTTGAGGACTCCCCCTCAAGGTTTGGATCATAGGCAAATACGCCTTCAGTATCGAGAGACTGTTGAGTATGTTGCACTAACAATTCCCAATCATCGTTGATGAGATAAGATAAACCAAAACGTGCACCTGCATAGTTCGCCGTATTAAAGTTATCTTCCACCAAAGTATCATTTTTTGGCGCGGTAACAGGCACACTTTCAGGATTTGTTAAAACACCACCTGAGATTCGACTAATAACTTCAGCACTGCCTATGTAACCACCTTCTCCCGGAACATTTAGAATATTATCTATCCAGCCTCCTTGATGGTCATTATAAGTAGCAACGCGTACCGCAAGTGAATCACTTAAAGACATGTTGAAATAAGCTTCAACCGAATTACTTAAATCGCCACCTTTGGTCGTACTCGTGCTGGTATCAAAACCTGCAGAAAAACCATCATGATTTGGTTTATTGGTAATTAAGCGTACAGTACCTGACTGAGAACTAGCACCAAAAAGTGTGCCTTGTGGTCCAGGTAGAACCTCTATACGTTCAACATCGGTGGCATATATATCTAAATTACGACCTTGCATTGAAACTGGTTGTTCATCTAAATAAAATGCAACCGATGGTTGTAGTGCTTGAACAGATGAAACAGCAATACTCGTTTGTGTTGTTGCTGCGCCCCTAATATATATTTCATTTTGCCCTGGGCCTGTGCCCTGAAACACGACGTTAGGTAAAAACTCTACATACTGATCAAAGTTTGAAACGCCAAGTTTCTCTAAGCTATCACCCGTTAATGCGGTCACCGTAACAGGCACATCTTGAATAGACTCTGCTCGTTTGGTTGCGGTAACTTCAATGACTTCTATCTTGGCGTTTTCCTTTGGCTTAACTTCTTCAGCATAGAGAGACCCTGATGCTGCTATTGCTGTTAACACTGCGCAATGCAGCTTGGTAAATTTCATATTGATTATCCCTTGATGTTTTATAGTATTTCGAGTTGATATTATTAGTGTACTAAGCATTTTTATTATTTATTGAGCTTAGTGACAAATGTAATTTACTCATAATACTAACAAATATAGCTTAAATTTGTTTTTTATGAGGTTTTTATATGGATTTTTTTAAATAATACGGTTGTTTACAGTAAGAATTAAGTGGATATAATATCAACACGAATTAATTTAGGGGAATAACTTGCTTTCATCCGTCAAGAGTCAGTTAAATAAAAAAGTATTTGTTGGTGCCTCATCTATTATTATTGCACTTTTACTTTATACCGCATTACTACCAAAGCAAGCTCAAAATTTATTTACGATTATTCAGGCTGGCATTATTGAAAATGGTAGTTGGTTTTATGTATTGAGCGTAGCTTTCATCTTCTTTTTCGTGGTTTTTTTAGGGCTATCTCGCTATGGCGATATTCGTTTAGGGCCTGATCATTCAACACCCGATTACTCCTTATCCTCTTGGCTTTCTATGCTATTTGCTGCAGGTATGGGCATTGGATTAATGTTCTTTGGTGTCGCAGAGCCTTTAATGCATTATTTATCTCCTCCTACAGAAGAAACAGGTACCGTTGCAGCAGTTCAAGAAGCAATGAAAATGACGTTTTTTCACTGGGGACTGCATGCTTGGGCTATTTATGCCATTGTTGCATTAGTATTAGCCTACTTTAGTTACCGCCACAATTTACCTCTGACGTTACGTTCTGCTTTATACCCCCTCATTGGTGATAGGATTTACCAATGGCCAGGGCATTTAGTCGACATTTTTGCTGTGGTCAGTACGGTTTTTGGTGTTGCTACCTCACTTGGCTTAGGTGCTTCGCAGGTTAATGCCGGTTTTAGTTATTTGTTTGACATTGACGTTTCTACCACCAATCAAATAATCATCATGTGCGTAATAACAAGTCTTGCCGTTATATCCGTTGCGACGGGGCTAGACAAAGGGATTAAAATACTCTCTGAAACAAACATGGTTTTGGCCGTGATCTTATTACTGTTGATTTTTGTGCTCGGTCCAACCGTATTTTTATTACAGGCTTATTTGCAAAATATTGGTGATTATTTAGCAGACATAGTACACAACACTTTTAATTTATTTGCTTATCAGAAAACAAATTGGATTGGTGGTTGGACAATATTTTATTGGGGCTGGTGGCTTGCTTGGGCACCTTTTGTCGGTTTGTTTATTGCGAGAATTTCTCGTGGTCGCACGATTAGAGAATTCATTATCGGCGTGATGTTGATACCCACTGTATTCACTTTGTTTTGGATGACTGTTTTTGGCAACAGTGCCATTGATTTGGTTTATAACCAAGGCGTTGTTGCTTTGGGCGATATGGTCAGCAAAGACTCATCTGTCGCATTATTTGTTTTCTTTGATAATTTCCCGATGACTGAAGTGCTTTCATTTTTTAGCGTGTTAATGATCGTGATATTTTTTGTCACCTCATGTGACTCTGGCGCTATGGTGGTGGATATGCTTTGTTCCCACGGCAAGAATGATACTCCGCTATGGCAGCGTATTTATTGGGCGGTAGGCATAGGCATTGTTGCGGCTATATTATTACTGGCAGGTGGCCTTAATGCGCTCCAAACCATGACTATTGCGAGTGCCTTACCTTTTACTATCGTGTTATTGCTCGCTATGGTTGGTTTAATTAAATCGTTACGTGTTGAAGCTTTTAAACAGGATAGCCAACTAATCACAGCCATACCTCTTGCGAGTAATGAGAATAATGACAGTTGGCAAATGCGATTGAAGAGTGTGGTTGATTTTCCAAACAAAGTGAATGTCAGTAAATTTATTACTCAGACCGTAGTACCCGCATTTGATTCAGTAGCAAAAGAGCTAGCAGAAAATCAAATCAAGGTGGATATATCACATGACAATGGTCTGAGCTTCATTGTAAAACACGGCGAAGAACAAGCGTTTGTCTATCGAGTGCTCGTTCAAAAGTACTCTCAACCTGACTTTGTCAATGAAGACGATGAAGATGATCAAAGTTACTACCGAGCAGAAGTTCATTTGCTTGAAGGAGGACAAGATTATGACATTATGGGTTGGTCAAAAACGGCAGTGATCAATAATATTATTGATCAATACCACAAACATCTGCACTTTTTACACTTGCTACGTTAGTTTTAATAGCGTCAGCCTTATTGGCACTGCTGATACTGCTGGCGCTCATCGCATTTAGTTCTAATAATGGTGCGGCATCAATTTCATTAGCATCCATCATTCCTGCGAGTCGCTCTACTGAAGAAAGTAATTGTGATTGTTCCCACTGCGCTAAGTTAGAAAATTTTTCAATGAAATGTTCTTGCAAAGGTTGTGGGGCATTGAGCAAAATCGCTTTACCATTTTTTGTTAGATATAAGCCCACTTTCCGTTTGTCTTCAGTGTTACGCACCCTAGTAATAAGACCTTTATTTTCTAATCTATCAAGTATATTGGTTACAGTAGCCGCACTTAAATTAACATTTTTTGCCACTTGACTTGAGTTCACCCCAGAGGCTTTGTCTATTTCTAGCATAATTAATAATTGTGGGCTGGTTAAGCCAGAAGTTTTATTGAGGTGTTTTGAGTGCAATCCTATCGCTCTAATCACTTTTCTTAAAGCAATTAATAATTCTTCATGTTTATCCATAACAGCACACTTTAAATTCTAAGTTCTTTTAGTGTAATCAAAAGTTGAAGTAGTGCCCAGATAAATTATTAAACTGACGTATTTACCTATTGTTTACACTTTATAAAACAGATCATAAAAGTACCTTTAATGCATATATTAAATAAACGTGACGAAGATTTCTCCTATAATAAGACGATGGACTCAATACCGGATTATTTATAAAAATGCTTAAAAACGTCATGTTAATCATCATTGCCATAGCTACATTTTCTTGTAGTTCGCTATCGTTAAGCAATGGCCGACAAAAGGTGATTGTTCGCCCTCAACACGCTGCCTGCGATATTCAGCGTAAGGAAATAGATCCCAACTGCAAAATTGAAGATAAAACGCTTTACCGAAACAACATCGTTAAATTTGGTAACCCCAACGCGGCATGATGGACTGTTCGATACCTAAATGGTCCAACATTCTGCCAACCATAAAATCAATTAAGTCATTAATCGATGTTGGTTGATGATAAAAACCAGGTGCTGCCGGCATTACTGTGACACCCATTTGTGAAAGGGTCAGCATATTTTGCAAATGAATAGTAGAAAATGGTGTTTCTCGTACGACCATGATCAACTGACCACGCTCTTTAATCACTACATCGGCAGCACGTTCAATTAAGTTGTCGCTCATACCTTGGCTAATGGCGGCTAATGTTCCTGTTGAACATGGACAAACAACCATTTTTTTCGGCGCAGCAGAGCCTGACGCGACCGGAGAGAACCATTGTTCTTTTCCAAAAACGGTAATTTGCGACGCTTTGGCTTTAAACTTTTCGCTTAGAAATTTAGTAGCTGCATCAGGTGATGCCGGTAGCTTTAAACCAACTTCAGTGTCAAAAACAATACGAGCAGCACTTGAGCATAAGACATAAATTTGAAAATTTGCTGCCACCAAGCATTCGATTAAACGTAATGCATAAGCTGAGCCTGACGCTCCAGTAATTGCTACGGTAATTTTTTCTTTAAACTCGCTCATGACACTTTCCTATTGTTAAGTGCAACTAATAACTTGTCATGAATATTACCAAAACCGCCATTACTCATCACGACGATCGTATCGCCAGCTTGAGCATTTTCAGTAATGTTCGCCACTAAAGTTTCAATGTTTGTTTCTACAATACAAGGTTGCAGGCAATCTTGAATAAGCGTTTCAACAGACCATTTTACTTGATCGCCTTGAAACAAATACACCACATCTGCCTGCGATAATGAAGCGGCGAGTGTGTCTTTGTGAACGCCAGATTTCATGGTATTTGACCTTGGTTCTAAAACCGCAATAACACGACGTTTCTTATTATCTTCAATACTAGCAGTATCCACATTAGCTCGCACGCCGGCCAACGTTTTAGTAATAGCGGTAGGATGATGAGCAAAGTCGTCAAAAACACGCACCTGATTAACTTCACCACGTAGCTCTAGACGTCGTTTGGTATTTATGAATTCAGCCAATGCCTCAATAGCAACAGCGCTAGGTACGCCAGCATGGCGAGCCGCCGCAATAGCCATTAAGCCATTGTCGATATTAAAGTCGCCGATTAAATTCCATTTTACCCTACCTTGTATTTCACCTTTAAAACGGACAATAAATTCGCTACCGTCAGCAATCAATTTTTCAGCATGCCAACCTTCATTACTGTATTCGTCTTCAACACTAAATTCGGTCGGTGTCCAACAACCTTGCGCTAAAGTTTCAGTAATAGCAGGTTCATTTTTCGGCGACAACACTAAACCATTACTAGGCACCATGCGAATAAGGTGATGGAACTGACGCTGAATGTCTGACAAATCGTGAAAAATATCAGCGTGATCAAATTCCATATTATTAATCACTAACGTGCGCGGACGATAATGGACAAACTTAGAACGTTTATCGAAAAAAGCGGTATCGTATTCGTCCGCTTCAATGACAAAGAAAGGCGCATCACCTAAACGAGCAGAACAATCGAAATTTTGTGGCACACCGCCAATTAAAAAACCGGGGTTCATATGTGCATATTCTAAAATCCATGCCACCATTGAACTGGTAGTAGTTTTACCATGGGTACCTGAAACAGCAACGACCCAGCGGTCTTTTAAGACATTTTCTAATAGCCACTGCGGGCCTGAGGTGTAAGCAATATTTCTGTCAAGTATGTACTCCACCATAACATTACCGCGCGGCATAGCATTGCCAACAATCACTAAATCGGGTTCGTCCTTTAAATGCTCAGTTAAATAACCTTGTTTTAATTCAATGCCTAACTGTTCAAGTTGTGTGCTCATTGGCGGATAAACATTAGCATCACAACCTGAAACACGGTGGCCCAGTTGTTTGGCAATAGCCGCAATTCCGCCCATAAATGTGCCACAAATACCTAAAATATGAATATGCATGTAATGTCCGCTTAATATTTTGCCGCTAAGGTGTTATACACGACAAATAATGATAGATAGAAATAAGATAAAGTTGATGGCAAGTAATATACCTGATCACAATGAAAAAAGGCATTGCAATGCCCTGCTTATTTAGTAACTATTGAAATGTATACCCGCTCCACTTCAAGATGCAGATTTCAGCAAGTCGAGAAAGGGTTAGCTACAAGGCCTTGATTGAAGGGAATAGTTATTCTATTATCGAAATCAATAACGCTGGAGATGACCCTTTATCGGCTTGCCCGTAGGGAGCTAAGCTAGAAAAACAGCCCTGCGTTGCACTACTTAATAAGGTTCCTACATGGATGTAGGACATTAGAATAATGCAGGAGCAGTTATCGAGAATAACCATTATCTTCATAGTCCGCCTTGATCAGATTTCCTAGCTTAGCTCTGAAACTGCACCTTGAGGTGGAACGGGTATATACAGGAATATAAGGAAAATACAGTGCTATCTCCTATTTTACAATCACTCCATATTTATCCAATAAAATCGACAGCTGGTATTTCATTATCAAACAGCTGGGTTGATGAACGGGGTTTAAGCTTTGATCGACGCTTTGTGGTGTCAGACCCGAATGGTCAGTTTATTACTGCGCGTACTGAGCCAACTCTTTGTCTTATTCGCGTTAATTTAACCGAGTCTGGTTTAACATTAACAGCACCCGATATGCCTGCGTTGGTCATCAATTATCGAGAATTATCAACTAACTATCAAAAGATTACCGTTTGGAATGATGATATTCAGGCTCAGTATGGGCACAAAAATTACGATTTATGGTTTAGCCAATATTTGAAAAAACCTTGTCAGCTAGTTTATTTTGGTAAAGATTCTCAACGCTATGTTATTAATAGCCGTAAAGAAATTGCTTTTGCCGATGGCTACCCATTATTACTTATATCTCAAGCATCTCTTGATGATTTAAACGAAAAAATGCCTGGAAAATTACCCCAACAAATTAGCATGGCACAGTTTCGTCCTAATATTGTGGTAAATAGCTGTGATGCTTTTGACGAAGATACTTGGCAACATATTCGTATTGGCGAAGTAGAGTTTGAAGTCTCTAAACCTTGTTCTCGTTGTATTTTTACCACTGTTAATCCGACAAGTGCAGAAAAACACCCTCAACAAGAACCACTGAAAACATTAACAACCTACCGACAAGTTGCCAGTGGGGACGTCATGTTTGGACAAAACTTAATTGCACTTAATCAAGGTAGCATTAAGCAAGGCGATGAAATAAAAGTGTTAAAAAAGCAGACTGCGCCTATATTTGTGCCCAAACCATCGAACAAATCTATTAATAAACAACCATCTCCTAACCTAGAAACAAGCAAAGAGCTGAAAAAGGTGCCAAGAGGAAAAGTTAATTTAAGTTTTGATTCATGGAATAAAAACGTTATAGGTAACACCAAAGACACAATTTTAGAGCAAGGTGAAGCAGCAGGTATGCTGTTACCATATTCATGTCGAGGTGGCATGTGTGGTCGTTGTAAAATAAAACTGAAAAGTGGTGAAGTAAAACAGTTAGCCAGTGACGGTTTAAGTGATGAAGAAAAAGACCAAGGCTTTGTGTTGGCGTGTAGTGCGGTGCCTCAATCAGACCTCGTTTTAGCTAAAAGGTAGTTAAAGATATTAATATAGATTAGCCGTTTTACTTATACTTGCTTTTTAATCACGCACCAAAACGATAAATTTATATGACGTGTTTACCTATTACGTAAATGGGCCAACCAATTTCATTTGAAAATATGATCACTTTCATTGTTCAATAATGAAAGTGATAGCCTGCTGCTCGAGATGACTTAATAATTTCAGCAAAGTGATAAAATATCATTTTGTCGAGCTCCCCCCTAAAACTTTCCATTGCATTACTTTTACAAAATAGAGTTCACACTCTAAACTTTGATATAAATCAACAATAAATCAGCTGTCGGGGTTCACAATTTAACAACTTGATGTAAATCAAGTTCTGGCTTTCGCCATAGTGACAAAATCAGGTCATAGATTACTTTTACGTAAACAAGTTCTATTTGATGACCATATAAAGACTTGAAGCACTCAGCCTTAAGCTCAGCAAAAGATTTAAGACAACAGAAGTGCCAACCGCATAACTCATGAAATACATAGGATAAAATGATGAAATTTACTAAAACAAAATTATCACTCGCTTTAATTGCCACCTCTGTTATCTCTGCACCTTTTGCCATGGCAGACGATGCATCATTCAATGATGGCGTAAAAAAAGCACTTACCGACACTAAAGTAAATATTAGCTTTCGCGCCCGTTACGAAGGTGTTGATGAAGACGGTGCAAATGACACGTCAGATAAAGATGCGACAGCATTAACGTTAAAGTCACGCATAACGCTTAAAACAGGTGCTTATAAAAACTGGTCTTTAGGGTTAGAAGTTGACAACGTTACGGCAATAGTTGATGACTATAATGATCTCACCCTTGATTATTCAGGTACCGATTCAGTTGTTGCAGATCCTGAAATCACCGATGTTAACCAAGCATATTTACAATACAATACTGGCAACGTAAAAGTGACTGCGGGCCGTCAACGTATTTTACATAATAATCAGCGTTTTGTTGGTGGTGTAGGCTGGCGTCAGAATGAACAGACTTATGACGGATACCGCATTCAATATGCAGCAAGTGATGCATTATCTCTTGATTACAGCTATATCCATAACGCAAATCGTATCTTTGCTGATGATAAAAAGGGTGACGATCTTTCAGGTGCATTTCATTTCGCCAATGCGGGTTACAAATTGAATAAAGCGCACAAAGTTTCAGTTTTTTCCTATGTTTTAGATTTTGATAGCGCACATGCAATGTCTTCTAGCACTTACGGCGCACTTTACCATGGTAGATTTGACGCAATAAACGTTAACTTAAGTGCCGCAACACAAAGTGACGCTGGCGAAAATACGGTTAGTTACGATGCAAGTTACTACAATGCTGAAATAGGGACTACATTAGGTAACATTACTATTTTAGCTGGCTTAGAGGTTTTAGGTAGTGATGATGGAAAAGCGGCATTTAGCACACCTTTTGCTACGTTACATAAATTCCAAGGTTTTGCAGACAAGTTCTTAGGCACTGGCAGCAGTACTGGCATGAAAAATGGGGTTGAAGATACTTACATTACTGTAAAAACTAAATTAGGTGGCGTTAAATTAGCGGCAACTTTCCATGACCTTGCTTCAAATGAAGGTAACATTGATTACGGGACAGAATTAGATTTAGTAGCAACATATAAATTTAAAAAGAATTATAACTTACTTGTTAAATTTTCAAGCTACAGTTCTGACGATTTAAGCACCGACACCCGTAAATTGTGGGTGCAAGTAGCGACTAAGTTTTAGTTAAAAAACTCTCCTTTACCCTTGTTTGACTTTGGGGCTGTTACGAAAGTACCAGCCTTTTTATGTTCAGGATGAACGGTATGTCACGATCACAAGGATGTGAAAGAGTGACGAAGATTCAGGCCTTTCTCAGACATCCTGTCTTCCAATGCATTAGTGCATCCATGCACGTCGGTGTAAGGTATGTCACGATCACATGGACGTGAAAGAGTGATGGATGTTCAGGCCTTTCTCAGACATCCTGCCTTTCAATGCATTAGCGCATCCATACAAGTCGATGTAAGGTATGTCACGATCTCTTACCCTTATTGAACATAAACATAAAAATCACCGCTTATTCTCGTTATTTATAGAACAAAGAAGCCAATGAAATCAATAAATAAGCAGCAGCTTATAAAAAAGTAATGAATTGTCAAAGCTGAGCGATTAGAATAGCCGCGTTTGAGTATTCAGCTAAGGCACTACTTTGTTATTAATGATCGACAATTACGACTCATTTACCTTTAATTTGGTACATTATTTTCGTGCTCTAGGGCAAGAAGTCACCGTCGAGCGCAATGATCAAATAACAATCGCAGATATTACTGAGCTGTCACCTGAATATATTGTTATTTCACCGGGCCCTTGTTCACCTGATGAAGCAGGTTTGTCATTAGCCATCATCGAAAATTTTGCCGGAAAAATCCCAATATTAGGAGTGTGTTTAGGGCATCAATGCATTGCCCAACATTACGGTGCAACCGTTGAAAAAGCACGTAAGCTAATGCACGGAAAAACGAGTAAAATTACCCATGAAAAAAGTGGTTTATTCCAACAATTAAAAATGCCATTAACCGTTACGCGTTATCACTCATTAATTGTCAATAAAAACACCTTGCCAAATAGCCTAATAGTTACCGCATGGAGTGAAGATGAAGATGGCAATCAAGATGAGATTATGGCGTTAGCGCATAAAACACTCCCTATTGTCAGTGTGCAATTTCATCCTGAATCTATCTTAACTGAACAAGGTGAAATGCTGCTTGAAAACTTCATCGACAACTTTTCAGGAATAAAGCAATAAGCTGTCACTAAAAATAATACAAGTAATATCGCCTGTTATCATTCATACTTTCATCGATACTGCCGATAAACACCACATAATTTCATTAATATTGGAAAACCTTACCTTCGCTCATGCAAATTTTTGAAAATAACGATTTAGTTGCCCCTATATACAGACGTTCTATGTGCTTGTTGATCAGCAAGGACTTTGCTGAGCAACAAAGTGGTAAAGTTGCCGTTACTAATCTCCAAAACAGCGAGCAAACAAACCGCCGCAGAGAATTATTAGCGGTTGAAGAAGAAGCGAAAAAAAATAAAATTATTAAGGCGCATGGTGAAAGTCACTTTACTGAACAAGTTATGTCAAAATTTTTCGCATATGTCACTTCAGAAGTTAACAAAGCATTTGATAATAAAGAAAATCTTTATAACAACGTACTCAAAATCGAAGACGGTGCACCAAATATTCTAGAAATATTATCGGTTCGTGCTGCATCAATAAACCGCATTACACCTTTAGCAAAATCATTACCTTGGTTAGCAACTGAATTAGTTAATTTAGTCAATAAACCACAATACCGTAAACGTGCCGACGTGCAAGTATCCGATGCAAGTCTGGCATTAAGCTATATAGGACTGGATAATTTAAAGTTGGTTATGCCGACATTTATGCTCAAACATTGGTTACCTAACAGTACAGCTCCTTATGCATTAATGAAGCGTAAGTTATGGAATAGCAGTTTAGCAATGGCGATGTCTTCATCGGTGTTAGCGAAGGAAGCAGGTATGGACGAATTTACCGCTTTTGCTGCAGGAATGTTTAGTAACTTAGGATTATTGGCCGTTTCACGGTGCTTTTTATCCACGTATAGCGAATTACATAAACAAGAATTAAAAGACGCCTACGATAATAAAGATAAAAAACTGCATGATACTTTAGTCAAATTTGATGCTTCACCAGAATTACTCCTCGAACAGTTAATTAGTCGTAGTAGCAAAGTATCAGCAGACTTAGTCGAGTTAATGCGCTTTGATCGCTTAAGAATAACAGAAGCCATATTTGATATTGCCTATACTGAAGACCTTCAAAAAATGTCTCCTTTAGCTCAAATTATTACGAAAGCGAAAGCTTATGTCGCTTTTAGAAGTTTAGCTAAAGAAGAATTAATCAGCAGCGATGAAGCAAAAATACTGCTAACGGCGGCAAGCATTACGCCGCAAGAAATCAGCTTGTTAAAGAAAAGTGACATCGATCACATAAAATTAAATTTCAAATAATTTTTGATTATTTATGAAAGGTTGACCACGTAACAATAACCAACGGTGCAAGCGGCTCAACTAGCAGAGTAAGCGATTCAACTAACACCTCCGCCAATTATCACTAATCCCTCATTATATAGTTATTCAGTATAGTTGAATAAAACCTGTCAAGCCTTTGTTTTATAAGGCTTGCGGTGACATCAAACAAGACAAACACTGTTTTTCCTGTCATACTTAGCGCCTAATTTTTAGCAGTATTCATTTTCTGTTCGCTAAAAATTGACCTATTATAAGGTTGTTATTCGCTGAATATTTCGCCAATAATAGCCAAAACACACTGAATGCAGTGTTCAATAACTTGAGGAGTAAACAATGACTAACCATTTTCCTGTAGGCCGTGAATTATTTGATGACGTTATGGTACCTAACTATGCACCATCAGCAGTTATCCCAGTACGTGGTGAAGGTTCTCGAGTTTGGGATCAACAAGACCGTGAATTTATCGATTTTGCCGGCGGTATTGCAGTTAATTGTTTAGGGCACTGTCATCCAGCTCTTGTTGGCGCATTAAAAGATCAAGCAGATAAAATTTGGCATTTATCAAATGTAATGACCAACGAACCGGCATTACGTTTAGCTAAAAAAATCGTTGATAATACTTTCGCGGACAAAGTTTACTTTGCAAACTCAGGTGCTGAATCAAACGAAGCAGCACTTAAATTAGCACGCCGTTGGGCACTTGACGTGCACGGTAGCGACAAAACACAAATCATCGCTTTTAACCAAGGTTTCCACGGCCGTACTTTCTTCACTGTTACCGTTGGTGGACAAAAAGCTTATTCAGATGGTTTTGGTCCTAAGCCAGGCGATATTGATCACGTAGATTACAACGACCTTGAAGCGCTTAAAGCGATTATGTCTGACAAAACTTGTGCTGTAATGATCGAACCATTACAAGGTGAAGGTGGATTAGTTTCTCCTACTCAAGATTTCATCCAAGGTGTTCGTGACTTGTGTGATGAACATAATGCATTATTAATTTTTGATGAAGTTCAAACAGGTGTTGGCCGTACTGGCGATTTATACGCTTACATGGGCTTAAATGTTGTTCCTGACATTTTAACGACCGCAAAAGCATTAGGTGGTGGTTTCCCAATCGGCGCAATGATCACTACTACTGAACTAGCTAAACACCTTAAAATTGGTACTCATGGTAGTACTTATGGTGGCAACCCACTAGCTTGTGCTGTTGCAGAAGCTGCATTTGATACCGTTAATACACCAGAAGTATTAAACGGGGTTACAGAAAAAGCACAACGTTACATTGACGGATTAAATGCCATTAACACTAAATACAATGTATTTACTGAAATTCGTGGTAAAGGTTTATTGATTGGTGCTGTATTAAATGAAAGCTACCAAGGCAAAGCAAAGGACTTTTTAGTTGCAGCTATGGCAGAAGGTGTAATGACCTTAGTTGCCGGTGCAAACATCGTTCGCTTTGCTCCTTCATTAGTGATTCCAAATGCGGATATCGATGAAGGTTTAGCACGTTTTGAAAAAGCAGTGGCTAAGTTGGCAAAATAATACCGTTTCATTGAGTCAAATTGATAAACGTTATGCTGTTGATCTGATGGTTAGTTTTCTTTATAAAAGCATTAACCATCGTTTCATTTCCTTTGTAAATATTGAGATTTTTCTATGATTATTATACGCCCTATTCAAACAAGTGATTACGATTCTTTACATCGTATTGCCATCGAATCAGGACACGGTTTTACATCACTGCCGGTCAATGAAAGCTTATTAAAAAAACGTATCGCTCATTCTGAAGATTCTTTTAATAAAGATGTTTCGCAGCCAGGTAACGAAGGTTATTTGTTTGTCATGGAAGATACAGATACTGGCGAAGTTGTTGGTACAAGTGGTATTGAAGCTGCTGTTGGCCTAGATGATGCTTTTTATCATTATCACTTAGGCAAAGTTGTGCATAATTCACGTGAATTAGGCATATATAACACAGTAGAAACTTTATCTTTGTGTAATGATTACACTGGCGCATCAGAAATCTGTACGTTGTTTTTAGGTGAAAAACACCGTAAAAATAGTAACGGACGCTTTTTATCACGTTGTCGCTTCTTATTTATGGCCGAGCATAACGAGCGTTTTGCTGAAACAGTAATCGCTGAAATGCGTGGCATATCAGATGAAGAAGGTCGTTCCCCTTTTTGGAACTGGTTAGAAGAACATTTCTTTTCAATGGACTTCCCTACTGCAGATTACCTGACAGGCATAGGTAAAAAAGTTTTTATCGCAGAGTTAATGCCAAAGCATCCTATCTATGTCAGCTTACTTAGCAAAGATGCACAAAAAGTTATTAATGAAGTTCATCCGAAAACACTACCAGCATTACGTTTACTCGAAGCAGAAGGTTTTGCTCGTCGAGGATATGTAGATATTTTTGACGGTGGCCCAACGGTTGAATCACAAACAGCTTCGGTAAAAACTATTCGTAATAGCAATAAATATCAAGTGATTATTGGTGATATCGACTCAACCGATAATTTTATTATTTGTAATACCAAAATTGCAGGTTTTAGAGCAGTACAAGCTCCAGTTTCTTTAAGAGCAACCGCCGAGCAAGTTGTTATTTCAACAAGTGTTGCTGAAGCATTGCAGGTTAATGAAGGTGATTTCGTGCGATTAGTACAAAACTAATCACGTTTAAATCAACAGTATAAATATCTAGACTTTACTTATTAAGAAATGGCGAAGTACAGATTATCGAACATTTATTTAATTAAATGTTTAGCGCACCAAAATATAAGGACAGAAAAATGTCACAAGCAATACAATTAATTAATGGTCAATGGCAAGCAGGTTTAGGCCATGAAGTTAGCTCGGTAAATCCAGCGCGTAACGAAGTAATTTGGCAAGGGAAGTCTGCTTCACAAGAGCAAGTAAACACCGCAGTCGAAAGTGCCCGTACAGCATTTGAATCTTGGGCTGACATGAGCATTGAAGCACGTATTGCTATTACAGAAAAATTCGCCGTATTATTAGGTGAAAATAAAGAAGCATTAGCGATAACTATTGCTCAAGAAACAGGAAAGCCACTTTGGGAAACTCGTACTGAAGTCGGTGCAATGGTCGGTAAAATTGCCATTTCGGTTAAAGCAAACAATGAACGTACTGGCACTGTTGAGAACCCAATGCCAGGGGCAAAAGCCTTTATTCGTCATAAGCCACACGGTGTTGTTGCTATTTTCGGTCCATACAATTTTCCAGGGCACTTACCTAATGGACACATTGTTCCTGCATTAATTGCCGGTAATACTGTTGTATTTAAACCAAGTGAATTGACACCTAAAGTTGCAGAAGAAACATTAAAACTTTGGTTGCAAGCTGGTCTACCTAATGGTGTTATCAATTTAGTACAAGGTGAAGTTGAAACAGGTAAAGCGCTAGCCTCTCATCCACAAATTGATGGCCTATTTTTTACGGGTAGTTCTACTACCGGTCACTTATTACATGAGCAATTTGGTGGTCAACCTGGTAAAATTTTAGCCTTAGAAATGGGCGGAAATAATCCATTAATCGTAAAAGATATTACCGATGTTAATGCCGTTGTTCACGATATTATTCAATCAGCATTTGTTACTACAGGCCAACGTTGTACATGTTCAAGACGTTTGTTTATTGAGACTGGCGAGCAAGGCGATGCGATTATTGCCAAACTTATTGAAGCGACTAAAGCGATTAAGATTGGTTATTTTGATGATGAAGAACAACCATTTATCGGTTCAATGATCTCAGAAAAAGCCGCTTTAAGTTTAGTTGCCGCACAGCAAGAGTTACTTGATTTAGGCGCACAATCATTAGTTGAAATGAAACACTTAGAAACTGGTACAGGCTTTATATCTCCAGGAATCATTGATGTAAGCGCAATTTCGGCGATGCCAGATGATGAACACTTTGGTCCATTATTAAAAGTTTATCGTTACAGTGATTTTGACGCCGCAATTAATGAAGCAAACAATACCTCGTTTGGCTTATCTGCAGGATTATTAAGTGATAGTGAAGACTTATACAATCACTTTTTCCGTCGCATTCGTGCTGGAATAGTGAATTGGAATAAACCTATTACAGGCGCAAGCAGTGCGGCACCTTTTGGTGGTATCGGTGCAAGTGGCAACCACAGAGCCAGTGCATTCTATGCAGCTGATTACTGTGCTTACCCCGTAGCCTCTGTGGAAGCAGAAAAGGTTTCTCTACCTGCAACGTTAAGCCCAGGTCTTAGCATCTAAGCTAACGTCAATAAATGAATATATATAACCCAATTAAAAAAGCTGGGATCCGTCCCAGCTTTTTCAAAAATATTAATCAAATCTAGTTATTTATTCTGAATAGCTAACAACTTTGTACATTCAAAATTTCACCAGAAATGAACGTCTCTTTTAGTTATTCATAAGTAATACCATATTTAACCTACTTAGGATTTTAACATGACTGACATTACCTCAGCTCAACACCAACAAGTTACTGATTTATTCGCTAACATTTGGCAAAATTATATAGAAGTAACGCCTTCTGCACATAAAATTCATCAGTTACTTGGCGCCGGCACTGATTTAATTAACGATCACGTTGCTTACCGTACTTTTAACCACCCGAAAGTAAATTTAGTCACCTTAGCTGATCACCTAGTGAAACTTGGCTATAAAGATTCAGGTGAATACGACTTTTCAAGCAAAAAGTTAAATGCTAAACATTTTGAACATTCCGATCCAAGCTTACCTAAAGTTTTTATTAGCGAATTGCGTATCGAAGAATTCTCTGATGAAGTTCAGTCAATTCTTACTAAAATGATTGATTCTATAGATGAGGCCGCGGTTGCTGATCAGAGCTTTTTATATTCAGGTACACATTGGCAAGTAAGCCAAGCTGAATATAAAACATTATTAGCTGAAAGCGAATATGCAGCTTGGGTTTCAGCTTGGGGCTATCGTGCCAATCACTTTACAGTAAGCATAAATCACTTAGAAAATTTTACATCCATTGATGCAGTAAACGCAATAGTTAAGGCTGGCGGCTTTGTTTTAAACACTACGGGTGGCGAAATAAAGGGCAACGAGATTGTGAAACTTGAACAGTCTTCAACTATGGCTGATAAAGCGGTTGTTAAATTTTCAGATGGTGAGGCAACTATTCCAAGTTGTTTTTATGAATTTGCTAAACGCTATCCATTAGACTGCGGTACCTTATATTCTGGTTTTGTTGCAGCTTCTGCAGATAAAATATTTGAAAGTACCAACGTAGCAGCTTAACGACATATTTTAGCTAAGCTAATTTTGCTAGATGATAGTGAGCAGAAATATGATTCCTGCTCGCTATAAGTCATTTTTTCGTTCGCTTTAAAATGCATATGGCACTTCAAATCTATTTCTCTTGAAGTGAGTTGCTTGCTAAATCAGTAATTGTCACTGAAGTCTGTTTTCGATCTAACATTCTCAGCATAGATGCTGAGTTTTTACCATTGTGTTCAACAAAACTTAATAAGCTTTCGCCATTACATTGAACTTTATCCACGATAAATTTTGATGAATATCCTGACGCCTTCATTGTATTATGCATTGCTGCTAATTTTCCGCTAGCCGCTGTTATGCACAATTCAGTTGTTTTACTTTTATCTACAGCAGTTAATTTTGCTGCACTAGCAGATGTTACTAAGCCTAAAGCGATGATTACTGTTGCTAACTTTTTAATACTCATTTTAATTCTCCAAATTTGTTTTATGTCCGCACATTCTGCGTTGTCGTATTAATAGTGACGTAAAAATTAAGAAAAGGTGTGTAAAAAGATACTATAAATGTAAGTGTAAATTACTCGCTATATCGCGACACACTACAAGCAACAACAATTAAACCACTGTTTTACAGGGTTATTCTCACAGAGTTGTCTTTGGCGGGAATATCATAATATTTTACATTCAATAATATTTGGACATAAAAAAACACTTAATAAATGATAGTTCAGCGAATAAAGTGACCTAAATTCTATTTATAAACTTAGCTTTGTTAATGATAAAATCGCTATGGAGTAGCTGTGCTGATCAATCATCTGATTAATGAAATGGTATTGAAGACCGTAAAAGTATAACGATATATATAATAACAAATCATCGAAATATCACCGGGATACACTTGCAAGTTGATATTTACCTGCATGAAATACAAGTCTTTATCCTGTTGTTATAACCTTGGGGTGACTACTTCCGATCTCAGGATAGGTTAATAGGTAGAAAGATCCTTTTAGTATGCCTAAAGCGGATCTCGGATTTGACAATTTTGTCGGATGAAAGGTGCA
>MAAB01001234.1_pt1 | contig 51808 bp, 39 predicted proteins | sample 1115991 | NCBI WGS metagenome assembly MAAB01 (sample SAMN04961124, study PRJNA320927) | seawater metagenome | isolation source: sample BD02T18 sea water enriched with oil for 18 days | place: USA:Gulf of Mexico | collected 2013-07-27 | reverse complement strand
AAATATTTCAAAACCTGTGAAAGCAGGTTTTTTTGATTATATTAATGCTGAATTACTGTTTTATGTTTCGCTCTAGTCTATGTGGTTTGCTTAGAATAGTGATTTTGGTGTCCCTGAGACGATTCGAACGTCCGACCTAGCGCTTAGGAGGCGCTTGCTCTATCCAACTGAGCTACAGGGACAATGATTAAATCTACGCCGAACAACTTATCTTAAAATCCTCGCTTGTTCTAGCATTATTTTAAAATCAGATAGTTAATTATAAATAACGGTTTATCATTCACTTTAAATCGTTTTATACTGCTATTAAAATTCATCAGGTACTCACTGAAATTATAAATAAGGGGTTGAAATTGTTAAATAAATGTTATTTTAAAGTTGCTTTTGCCTTTTGTTTGATTTTTAGCTGTTTATTAACATCTGTGGATGTTGATGCTGATGATGGCTCACTTAACCGTGACTTCATTACTTTTGTCGAGCGTGTTGAAACATTACAAAACACTAATGTTACCGACGCCTTGGTACTTTTGGATTCTTATTCAACGAGTATTAATACCTTAACGGTTGAGAATCAAGTGAAGTACTATCAAGTGCTATCAGAACTTCATATGGAAACCTCTCAATATCAGCTAGGACTTTCATCAACGGCTCAAGGTTTACAGTTGGCTAAGCATTTAACTGTGCCTAGCCTTTTGATTGCTGAACTTTCTTATTTGCGTGGTTTTGCATTCGAAAATTTGGGGGATAAAGACGGTGCTGTAAGAAACTACTTAAACGGATTGGAAGTTGCCGAGTCACTCGAAGAAATGAAATATATTGCCGAAGGCCTCATTAACTTAGGTGCTATTTATTATTTAAGTGAGGAATACGAACAGTCACTGATTATGCTTAATGACGCACTTACTATTGCCAATACCCTTGATAACGACGAATTAAAAGGTTCAGTGAATAGTGAGTTAGGTGTTTTATATGCATATATGTATCAACCTAAAAAAGCGATAAAGTTTTATCAGGCATCATACGATCATTTCAAAAAAGCAGGTATGGAACTTTACGCTTTGAATAGCTTGCAGAATATTGCAGTTAATCATATGGAAGAAAATCGTTATGAGCAAGCGATCCCACTGCTAGAAGAGATTATCGCAAACGGTGATAAATTTAGTAATAATGAAGTGTTAGCTGGTGTGCATATTCGTATGGCAATGGCTCATGTGATGAAAAAATCGCCCGACAGTGAAGTCGCCTATCAGTATCTTGTTATTGCTGAACAGTATGTAAAAGATGTAGAACAGCACAATGCACCTATGTATTTTACGGTAGAAAAAGCTTATATCCTTGAAGCTATGGGGCGTTATGATGAGGCATTAGATAGCCTAAAAATAGCAGAAGAGTTATTAGCAAATAGAAGTGAAACTAAGAATACTTTTTCCCATTACAATCTAATGTATTTACAGTCTGAAATTTACTATAAAACAGGTGAATATCAACAAGCTTTTGAAAAGCAGACACAATTTTTGACACGTTTAACTAAAGATCAAAGTGACGTGAATATGGAAAAAGTAGAAGAGTTACGATTAAGTTATGAAAGTAAACAAGCAGACTTACAGAATAAAATTCTAGAGCAGGAACTATCAGTGCAAGTCATGCAACTTAGTGATGTGACCTATCATGAAAAAAACCTGCAACTGCTTATTTTCTTTGTTGCCCTAGTTATTCTAGCTCTTGCTTGGTTTTTACTTAAAATAACTCAAGGTCAAAAGCATTTAGCCAAAATGAGCCAGTTGGATGAATTAACTGGTGTTGTTAACCGTCGTCATTTAATGGAACTTGGCGAAAAAATGTTTGTTCGAGCCCAAAAGGAAAACAATTGTTTTAGTGTATTAATGTTGGATGTTGATAACTTTAAGGCGATTAACGATACGTATGGTCATAAAGTCGGAGACGATGTATTAAGAGACATCGCTAGATTAGGTCTCAATACGATGAGATTAACAGACTGCTTTGGACGTTTTGGCGGAGAAGAGTTTATTTGTTTGTTGCCCGATACTTCTCAAGACCAAGCGTACGACATTGCTGAACGATTACGCTTAATTATTCAGGACCATCAATGGGACTATAAAACCCTTGAAAAAGTTACCGCGAGCATAGGTGTAGCAAGTTATCGAAAAGAGGATACGGATAGCTTTTTAAAGTTATTAAAAGATGCGGATATCACTATGTATCAAGCAAAAAGTCAAGGTCGAAATAGGGTGTGTACGTAATGAAAAAAATACTTATATCACCTGTTTTAATACTGCTTACTTTTAATAGTCTTTGTGCCTTTTATATTACTCCAACATTTGCAGCACCGTATTTAGAAGAAGGGGCTAATGAATTCACTCAAGATAAAGAGCAAGCTACAAGTGATATTCCCCCAGCAATTGTGACAAGTGACCTTTTAAAAAGCGAAGAACCATTACCTATTAATGCTCGAATTTTATCTTTACTCGCTTTGTTAAAAGAAGAACCTAAAAATAATTTGAGCAAAGTCGAGAATATACTGCCTCAGCTCAAAGCGATTGATGAAACATTTAATGCAGCAGAAAATTATTTAATGTATTTTATTGAAGGGCTTATAGAACATGCTGCTCATCGTGATACAGAAGCGATTAGTGTGTTTGAAAAAACATTACCTCTACGCGAGAGCATTCCCGAAAAACAGTTATACCTGCCTGAATTCGCGGAAGTAAACCTTATTTTAGCAAAATCTTTTTCTAATGTAGGGGACTTTAAACAGGCTTTTGATTACCAAGATAAATATATTATTGATGGCTACCGATATTATTATGCAATACGAAGTGAAAAAATAGCAGAGCTAGATAAAACCTATGCAACTGCTCACAAACTTAAACAAAATGAATTATTAGTGAATCAGAATAAAATTGAGAGCCTGAAGATAAAAGATGCTGAAAACCAGAAGTTTGCTCAGCAACGCAATATTTCGATTCTTATTACCACAGTATTCGTTTTCTTTCTACTTTTGCTTAAGCAATTAAAAATTAGAAAACAACTGAAATACCTAACTAAAACAGATAGTTTGACCAACCTATATAACCGCAGGACCTTGTTTGAGCAAGGTGGTAATCTAGTTGACACCGCAATAAGTGGGCAACAATCGCTAAGTGTCATTTTACTTGATATCGACTTCTTTAAAAATATTAACGATACTTATGGTCATGATGTCGGCGATAACGTAATAAAAGCAATTGCGAAATTGGGCAGTGAAACCATGCGTTCGCGAGATATATTTGCCCGTTTAGGTGGTGAAGAATTTGCAGGGGTATTACCAGGCGTTAATTGTGCAGAGGCTAAAGCCATTGCAGAGCGTTTACGTGAAAAAGTTGAGAACATGGAATTGTCCACGCTGGAAGTCAAACAGCAAGTCACCGTTAGTATCGGCGTAGCCTGTTTAGACTTGGTATCACCCGATTTCGATGAGTTACTTAATGCTGCCGATATAGCCATGTATTTTGCTAAAGCGAATGGTCGTAATCGTGTTTGTCTCTATAATGAAAATATAGAGCAGTAATCTTGACTAATTTAAGCTAATTATCAAAGAAGTATTTTCCCTTTCTGTATAATCATATAAGCTAGAGCTTAGTCTTTAGAATCTAAAAATAATAATCAAAGTCACAGGTATAACTGTCATTGTGCAGAGTGGCTTATCAGGAAATTAATTCATGTCAGACGCGCTTAATTTTAGTCTTGAAGGTATCGAACAGCGACCACTTCGGCAGTTTACCGAAGAGTCTTATTTAAACTATTCGATGTACGTTATCATGGACAGGGCTTTGCCACATATTGGTGATGGCTTGAAACCAGTACAACGACGTATTGTATATGCTATGTCTGAATTAGGCTTGTCGGCAACCGCTAAGTATAAAAAATCTGCACGTACTGTCGGAGACGTTTTAGGTAAATTTCACCCTCATGGTGACTCTGCTTGTTATGAAGCTATGGTATTAATGGCTCAGCCATTTTCATATCGCTATCCGTTAGTTGATGGACAAGGAAATTGGGGCGCACCAGATGACCCTAAATCTTTTGCTGCAATGCGTTATACCGAATCACGCCTTTCACGTTTTAGTGAAGTTTTACTGTCTGAATTAGGACAAGGCACCGTTGATTGGACACCCAATTTCGATGGTACCATGAAGGAGCCAAAAACCTTACCTGCTCGTTTGCCTCATATTTTACTCAATGGCATTACTGGTATTGCGGTGGGGATGGCAACCGATATACCACCTCATAATGTGCGTGAAGTCGCTAATGCTTGTGTTCATTTAATTGAACAGCCTAAAGCTGAGATTGGCGATTTACTTGAATATGTTAAAGGGCCCGATTACCCAACTGACGCTGAAATAATTACTCCAAAAGCCGATATTGAAAAAATATACCGCACCGGTAAAGGCAGCATAAAAATGCGTGCGGTTTATGAAGTAGTGCAAGGTGATATTGTTATTACCTCTTTGCCACATCAAGCTTCAGGTGGCAAAATTCTTGAGCAAATTGCAGGGCAAATGGTCGCTAAAAAATTACCTATGGTTATCGACTTACGCGATGAGTCTGACCATGAAAACCCAACAAGATTAGTTGTGGTACCACGTTCGAATCGTATTGATATCGAACAATTAATGAATCATTTATTTGCCAGTACAGATTTAGAAAAAAGCTATCGTGTTAATCTGAATATGATTGGCTTAAACAATAAACCTGCCGTAAAAGACCTGCGCAGCATTTTGTGTGAATGGCTTGAATATCGCCGTGAAACAGTGCGTCGTCGTTTACAGTACCGCTTAGACAAAGTCTTAGCGCGCTTACATTTACTTGATGGTTTACTCATTGCTTATCTTAATATTGATGAAGTTATCGATATTATTCGTACTTTTGATAAACCTAAAGCTGAACTTATTTCACGTTTTGATTTATCAGAACGTCAAGCTGAATCAATATTAGAAATAAAGTTACGTCAACTTGCCAAGCTTGAAGAAATAAAAATAAGAGCAGAGCAAGATGAGTTAAATATTGAGCGTGAATATTTAGAAAAAATATTGAATTCAAAAGCGCGTATGAATACGTTAATGAAAAAAGAAATTCAAGAAGCTGCAGAAGTCTATGGCGATGACAGGCGTTCAGTATTAATAGAACGTAGCGAAGCAAAAGCACTATCAGAAAAAGACTTGGTCCCCAGTGAACCCGTAACCGTCGTTGTTTCTGACAAAGGCTGGGCACGTTGTGCGAAGGGACATGATATCGAACCTGAAGCGTTAAGCTATAAATCAGGTGACAGCTATTTATGTTCAGCAAAAGGACGAAGTAATCGACCTGTGGTGTTTATTGATTCAACAGGGCGGGCATACACCACCGATGCCCATACTCTCCCAACCGCTCGCAGCCAAGGAGAGCCATTAACCGGTCGTTTTAGCTTATCCACGGGCGAAACCTTTGTCACCACACTAATGGCTGATGACGATAGTAAATATTTACTCAGTAGTGATGCTGGTTATGGGTTTGTTGGTAGTTTTGCTGATATGATCAGCCGAAATAAAAATGGTAAAGCGCTATTAAGCTTACCAAGTAATGCTAAAGTTAATACACCATTACCTATCGCTGATATAGAGACTATGCTGGTGTTAGCAATAACATCTGAAGGACGCATGTTAGTCTTCCCGATCAAAGATTTGCCGCTACTGAGTAAGGGGAAGGGTAATAAAATTATTAATATTTCTTCAGCAAGAGCCAAGAGTAGGGAAGAGTTTGTCAGCTTGCTTGAAGTTATTGCAGCAGAAAGCTCAGTAACCTTACATGCCGGAAAACGTAAGTTAACGCTTAAAGCTAGCGATGTAGAACATTATAAAGGTGAACGTGGTCGCCGAGGCAATAAACTGCCAAGAGGATTACAACGTGTTGACCGTATTGAAGTTGAAATCGTGCAAGAAACACAATCGGATGAAGATATTGCAGAATCCACTGAAAATAAAGACGAGTAGATAAACCTAGTACAGAGCTCCACCTTCATTGTTAATGAAGATGGAGCTCATATTATTGATTGCAATAACTATTGCGATAGCGAATAAATTAATATGGCTAAATGTTAACGGCTACTTGATTCCACATTAATATAAAATAAATTCTCAAGCACAGAAATATCATCGCTATCTGCAAGAACTTGCCAATCATTCGTCGGATAAATACGAGATACTTTTCCTTTTATTTTTACATCTAGTGGCATGTCAAAATCTTCAACATTAGACCTCCAACGATATTTCACCTGATGCTTTTCTTTTAAGATCATTAATGTTGGAATTTCATTAAAATATAAATACTGGTCAAATATCTTCTCGAAATCATCATCAAAATAACCATTAAAAAAGTTTAAAACATCTGCGGTATTAAGTTGTGACTTTTTAAAGGTGGTGGTGAACGCTTTTACGCCCGCCCACCACTTTTCATCATCGTTAATAATATGCCTTAAAGTATTAATGAATAATGTCCCTTTAAAGTAAATATCAGACGTAGGCCAATGGCTGACGGATGGAGGACCGATCATCGGAAATTTATTACTAACCTTATTTTTATAACCATTTAGATACTTAATGGCATCATGGTAACCAAACTGATCTTCTACATAAACAGCCTCGGCGTAAGTGCACCAACCTTCATGGATCCAGGCATCAGAAAAGTCATAGCTGGTTAAGCTATTGCCAAACCATTCATGCCCCGACTCATGAATAATTATGAAATCAAATTTTAAAGAAATACCAACGCCGGTCCAATCTCCCATACTATGGTCATTGCGGGTGTAGCCATTTTTAAAGCCATTACCATAAGTGATCGCACTTTGATGTTCCATGCCCGTATATGGCGCTTGAATGAGTTTATAACCGTCTTCTATAAAAGGATATTCACCAAAGTATTTTTGATAAGTCACCATCATAGGTTTAGCTTGTTTAAATTGTTTTTTTGCTTTGGCTAAATCTTGCTCTAACACATAATAATCAAGGGTCAGATTATCTAACTTTTCACCAAAGTGAACATAATTGCCAATGTTAAGTGACACACTGTAGTTATTGATCGGATTGAGTGTTTGCCAAACATATTCGGTATAACCATTACTTTTTATATTTGTTGCAATCAACCGACCATTTGAAATATCTTTTAAAGTAGAAGGCACAGAAACTCTCATGATCATGCTTTCAACTTCGTCAGATTGTTGATCTTTATTAGGCCACCAAACCATAGAGCCTACGCCTTGGCATGCGGTATTTATCCAGTCGACGCCTTGGTCATCTTTATTAAAGGTAAAACAACCGAAGCGCCCTTTAGCGATAGGCTGGCCTGAGTAATGAAAATCAATTTCGTGAATGCTGGCGTTTGTTAATGTGGTAGGGAATGAGATATAAACAGCATTCAGTTCTCGTTCAAATTTAAGCGATTTACCTTGGTGTAAAATTTTATCTATCGCTAAGTTTTGATAAAGGTCTACTCGGACCATGTCATCATCTTTGAGCATCTTAAAACGAATTTTATTATTACCCGAAATAAACTTCTTATCTGGGTTGACCGTTATCGATAAGTCATAAGTTAATAAATCATTATTCGACCTATATTTATCGGGGGCTCCCCATTGAACATTTTCTTTCTTATGTACAAGTGCTTGATCGTCAACCAGCAAGTTTTCATCGTATTGTAAGGTGATTGACAGAGACGATTCTCCGCCCCCTGTTAATAGTTTGGGTTGGTGATATTTAGCTTTTATTTGTAGATCATTACTATCGTTATCTAAAATCACCAGACCTCGATGGTCTGATTGGTAAGCTTTCAAATTCTCTCGATCATAAATAATAGCCCCTTCAATAGGGTGACTTTCTTTTGAGCTCAAGACAAACAACTTATTTTCAGTAGCATGCACTTGTTGAAAAAATGACACATTACATAAAATAATAATAAAATATATAGGACGGAAAATATTCATACGATGACTCTTAGGTTATTAATACAACGACTAACTCATTATTCCGCTGATAAAAACGATGAGAATGGCAAGGGGAGCAACAAATTTAATTAGGCATTGCCATAAGAAAAATTGGCGATTTGATAAATTCAATTCTGTTTTCATTGTTTTTGGTGACACTTTCCAACCAACAAAAATGGCCGTTAAAAAACCACCTATTGGCAGCAAAATACTGGCTGAAATATAATCTAAGCTTTCAAAAATAGATTTGCTTTCGAGTAAATTAATGAAATCAAAAGGATGAAAGTCTTTGAGTATATTAAGCGAGAGTACTGATAAAACGCCTAACAACCATAATACGCCACCGGCTAAATAGGTTGCTTTTTCACGAGACAATTTTGACCTTTCGGTGGCCCAGGCAACAATAGGTTCAAAATTACCGATACACGATGTCAAAGCTGCTGCGATAAGTAATAAAAAGAAAATCGCACTGAATATTTGCCCGCCCGCTAAATCACTTAAAGCTATGGGTAGTACCTGAAAAACCAAGCCAGCTCCTGCATCAGGTGTTAAACCATGCGCAAAAACAAGCGGGAATATTGCAAACCCCGCTAACATAGCGACAAAGGTATCAGCAAAAACGACAATAAATGAATTTTGTCCTATAGATGCGTCTTTATCTAGGTATGAGCCATAAGTCACCATGACTGCCATCGCAATACCAATAGAAAAGAACGCTTGCCCTAATGCTAATAAAAAGGTTTCCCCGTTGATCAAACTAAAGTCAGGTGTTAATAAAAAGTTCAATGCCGCTCTCATGTCTCCAACCACAGCAGAGTAGGCCACCATAACCAGTAAACAGACGAATAATGAAGGCATTAATATCCTTACCGCTTTTTCTATGCCTCCTTGTACGCCTTTAGAGTTTACAAATATGGTGATAAATACCACGACCGAGTGCCAGAAAATCAACCGTAAAGGATCTGACAGTAACCCCTCAAAAATTTCAGCTGATTTTTCTGAGGTCATGGCAGTAAACTCACCCATCACAGCCATTGAAAAGTAATCGAGCGTCCAACCGGTAATTACCGTGTAAGTGAGCATCATCATAAATACTGCAATAATACCCATGCCACCAACGCCTGCCCACTTTGTCGATAGTCCTTCACTTGTTGCGATTTCTTTAAAACTACCTGCTGCAGATGCTGCATTTTTAGCTTTACGTCCAATTGCCCATTCAGACATGACCAATGGCACGCCTATACATAAGGCACAGGCTAAATAGACAATGATAAAAGCCGCACCACCATTTTCTCCTGCAACATAGGGGAATCGCCAAATGTTACCGAGCCCGATAGAAAATCCGATGGACGCCATTAAAAAGGTAAATCGAGAAGACCAGTTTTCTATTTTTGATTCTTGAGAAGTTGCAACCATACGAAACCTTTGATGTAATTTAATTATGTTAGGCCCAAGTTTTAAAGTAAGTATTTGGGGCTACAATACGATGAGGTTAACTTTTAGCAAAGTGAGCGACAGTTAGGCAGTGCGAAGGGCATTAGTGACCTAGCAAGGGTCATCAACTCCTAATAGTTTGTCATAAAAGAAATATCTAAATAGCGATCAGATGACTCAATAAATGCAAAGAAGCCAAGTGAAAATTGTTTACTTATCCTCAAAAAATAGTGACTCAAAACCATATATCGATTACTGGTGTCAATTACCGTAGTTTTAAATGTATAACTTTGATTTACTGGCGTTGATAGTAGAAAGTATTAGCAGAACTAATAGTGATATTGTTAACCCTTTTGAATACTGATAATACGTTTAGCCCTACAATACTCGTATAGTAGTTAACGCATTTTTGTATTAAGCGACTTATATTTATAAGTCGCTTTTTTTTGGCTGAGGTTTAACATTTTTTAATATCAAAGATTAGGATAAGTATTATTAATGATGTCAAAAACGAAGAGGAGAAAGTTAGTTTATTTAAAATAAAATATGCCGAGTTTGTTGGAATCAGCATCGTAAAAGTAGGCTGAAAAGTCTCCGTATCCATTATTACTCGGCTTACCTGCACATCGCCCCCCTAACCTTAAAGCCGCATTATAAATTAGCCTAACTTCATTGGGAGTGCTGGCGGGAAAACCTATGATGGTATCGTTATGTTTGGATTTTGTATGATGGGCAAGTTCATGGATAACAATCGCAACTGAATCACCATGATTTTTCCAGGTGATTGAACTTTCACTTTTGATAAGTTTACTTGCACCAAATAAACGAAGAAAACCATCATAAAAACATTCAGCTTGAAGAAGGTCAAATGTCGGAATTAATATGCTATTAATCATAATGTGTTACCAAAAATACAAACCAATATATATTTAATAGCAAAATCAATTATTGTCAGAAAGCGTATGTGACACAAGACACGATTAATAGGATATGAAGTCACTGTTATTTGACAGTAATGGGGACATTATTTGATCAATATTTCATTGGACTAATCTTCGATATTGTTTAATCTGATGATAAATTGCGAAATAAATGACTAAAGCTTCGACTGATGGCAACGGGCTCTTTCATGTTATTCATATGAGCCTGTATTTGTTCATGATCGATATTTTTCACATAATCTAAATGCGCTACATTCATTACGGTACTTCTGTGGACCTGCCAGAAAATATCAGGGTCTAATTGTTCACAAAGATTTTTTAGCGGCATACGTACTAAGGCTTCTCTTTCTTTGGTTAATACTTTTACATAACGCCCGCTGGCTTTTAAACAAATAATGTCTTCTACGGGGATCAGCCAAATTTTATTGCCAATTTGAATCTTCAACCGCTTAATATATTGTTCACCAGTGCTATTAACATTTAGCAAAAGTTGTTTTAAATTTAAGGGGAGTGATGACAATCTGACATTTACCCGTTCAATACATTCTTTTAATCGTGTATCAGAATAGGGCTTTAATAAATAATCTATGGCTCCTGCATCAAAGGCCTGAATAGCGTATTTATCATAAGCGGTAACAAACACAACATGACAACAATGATGAGTCTGTTTTACGACATCTATACCCGATATATCGCCCATTTGTATATCAAGAAATGCAATGTCAGGTTTTAGTTCATTTAACATTTTTAGTGCTTCAGAACCAGAAGATACCGATGTAATGCTGACGGTTTGCGGCCAATATTTTACCAGTTTATTAATTAAACTCACCCGCAATATTTCTTCATCTTCAGCCACTAAAATATTAATCATTACTGGGTACCTCTTTTTTTGCTAGCGTCGCTATTGTTTCATTATTAGGTTCACAGCTTACTTTCATTCTGGCTAGTAAATTATTAATCATTACTGGGGACTTCTATTATCGCTATTGTCTCAATATTAGGTTCACAGCTTAATGAAAAATTGGCTTGGTTGCCATATGTCACTTTCATTCTAGCCAGTAAATTACTAATACCGGTACCGTAGTTATTGTTGGTCATTAAGCCGGCATTATCTTGTACTGCCACCGATAACATATTTTTATTATTGATTTCCCCTGTAATATTAATTAAGCCACTGCCTTTTTGTTTTTCAATGCCATGTTTAATAGAATTCTCAACAAGAGTTAACACCGACATAGGAAGAATAGGGTGATTGAATAAATTTTGCGGAATAGATACCGTGTAATTTAACTTGTCGCCAAACCTAATTTTTTGAATGTTGAGGTAACGTCTTATCATTTCCATTTCATCATCAAGTTTTATATATTTTTGTCGGTATTGCGGTACGGTTGAACGTAAGTACTCGGTCAATTCTTCCAGTAACGTTTTCGCTTTTTCAGCATCAAAGTCGATCAAATTATGTAAATTGGCCAAAGTATTGTAAAAAAAATGCGGTTCAATTTGGGCTTGTAGTAAGTGCATTTCCATTTCGACCTTTTCTCGCTCGATAGAATGTTCAGCAACTTGCTGTTTAAGCATTTGAAATTTTGGCTGGGATTCTCTACTTTGCACATAAATAATTAACATGATCGCCCATGCTGAAAAAATTAAGGTGGATAAAGAATAGATGGTGACCTGCAAGAATGGATGTAGTGAACTTTCGTTCCAAGGGCTCCCCGTAAGATAAATAAAAGGAAAACTTATCACAAAGGAAGCCAATCCTATCATCGCAATGCGAGTAATAGACATTTTATTGTCAGGGCCTAGCGATAACACTAAATATGAAAATGCCAATGAAAAGCCAAAAACATTCATTACTTTTAAGTAGCCATAAAATTCAGCAAAGAAAAAGTCAAAACTATTTTCAACCACAGTTAAGTGGTATATCGTTTTTAAAAAAGCACACATCGAATTAATAAATAAGATCACTAAAATACTTTTGAGTGAAATAAGAGAAGCAATGGTTTCTATTCGGCTAGAAGCATGACGCATGTAATTTACCTGTTGTTCAAATTCATCAATGAATATTTCTTGTGTTAGTTATAGCCTTTTACAAAGCTGCATTCATCATTCTCACCAAAGAAAGAGTCGTCATCATTCTGTATATATGAGTCTTGTCTTATTGCTTTTACGGCTGATTCCTTACGTTCAATTATTATTTGAACTTCTTCATTTATCTCCAATGCCGAATTTTGTTTTCTTGACATGCTTTTAGCCTTTTTATGGAAAATAATATTTTAATTAAGTAACGGTTATTAATGTATTTGCAAAAATAACGATACGGGTAATGCACTCAACCATCGAATTTCTGTCATTAACTCCCTGAATTGATTCACCAGTGTTTATAGAGGTTTATTCATCAAGAATAACGGAGGTGGATATTCAATCATTTACTTGCAGAGTACTCTTTATACATACCTTTGATTCAGAAAAAGTCATTGTCAGCTTAAGTGCCCGATCTAAGGGATGTTATCGCTTGCTTTTAATACGTTTTGTCTAAGTCGAAAGTAAATAATACCCACGAAAACAATCTAAAAGCTTACAGATAACACCTTAATACGCCTATAGGTACTTTCATTACCTTCTTCCTTTATTTCATGACATTTGCGCATGCTTCCCTTCTGCATCTCTGCTAATTATCAATACTGAATATACAATATACAGAAAACAATAAAAACAAAAAATACAGGGAAAATCATGAAACATAATCAAATAAAAAAAACCGCCGTCGCATTAGCTATTTTAGCTAGTGTAGGATCTCCATTAAGTTATGCTGAAGAAATAAAAGAGGAAGCAAAAGAAGTTGAAGTGATCAGTGTTACGGGTTCTCGCATTGCTCGTACCGATATCGAGGGTATTGCTCCGTTAGTTGTATTTACTCGAGCTGACTTAGATGCATCAGCCATGACCAATGTTGGTCAGTTTTTACAAAAAATGCCCTCTATTTCAGGGCCAGCAGCAAATCATGCACAACAATTTTCTGGTGGTGTAGCCACAGCAACATTACGCGGATTAGGCTCTAGAAATACGTTAGTTTTAGTGAATGGTCGCAGACTGGGTTCAGCAGGTGTCGGCGGATATTCAGATTTAAACTCTATCCCAATGGCTGCAGTAGAAAACATTGAAGTACTATTAGACGGCGCTTCAGCGGTTTATGGTTCTGATGCTATAGCAGGTGTTGTTAACGTAATCATGAACACTGACTTTGAAGGTATGAAGGTTAAAACGAATTACGGTATTAGTGATAGAAATGATAATGCAGAGAAAGGCTTAGAAATAACTTACGGTATCGCTACTGATAAAGGCAACCTTCTAGTAAGTTATTCTCGTACACGTGTTGATGGTTATAGAATGGCTTCACGTAATGTGCAAGCTGACCCTGATAAACGTGGCATGGGCGGTGTTAACTTGCGTGATCCGCTCTCAAGTACCGGCTCAACTTATAATATTGATGGTGATTGGTACGTTCTTAAAGATAGCTCTGACCGTTTTAACTCTATGGATGACTTAAGAGAATATAACCACCCATGGGATGAATCATGGTTTCCTGGAGACGTTCCTGTAGGTGATGAAGATGGCTTTAACTACTGGCTGTACGACATGGGGTCAGCTGACTTAGATGTTGAAAACTGGTGGGTTAGTGGTACCAGTGAAGTCAATAATGACGTAGAAATATTTTTTGAATATTTACAAAATGACCGTAAGTCATTGTCACAATCCCAGCCTTATGCTTTTACTTCTGATTTTGGTGACCCGGTCACTTACTCAGCTGACAACATGTACAATACGACAGGTCAAAGCTTTAACGTAGCCCGTGCTTTCATGGAACTAGGTGCTCGTGATGTTAACAATATAGATGCTTCAACAACACGTATGGTTGTTGGCGCTAAAGGCGAGTTTCATGATTGGGACTGGGATTTGTCGTTTAACCGCCAACGCACAGAATCTTACAATAATATTATGGGGGTTTCGTATAGCCGAGTTCTTGCCGCAGCAGGTAGTTCTGCAGAGTGTGAAGCTAGGAGTGACGGCTGTGTGCCTTTAGACTTAATGGGTAAAGTAGGATCTATTACACCTGAAATGCTAACTTATTTACAACGTGATGCTAAATCACGCAGTGAAGGCTCAATGGATTCGTACCAATTTAATATCACAGGTGACCTATTTGAAACCGATGCGGGTGTCATTAAAGCGGCTTTTGGCGCTGAATACCGCAGCGAACACGCGATATATGATGCTTCAAAAATGGATGAAGATGGTGATCGTATTTTCCAAGGAGGCTTAGCTGATACAAACCCTCCTGAAGTTAACATTACTGAATTCTATGGTGAAGTGGTCATTCCTTTATTATCCGATGTCTCTATGGCTAAATTATTAGAAGTCGATATGTCAGCACGTTATTCTGACTACAGTGACTTTGGCACAACAACAACTCCTAAGTTTGGTTTGAAATGGCAACCCATTGAAGGAGTCTTAGTTCGTGGCTCATATAGTGAAGGGTTTAGAGCGCCAGGCTTTGACGAGTTACATTCTGGTTTAGTCGGTGGCTGGGGTAACGCACCAACAGATCCTTGTGCCAATCAAGATGATTATGATTATACGACCTTACCTGGCTGCCCACAAAATTTAGGTGGTCCAGCCCCTATCGGTAACGGTGCTTTTACCTACTCAGGTGGTAATTCAGAATTAGAGCCTGAAAAGTCAGAAAGTATAACTGCAGGCATTGTTTGGGTACCAAGTTTCCTTGACGGCTTTACGATTTCAGTGGATATGTTTGATATTGAGAAAACCAATGTTATTCGTACCAGTAACAGGTTCGAAACCATTTTAAATAACGCTGAGGGCAAAGCAGGTTTTGAAAACATGGTTGACCGAGCGGCCGATGGCCATATCAGTAATGTTTATGTTTTGTATGAAAATACCGGTTACCAAAATATCACAGGGTTTGATACTGAAATAACCTATGCATTTAGCACGGACTCTTTTGGTGCCTTTGATTTCAATATTCAAGCAGCCAAAATGACTGACTACAAAAGTGGCGATTCTGAAGCTGTTGCTAAAGACTTTGTCGGCAATTGGTATGAGGGGTCTTCATTTCCTAAGCTGAAAGTAAATATGACGGCTACTTGGAATTACGACAACTTAGGTCTTACTTGGACAACACGTTATGTTGATGGAGTAACGGCTGCTCCTGGTCAAGGATTTTGGTATACGGAATCACAAAAAGTGATGGACTCAAGTGTTAAACATGATGCACAACTTAGCTATGATATTGTTGATTTAGACAGCAATATTAGTATCGGTGTTGAAAACGTATTTGATGCAGAGCCACCATTAGTAATCGGTAGTTACCGTAATGGTTACGACGCGACTAACTTCACATCACGTGGACGATACTTCTATGCACGTGTATCAATGAGTTTTTAACATTAAGTCGTACTGATATTACTTAGTTTCATTTAAAAAACGTCTTATTTGCGGGTAAATAAGACGTTTTAATGAGAACTATTAAAATATAAAGTATCCCTTTATATACCCGCTTTACTTATTGGAAAACTATTGAATAACTTTTTCTCAACTAAACGATCCAATGCTAAACGTCCGCCATTAAAAATAACAACCAGTGCTAGCAAAACTCCCCATAATACGTGTTCTGCATAGGCCGCAGCGGCAATGTCTTCTAAACTTATTACTGCAATAATATTAACAAAAAATAAACCTAAAGCGGAGAGTCTGCTTGCTAATCCTGCGATCAATAACAAGGGGAAAATAATTTCTGCTCCTGTGCCCAAATAGGCAGCTAATTCAAACGGTAATACCGGTACTTGATATTCGTATTCAAATAACATTATGGTACTTTCCCAATCTCTCAGCTTAGTAAGGCCTGAAGCGAAAAAGGCCCAAGCAACATAAAAACGTGCCGCTAATAATGCTACAGGCTCTAACATACTTACTTTACCGGCAAGATTACGGTAAAAGTGGCTAATGGATAATAATAAGTTCTGTAAGGTCTGCATGGTTATCTCTCTTTAAAATAATAAATTAAGTTACGTTCAATAGCGGTGATCAGCCATTGTTCAAATGAAAAGTCGTTGTAGTTTTTCACAGCATCAAGTGCTTGCTCTAGTGATTCTCCAGATAATAAACAGGTCATAAATATTCCTTCACTGGTTGTTAATTTTGTCACTTTGGGTTGAAATTCAGGTCGGTAAACCATCACGACTTGCGCAACGGTTTTTCCTGATAGCACTGCTTGTGCATTCTTCATCGCTACTTGACGCTGAAGTTCATCACTGTGGTGATGTGCCTGAAAAATATCTGTTAGTGGGTATTGCGTTTGAAGTACCCGTACATTTTTATTAAATTCAATGAAAATATGCTCAGGTTCACTATTACTCAGAATTTCTAATGACGATTGTGCAAAGGTTTGATCTTGGCCGTGTAATGCATTGTGAACATGCCAATCTAGCTTTGCACACTCAGCAATATAGCGATAATTTTTACCAACTTCTGTGGTGCCTAAAAAGAGTGAAAAATCATCTCCCCATAGTGACCAATCGCCTTGATTAGGAGGTGAACTCCTTAAAAACTGATAGACAAGACTTTTGCTTATATCACTATCAAGCAGTGCAAAGACTGTTGGAAAGCTAATGTTTAGTGCCCGTTGAGCATTTGCTAACAGGTTTCGTCGATAAACGTTAATGCCTTGAGCGTCAAAACCGCATTGGTCTAGGACCGATGATTCATCTTGCCAAATAACTTCTAGCAATAATTGTTGTTCGTTCTTTTCTAATGAATTTTTACTTGAATTGCTCATAGACTCTTCCTCGCTAATACTGCTTGGGCAATGCTGCGTGCTTTTTTCGCTTCATTAACAAGTACTGACCATTCGGGTAAATCACTGTCCCATTCAATTAATGTTGGCACTGAACCAAAACGACTCAATGCTTGTTGATAACCTAGCCAAACGTCATCCGAAACTGGGCGAGCATGGTCATCAATTGTTAGCTCTCCGGGTAAGGGAGCACTGCAACCCGCTAAGTGAATTTGTGCCACACTCGATACAGGCAATTCCTTGATATAATCTGAGACTGATTGTTGAATATTTCCACCTTCGAAATTTAAACTATTAACGACAATATTATTAATATCTAATAATATTTTTGCGCCTGTTCGTTGAGAAAGCTGTGCCAAAAAATCAGCCTCACTAAGGTAACTTTTATCAAATTTTACATAGGCTGAGACATTTTCAATAATCAATTGACGTCCTAGAAAATCCTGCACTTTATCCACTTGTTCGCACATCATGGTTAACGTTTTGTGTGTATGAGCAATGGGGAGTAAATCCCCACTGTGCATAAGCTGTCCTTGTTGTTGTCCCCAAGTAAAGCAGGCGTGTTCAGACATAAGGAAAGGGTCAACTTTTTGTGTGAGTTTCTGTAAACGCTCTAAGTAATGCATAGGAACATTTTGCTCAGAGCCAAGCCCCATAGATGTTGAATGTAAACTGACAGGGTATCTTTCTCTTACTTGAGTAAGCACAGATAAAGCAGCTCCGCCATGGCCAAAAAAATTCTCAGAGTGCACTTCAACAAAGTCAACTTGCTTAGGTAAAGTTAGTATGTCGGTAAAATGTGGGTGTCTTAAACCAACACCTACCATGACATCGTTTGTTGTTACCGACATACTCATTATCTAAGCGCCTTTTGTCGCTTTATAAAGCTTCTTTGCTTCTGCTTTTGATAACCCGCCAAGTGCTGAACAAGTGCCTTTTTTTACCAACTTCCATTCGCCTTTATCGTTATCAACTTTTGACTGACCAGCACATGAATGGGTTCCCGCTAAGTTTGCACAATCATTCTGTGCTGCTTGTGCTACGCCATAACATTTTTCTTTTTTACCCGCAGCTTCTGCCGGTGCAACAACACCAGTAGATATTACTGCGGCTAATGCTGCGCTAATTAATAATTTATTGTTCATCATTCATCCTCAAATTGTCTAAAATGACCCACTATGTCAGTTGCTCTAACCACTGCATCAACTGCTGTGGGGGTAATCCGCCGACACGCTGGCCAATAATTTCATCATTTTTTACCAACATCAGCGTTGGTATACTGCGTATGCCATAATCTGCAGCAACATTTGCCAAGTTATCGATATCAACTTTAATCGTATTAAACCGATCACTCATCATGCTAGAAACACCTTCAACGATGGGTGACATTGATTTACAAGGGCCACACCACGAGGCACTAAAATATAATAGTGAGTATTCATGCTGCGATAGCAGCCCTTCAATAGAGTCAGCTGATGTTAGTTGTTTCATAAAATAAACCTCATGCTAGTCATTGAATAATCGATGTTAATCGAAAACCTTTTCAATCTGCTCTTCCGTTAATCCTTTAATATCAGTCCAACTTACTTGAGCAATATCAATGTAACCGGGAATGTCAGTGGACCATTTCTTTTGCACGGCTTTATTAAGGTTAAGATACAATTTATCACCACGGATATGCCAAGCTGTTGGATCCGTATCTAACTTCTTATTCAAAGCAACACCCATTGCACAGAATCCTCCGTATTGTGGCGCATATTTGCTAGGTTGTGATTGAAATAAATCACGGTTGTGAGCAGATGAAAACTGGTAGATGGCACCGTTATATGCGGCAGTAAATTCATCAGAGCCTTTTGTTGGAGCACCTTTGGTAAAATAAGAGACAGTGTCGTAACCTTTAATGGCTAAGTCATTCCCATTGGCATTTACTTCAATGTTCGACGCAAAACTTAGGCTGCTTGCTAGTAAAGCAGAAGTCGCGAAGGTTGATTTTATCAGTGTTGAAAATTTCATTTTGTTGCTCCAGTATTTAATATTCTAAGTTTAATAATTAGTAAGGATGTTTCCTTGGTTGATAATATAGGGCTTTCAATTAATCAAAAGGAATGACATAGTCCTAACTTTGAACCCAATCGTCCAGAATAGTCATAAAGAGAACAAAAATGGATCAACTTTCAGTTATCTTGCAGCGCTTTTCGATGAACACCGAAGTTTTTTTTACCGGGAATTTATGTGGTATCAGTGATTTTAGTAAGGAGCCAAATCAAGGGCATTTACATTTATTAAAAAGTGGCGAGCTAACGCTAATTGATGAACGAGGTAAAGCTGAATTGATCAATGAGCCGACGGTACTTTTTTTCCCTACGCCTCATTCACACCGCATGATTGGCAGTGAAAATAACCCGCCAGAACTGGTCTGTTCAAACATTATCTATAACGAAAGTACATCTAATCCTATTGCTAATGCATTACCGCCTCGGTTGTCTTTTAAACTCAGTGATTGTGAAAAACTGAAACAAACGGCGCAATGGTTATTTGAAGAAGCCTTTCATGATCTGTGTGGACGATTACCTATGATTAATTCGTTAACGAATATATTTCTTATTCATGTACTGCGCCATGTACTCAATAATAATATTATGCAACACGGTTTGCTCGCGGGGTTAGCTCACCCTCAAGTCTCTAGTGTTTTACTCGCTATTCATGAAAAACCTGAACAACAATGGGGATTAGAAGATATGGCTGAACTTGCCTTGATGTCGCGGTCTAAGTTTGCCGATATCTTTAAACGTACGGTGGGGCAAAGTCCTGGAGATTACGTGATTGATTGGCGTATTGTTGTCGCAAAAGGCTTATTACGACAAAATAAGCCAGTAGCAATAGTTGCCAACGCGGTTGGGTACGAAAATGGCTCTGCGTTGGCTCGGGTCTTTAGAAAAAAACTAGGCATCTCTCCTAAGCAATGGGTTGAGCAAGGGCTTTAAGATAAAGCGCTGCTTGAACAGACAGGTAAAGCGGTGAATCTATATCCATCGCTTTATTTTAGTTAACCTATAAAAATTACAGGTTCTCTTCAGCAAACGAGGCTAACCGGCTTCTTACTACGCCATTAAGGTTTATAGTGGCACTCCCTGGGAAGTTTTTAAATCGTTCAACAATATAGGTTAACCCTGAAGTAACCGCGGTTAAATAATTACTGTCTATTTGAGCCAAGTTGCCAGAACATACTATTTTTGTGCCTTCACCGCAGCGGGTAATAATGGTTTTTAGTTGTGATGCAGTTAAATTTTGGCATTCATCGAGTAATACTAAGGAATTTTGAATGCTCCGGCCGCGCATAAAATTCACTGACTTAAATTGAATGTTGGCTTTTTCCATTATGTAATCAAGGCTGCCATTCATATTTTCGTCTTGTTTATGTAATACCTCTAATGAGTCAGTAATCGCCGCTAACCACGGCGCCATTTTTTCTTCTTCAGTGCCGGGTAAAAAACCAATCGATTCGGCAATTTCAGGAGTACTACGGGTGACGAGTACTTTATCGTATAAGCCTCTTTCTATAACTTGTTCAAGGGCAGAAGCTAGTGCTAATAATGTTTTACCGCAACCCGCCGGACCCGTTAAAATCACTAAGTCGATAGTTGGATCAAGTAAAGCATCCATTGCCATACCTTGATAAATGTTTTTAGGGTGTATGCCCCATGCTTGTTTAGCCATTAAACGTTCACGGCTTAAGTCCATTACCGCAAGCTTTTCGTCATCCCAACCTGTTACTTTTCCTGCGAAGTGTTCTCCATCATCAATCAAATATTCATTCATGTAGGTATTGGGCAGTACGTCGCGTTTAATATAATGGGTAGTATTTCGACCTTCAGTTTCACTTTCACAGTCGCTAACATGTTGCCAAAAGTCGCCATCAAATCTGTGAAAGCCTTTGGTCAAAAACTTGATGTCATCAATAAGTTGATCTGTTCGATAATCTTCAACATAGGCTAAGCCGGCCCCCTTTGCTTTTAAACGCATATTAATGTCTTTAGTGACCAGCACTACTTTGCTTGACGCTTTTTTCTCTTGGATATGCAAAGCGGCATTAATAATACGATTGTCATTTTCATTGAATGATAAACAGCCTGTTTTTTGCTCTAAGGTGTAATCATTGAAAATAGACAAGCAACCACTTGGGTGCTGATCATCATTTTGTGGAAGTTTAACACCGGCGAGTACTTCTTCTGGGCTAGCATCAACAAGGGTATCTTCAAGGGCACGTATTGCAACGCGAGCATCGCGGCTGACATCCTTGCGTCGGTCTTTAATGGAGTCTAATTCTTCAAGCACTGTCATGGGAACAACCACATCGTGCTCTTTAAAGGAGAGAAAAGCGAAAGGTTCGTGTAATAAAATATTCGTGTCTAATACGTAAATAATTTTTTCTTCATTCATACTAAGATCTCCGATCTAAGTTAACGGACACAGAAGAATCGTTAAATAAGCACTGGCTTAATCACGTAGTATTCAACTGCTGACTAAAAAACCAAAAACAGTAACTATGCTAATTGAAACCACCACCTCATTACCTGAATGATAATCCTACTTTGACACCTTAATTTTATACTGGCAAGCAGGTTTTTGCCATTATTTAACTTCGATCAAGGTTTACACAAAGACAATTACAATTACTCGACTTTTTTTAATGATCACAGCTATGATTAACGGTACTATAGCGCCCTTTTTTAATGCCTTAGTCGGTATGTCTGTTGCGAATGTCTTTGAAAGTCGCACAAGTGTTTAATTTTTTGGAGTTTTAATATGGTATTTCACCCTGGTCAACGATGGATAAGTGATGGAGAGTCGGATCAAGGATTAGGCACGGTAATGGCAGTTGAACATCGTTTTGTTTCGATTGTATTTACCGCTACAGGTGAAACTCGCCAATATGCCATAGCCAATGCGCCATTAACCCGCGTTATTTTCAATCAAGGTGACAGTGTTCCTAGCCATGAAGGTTGGATGTTAACGGTTGATGATGTCGAAGAAATTGATAACTTGCTGACCTATCACGGTAAACGACAAGACACAGGTGAAGAAGTCTCACTTAAAGAAGTGATGATTGACCATTTTATTAAGTTTAATAAACCTCACGACCGTTTATTGAATGGCCAAGTAGACCGTTTAGATTGGTTTCGCTTACGTAAAGACAGTTTAAAGCACCAACACACACAGCAACAATCCCCTTTAATGGGCTTAAGTGGCGGCCGAGTCAGTTTAATTCCTCACCAACTTTATATTGCTGAAGAAGTAGGTAGTCGATTCGCGCCTCGTGTATTGCTTGCCGATGAAGTGGGTTTAGGTAAAACCATTGAAGCGGGATTAATTATTCACCAGCAATTAGTCACAGGTCGTGCACAGCGCATTCTTATTATTGTGCCTGAATCATTAATGCACCAGTGGTTAGTTGAAATGCTACGTCGTTTTAATTTACATTTTAGTATTTTTGACAACGAACGTTGCCAAGAAATAAAGAATTCTGGCGAACAAGAAAACCCATTCAGTGCAGAGCAATTAGTTTTAGTCAATTTAGACTTTGTTACCAATAATCCTGAATGTTATGAAGACTTAATCGCAGAAGATTGGGATTTAATGGTTGTTGATGAAGCGCACCATTTAAATTGGCATAAAGACGATCCAAGCATCGAATATCAATGCATAGAGCAGTTAGCGCAAAACATTCCAGGAGTATTACTCTTAACGGCAACGCCTGATCAATTGGGGCACGAAAGCCATTTTGCGCGTTTACGCTTACTTGACCCAGATCGCTTCTATGATTATCAAAAATTTACCGAAGAAGAAAGCCATTATACCGAAGTTGCCAATGCCGCTAATGCACTTGTGGCAAAAGAAGCGTTAACGCTAGAGCAACAAGCAACGCTTACAAACTTATTGAAAGAGACTGATATTAGCCAACAATTAGCCAATATAAATCAAGTTTCTGACAATGAGCAAGTGTTAGCTAAGCAGGAAAAATCTCGTGAACAAGTACTTACACAACTACTTGACCGTCATGGCACTGGCCGCATTTTATTTAGAAACAGCCGTAATACTATTAAAGGCTTTCCAAAGCGAGAACTGCATGCAACGGCGTTAGCGTTGCCAGAAGCCTACCAAGAACAGATGAATGAATTTTTGTTGTCAGATAGCAGTGAAAATTTAAAGGACTCAGTGCAAGCCAAACTTATTTTCACACCAGAAATTATGTTCAGCCTTAATAGCCATGAAAATTGGACGGATATTGACCCGCGTGTTGATTACTTAATTGAATTGCTGCAAGCGCTCAAAAAAGAAAAGTTATTGGTTATTTGTGCTAATGCGCAAACAGCGATTGATTTAGAAGCCGCATTACGTGTTCGAGAAGGTATTCGTGCCGCTGTTTTCCATGAAGGATTAAGTATATTTGATCGTGATAAAGCTGCAGCCTATTTTGCTCAAGATGAAGATAGCGCTCAATGTTTATTATGTTCAGAAATTGGCAGTGAAGGGAGAAACTTTCAGTTTGCCCATCATTTAGTCTTATTTGATTTACCTCAGAATCCTGATTTATTAGAACAGCGTATTGGTCGTTTAGACCGTATTGGCCAAACACAAACTATACGTTTGCACGTGCCATATTTTACTGATTCTGCACAGGGCTTGTTATTCAATTGGTATCAAAACGCTTTAAATGCTTTTGAGCATACTTGTATTACGGGTCGTGCTGTTTTTGAAAACTTTGGCGAACAGTTACTCGACTTATCATTAACGGCGCAATGGCAATCGACCGCCGCAGAGCAGTTGATTGACGACAGTCACACTAAGCATTTATCGCTAAAAGCAGAATTAGAATCAGGGCGTGATAAGTTATTAGAGCTACGATCTTCTGGTCAAGGTCGTTCTCATGAGCTTGTGGAAGAAATTACTGCACTTGACCAACAAACGGCTTTACCACAATTTATGTTTCAAGTACTTGACGTATTTGGCATTGGCCAAGAAGACAAGTCAGACAATGCTATTGCACTACAACCAAGTGAACATATGCTTTGTAGCAACTTCCCTTGTTTACCTGATGACGGTACGACCATCACCTTTAACCGTGATACCGCTTTAGCTTGTGAAGATTATCATTTATTAACTTGGGATCACCCTATGGTACGTGGCGCGATGGATTTAGTGCTTAGCGACCAAACAGGTAATGCCAGTATTGGCTTATTGAAAAATCCTGCGCTGCCAGCAGGTACTTTTTTCATTGAATGTATCTTTACCATTGAAGCGACAGCGCCGAGCCACTTACAATTGGGACGTTATTTACCAACCACACCGATACGTGTTTTAGTTGACAAAAATGGTAACGACTTAGCCGATAAAGTCAGCGAAGCTGTACTTGATCAGCAACTTTCTCCAGTGAAAAAGCAAGTTGCCCTGCAATTAGTGAAGGCGTTAAAAGACCAAGTGACCCCTTTAGTTGCAAAAGCAGAAGCACATGCCCAGCCGCAAGTTTCAAGTATTCAACAAAAAGCATTGGCCAACATGCATAATGCTTTAGATGATGAGTTCCAAAGATTAACGGCATTAAAGGCGGTTAATCCAAGTGTTCGTCAGCAGGAGCTTGATTTTATCAAATTACAGCAAAGTGAATTAAGTCATTATATCGACAAAGCACAACTGAAATTTGAAGCGGTACGTTTAATTGTTGTGAGCAACTAATTATGTCTAATGAGCAAGATAATCAGCAGCAACCACAAAAATTGGCAGCAGTAGCAGTAAATCCTGAGTTTGTGTATAACCCGCCAATGTCGCCTTATATCAAGATTATTTATCAAGATGAAGACATCGTCGTACTGAATAAGCAAAGCGGTTTATTGACGGTTTCTGGTCGTTTACCGGCTCATAAAGACTGTTTGCAAAGTCGAGTGAATAAAGTCTTACCGACGGCAACCGTCGTGCATAGATTAGATATGGCAACGTCTGGCATTCTTATTATGGCATTACATAAGCCTGCTCATGTAGCGATAAGTCGAATGTTTCAGCAACGCGAAACAAAGAAAAGTTATATTGCTCGTGTTTATGGTCATATGAAAGACGATACGGGCTCTGTAGATCAACCGCTTATTTGTGACTGGCCTAATCGACCAAGACAAATGGTGGATCACGAACGGGGCAAACAATCGTTAACGCACTATAAGGTGCTTTCGCGTGATACTGATGAAAATGAAGTACCAAGCACGCTAGTTGAATTAACACCTATAACGGGGCGTTCACATCAATTACGCGTGCATATGCTGTTTTTAGGGCATCCTATTCTTGGCGACCGATTATATTCACATCAAGCGGCCGTAACGGCGAGTTCACGATTATTGTTACATGCACAAATGTTGGAATTAGCCCATCCAATGCGCGAAGAGTTATTAACCTTTAATGTTCCTTGCCCATTTGTTTAGCGATTAATTGCTATCAATAAAATGATTTTTATGCCGATAATGAGCCATACCTTTAATCATTATCGGCAATAACGAATACTTGGAGCTTATTTTGTTACGACTTTTCTCTTGGCTATTGTTGATCAGTTTACTGATGTTAAGCTCTACTGATAGTGCCGCTTTACTTTTTCAAGACGAAGAAAAGAAGTCGCAAGAGCAAACGGAAGAAGCTAAACAAAAGGCCGGCGAACCGACTGATAAATCAGAAGATACAGCTGAAGAAAAATTACATAGAGCCAGTAAAGAACGTGCTGAAATTTTTGCGCCTATCGATGCTATAAAACAAATAGAACAAGATCTCACTCATTATCTCACCAAAGATAATATTACTCCGATGTTGGCTGGCGCCAATGATTTTATAACCCTTATTCATGAGAATACGGCTAGTAATCAAAAAGGTGTAATGATCTTACTACCTGACTGGCAAATGAGTGCTACCAGTAGCAATGCGTTAAACTATTTAAGGGAAACATTACCAAATCAAGGCTGGACAACAATCACTATTCAGCCCCCGAGTAAACCTGACGGTTATCCCTCCAATGCCCTAAAACTGATAGAAAAAAATGAAGAGAATAAAAAAGTTCTCGACCAATATCAAGACAGTCTTGTATTGATAATGAATGCAGTTATGGATAAAGCTAAAGATTATCCTGGAATATTCGTCGTTGTATCAAAAGGCAGCCATGCGGCACTTTTGGGTAATTTGTATAGCACAGGGAAATTAGAAGCTCCAAGTGCAATGGTCATGTTAAGCAATTATATGCTTACAGATGCTCAAGCATTTGCTGAAGTACTTGCACAAAGCGACATACCCGTTTTAGATCTTTATTTATCAAGGGATCAGCAGCTTGCACAGAGCAATGCGGTGCTTAGAAAAGCACAAGCAAATAAAGAAATGAAAGTGTATTACAGACAGACCCGCCTTCATAATAATCAAGTAGGCTACTATCCTGAAAAAAGCCTATTAATCGCGATTAACGGTTGGTTAAAGTCTATTGGCTGGTAAGAGAAATCAGAAATATGACATCGCGATCTTTATTTTAACAGCCAGTCTTTTATTGTTTTGTCATGTCATGAGGATAAATACTAGTTATCCATGATTATTATGAGTAATATTAATTATTCGTGAAAACTCAATGACAAGAAGAAAGTGAAGGGTTGTAGCCGTGTTTAATAAAGGTTCTAAAGAGCAAGTATTTAGTCGTTATAATCGCTCGGTTTTAGCTGTATTTATTGTTATTACTTTAATTGCTGCAGCGATCTCTTCTTACCAATATTACAGTGAATTAGACTCTTATACAGAGCAAGAGCTCAATGCATTAACACAACAAGCGAAAATACTTGAAAACACCTTGGTATTGAGTGTAAAAAGTATTGCTGGCTTGAAAAAGTTTGCTAATTATCACTTAACTTTTCCTGACGAATTACTCGCTACCACACCACCGCTAGAACAAGACGGTGATGAATTTTATTTGAAAAAAAGTAATCGCGACAGTTTTGCTCAACGTAAAAATTTCCGTGGCAGTATTACTGGCATTGGGCAAGTGACAGAGTTTGATGAGTTACAAAAGCAAGAACTAGCGATGGCTAATGCGTTAACTCCTGCCTTTATTATCGCTAAAAATTCAATAAAGGAGTCAAATTGGTTTTACTACGTTTCACTTAATAACTTTGTCAGCTTATATCCCTGGATAGGTCGCGACAGTTGGCGTTTTTCAGAGAAAAACATAAATAACAATAATATCGATAGTATTAGAAACTTAATGCCTGGAAAAGATAAATTTTTCTGGTCTGCGCCACATTTAGATGTTGCAGGGAAAGGGTTAAGTTCATCGTTAGGAACAGCTGTTTATCGCGATAAAACCTTAGTGGGAGCGGTATTGATGGACTTTAGTTTATCAAGCTTACACAAAGGGTTACCTAGTATCGATAAGTCTGAACATGGGGTATTACTCTTAGATGAAAAAAACAATGTATTGGTACATAAAACATCCATTAATGAAACATTATCAGAAATAACATTATGGAAGGATGTGGTGCCAGATGATTTAGTTAGACACTCTTTTCTAAGTATTAATAAGTTACCTGATACGGTTAAAGTAGGTGATTGGCTGATTCAAAAATATCAATTACCTATTAATGGTTGGGTGATGCTGAAATACCAACCTTATAGTGATTTTTCTGCGCTCATTTTAAAACGTTTTATAATGATGTTTATTTTACTTTTTCTTGGTTTGTTTGCACTGATGAGTATTATTTATGTGGTGACACGCAATACCTTTATGAAACCTACTAAAGAGTTTATTAATCATATTGAGCATTGTTCTCAAGGCGATCCCGGTAAAGTAAAACCACCAGCTGATTGGCTGCATTGGTTTAATATTGTCGAAGATATCTTTGGTCAAAATAGAACGTTATTACAGCAACTCAAAGATCAAAATACTCTTCTTGATATCCGAGTGAATGAAAAAACCCAAGCGCTTCGTTTAAAGAGTGAACAGCACCAACGTGATTATGCATTGCTTCGTTCTGTGATGGACGCCATCCCTGATTATATTATTTTTAATAGTCTCGATGGTCATATGATTGGTTATAACAAAGCATTTGAGCAATTCATCCGACCAAAAGATTCAAGCCTGATAGGAAAACGTAGTGATGAAATAGTGACTAACGAATTAGGTGAGGCATTAGTCACTATGTCTGAAAGCTCTTTGACGCGTCCGACAGATCAAGGACTAGAGCAAGTTGTGGTAACAGCAGATAGTACCTATGAAGTTTTTAGTACGCAGCTATATAGCAAAACGGCTGAAGTTGTCGGTACGATAAATTTAGTAAGAGATGTAAGCGTGCAATATGCAGTGAACATCGCTCTTGAAAAAGCTAAAAATCAAGCCGAGCATGCCAACAAAGCTAAAACTCAGTTTCTAGCGAATATGAGCCATGAGATTCGTACCCCAATTAATGCCATTAAAGGCATGTTATTTTTGTTAAAAAGAACGCGTTTAACAAATGAACAACAACAACATTTATTGAATGCTGAGGGAGCTTCAGTTTCTCTCTTGCATTTAGTTGATGAAGTGCTTGATTTGGCGAAAATTGAATCAGGAAATATGTCGATAGTTAAACGTTCTGCAAATATTAACGCTATGGTTGATCAAGCGGTGAAATTGAATATTGGCTTGATCAATCAGAAAGGATTAATGCTCAATATACACATTGATTTAGCTGTTGCTAACGTTGTTGATACTGATGATATGAGAGTCGTGCAAGTTTTGACTAATTTGATCAATAACTCGGTTAAGTTTACTCATCAAGGTGAAATCTCCATTGTAGTGACCTGTGAAAACGAAGAAAATTCCAGTGAAATTAATGATGAATTACAGCAAGTACGTTTTACTATATCTGATACTGGCATAGGCATTGCCAACGAAAAACAAGGACATTTATTCGAGGCTTTTCGACAAGCTGACGAGTCAATGACGCGAGAGTACGGTGGTTCAGGGTTGGGCTTAGCTATTTGCCACCAAATTGTTACTTTATTAGACGGGACTATTTCACTCAATAGTGAATTAGGTAAAGGCAGCCAATTTAGTTTTACCTTGCCTTTTAAGGTGGTTAGTCGGTATCAAAATCATACATTACCAGAGTTAAGATTATATGACCTTTCTCATCGTTTACCTGAGCAATTACAAAATCAGTTGCCACAATACAATATCACCTCAATTGAAGATTCTAGACTCGCTGATATAAGAAAACATCAGCAAAGTGAAAATCTTATCGTACTTATTGATGAACAAAATATAACGGAACTCGATGAAAATATTCTTCCAACCTGTAAGGAGAGCCAAGCATTATTGGCTATTTGTCATCCTATAGGGGAGGGGATCTCTAGTGACGTAATCGAACGTATAGAATCACTCAACCTTCCTTATGTCCTGTTAGAAAAACCGCTTTATCGTAGATTTATAGAGCAGTTATTTGATGCTAAAATAGCTGACTGGCAAGATGATACGCCTTTTACAGCAAAGGATGATCAAGCGTTAAATTCCCTAGGAAACCTTCAGGGGGTTACCGTGCTACTCGTCGAAGACAATTTAGTTAACCAGTTAGTTGCGACAGAGTTATTAAAAACTATGCAAGCAAACGTTATTATTGCTGAACATGGTGGTAGAGCTCTGGAAATACTAACAACAACTGAAATTGATGTTGTGTTGATGGACATTCAAATGCCCGTGATGGATGGGCTAACCGCAACAGTGAATATTCGTAAACAAGAAAAGTACGCTCAACTGCCTATCATTGCCATGACCGCTCATGCTCGTCAAGAAGATAAAGAACAAAGCTTTGATGCTGGCATGAACATGCATATGGCGAAACCTGTGAATGCCAAGTTATTACTTGAAAATATTTTAATGGTACTGAAACAATAGAAAATACCTCCTTTAAAAGCTGCTTTAGTTTCTATTGCGTTTATTTTTATTGATCATCTTTTCGCGGTGATTCAACTGAGACATCATTAGATTTTTCTGTTGGTTGTTTTTTGAGTTTAGGAAGAGCATGAAATTGCTCTGCCACATAATGGCCATTACCGATCGCTAATTCAGATTCAATAGCTATTTCCCCTAAATTAAAAAGACCAGGTCCTGTTGGTTCGGCTAAAACATAAGACGCGCCGTTTAACGTTATAGTTAAATCATCAGATTTAGCTGGAATTTCAATACCAATTAAGGCGTGATTATCAATAAAGACCAGGACCATTTTAATGCGAGGCATTAGAGTTCTTAAAATTGAAGCGGTAAGCGTTACTTTACTGTCGCAGTCACCTTGGTTTTCCCATAATAACTTTAAGGGAGGGTTAAAACCTGCCCCAGACGCTGTTAAACGTGACTCTAAGGTGGAGTATGGGATGCTTTGTACAAAACCTAAAACATAATTAGTAACTTTTCTGATATTCTTTATAGAGAATTTTTCAAGGATAGAAGGCTTTATTGACTTGAGATCTGCGCTGGAAATATTCGCAAAACGGGCATGATCAGGTTTTACAGCGTTAATTTGGTCATGAGTGGTAAATTGCTGATAAAAATTATCGGCTAAATAGTCGGCAGTTAAGCTTTGTTTTAATTGATAAACCCTGGTGTATGCAGCATTAACTGCTTGATTATCCCTACCTCTTATTTTTATTTCACCATCTGATGAATTTTTACTAAAGTCTATAATAACGCCTTTAATACGCTCAGTGCGTAATTTTTTTTGTAGCGCATTGTTAACTGAAACTTTTGCCATATCAGCTTTGAAACTTTTGAAGTTTCTGAATCGATCAAATATTGCGTGTTTATCAAGTATAAAACTCAAATTTTGAGCATCACCTTGTTGATCAAGCCAGCGGTAATCGAATTTATAATCGTTATCACGCTCTTTTTTTGAGAATAAAACTTGTTCAGCGTTTACGCTAAGGGATAGTAATAAAAGAGATGAAAAAAAAATTATTAGGAAAAGACGAATCATAAGCTTTTTCAAACCAGAACAATGGGGGATATACTAAGGTAACAGTAACTTATTTTTACATCCCATACCAATAACTGTCGTTATTGGTATGGGAATTACGTTATATGGGGAGCGTTTTGGAATAAACGATATTGCTACGCTAATAAATAACAGGCATTAAAGGCCTTAAATTCATTAACTTGCTTTTTTATACGTTTTTTTTCGTTTGGTTTTACGCTTGAAAGGCACTTTCGGTAATTGATCAAAAGACTGCTGTTCAGCTTGAGCTACCATACCCGTTAATGTAGTTGTTAATGGTGTAATAAAGTTTTGATAGTTACTTTTTCGTTCACTAATATCATTCAAAGTCGCCTCCCATTGTGCGGTCATATCAGGGGTAGTCGCCATTTTTGGCAAAGCGTTAATGAGCGATTTACCAATCTCTGTAGCCGTAATGCTTTTACCGATACGTTGCAAAAAACCACGCTTAAAGAGTAAATCAATAATTCCTGCTCGCGTAGCCTCTGTCCCTAATCCATCGGTTTCCTTGAGAATTTTTTTAATCGCATTATCTTGCACGAAACGAGCAATGCCGGTCATAGCGCCTAACAATGAAGCATCTGTGTATGCTTTTGGTGCCTGCGTTACTTTTTCAGTGAGACTGCCTTGTTCGCAATGTAATTGGTCGCCTTCTGATAATTCAGGTAATACTTGTTCAGTGTGTGACTCTTGATTGTCATTGGTCGAGCTTGCTTTTTTAGGCGATTGAAACATGACTTTCCAACCCTGCTGCTGAGGGATTTTAGCATTAACAGTAAACTTTCCTTGTGCAATATCGATTTCAACTTGTGTTTGATGGTAACAATAGGGAGGATAAAATTGAGCAAGATATTGACGGACAACTAGCTGATAAATATTTTTTTCAAAAGAATTTAAAGTCATGTTACTTGAAGACTTTTCGGTAGGAATAATTGCATGGTGGGCACTTACTTTACTATTATTCCACGCTTTACTCTTAAGGGAGTGATTAGCATTTTGAGCAAATTTTCCGTATTCATCGGTTGAACGCGATAAAATTTCAATAATACTTTTAGCTTGCTGATGATGCTCTAGGGGTAAATATCGACAATCGGATCTTGGGTAAGTAATTAACTTATGTTTTTCATATAACGCCTGACAGACATCAAGTACCAACTTTGCATTCATGGAAAAGCGCTTAGCTGCGTCAATTTGTAAAGAAGATAAATTATAGGGCAGAGCTGCCGTTTGTTGTTTATCTTGCTTAATAACAGACGTTACGCTGGCTGGCTGATTTGTAATACGTTTAACAACATTTTCAGCCAACGCTTTATTGATCACCTTCTTGTTGTCATCCATATAAGGTAGACAAGCCTCACTTGGTTGCCATTTTACATTAAAAGTATCGTTATTTTTAGTGCGTACCTTTGCATAAACATCGAAATAATCATGAGGGATAAAGTTAGTAATTTGACGATCCTTTTCTACGACTAATCCTAAAAGAGGGGTTTGTACTCGGCCCACGGAAAGTACGCCGTTATAACCTACTTTTTGCCCTTGTAAGGTGTAAGCTCGGGTTAAATTGATACCGTATAACCAGTCGGCGCGAGAGCGTGCCAATGCTGATATCGACAAAGGCATAAATTCTTGATTACTTTTTAAAGCATTTAACGATCTTTTCACTGCAGGTAAGTTTAAGTCACTTATCAGTAAACGTTTCACTTGTTGTTTTTTTGTTTTAGAAACTTTTAAAAAATCAATAACTTCGTCAACCAATAATTGGCCTTCTCGGTCAGGATCTCCCGCATGAATAATTTCACTGGCACTTTTTACCAGTTTACGTAAAACGGTAAGTTGCGAGCGTGTTTGTGCTTTGGGTTTTAATTGCCACTGCTCGGGAATTATCGGCAAATGAGCCATATGCCATTTTTTGAAATCAAGGTTATAAGCTTCAGGATCAGCTTGCTCAAGTATATGGCCAATGCACCAACTTACTACATCACCATTACCGAGTTGAATATAGCCTTTCTGATTTTTATGAGGCTTAGGTAAAGCGGCCGCAATGGCACGTCCTAAACTTGGTTTTTCAGCAATATATAGTTTCAAAATGGCTCTCCAAAAGTGGAAAATATCCGTAAAAATAAGTGTAGCACACTAACTGTCGTTTTATACAGTATTGTTTGTTGCGAACATGCTGAGAATTTATCAGGCTTATTATTACTATCTGCGCTACGGTATGACAGCCGAATAATGACGTAAAGTTTAGGTGAATGGGGACAGATCAGATAAAATAAAATCCTTAATTGATATCTATGACGATCCCCTTGAATAATGCAGTGATGCTGAGAAACAAAATGAAAAAAGTTGTGTTATACACTATGAATAACTGCCCACATTGCGATACAGTGAAAAAATACTTTGAACAGCACAAAATAACTTACCGCTTATGTAATGTAAAAACACCTGCTGGTCAGAAAGAGTTTCGCCGAGCAAATTTTAGATCAGTACCGGTAATCAAAATAGGCAATGAATACTTACAAGGTTTCAAAGTGAGCGAGTTTTCGAAATTGTATAATGAATAGGCCCATACATTTGAGGCTATGCGTTAATGCCTTTAGGCTGGTCAACGGTTTGTTTTTTAATTGGAAATAAGTACAATTCTACTGGTGATACTCGTTTTAAAAAAAAGTCTATGCTAAAGTTAAATAATGTAAAAAGTCGATAAAATAATGTAACAGAATCATTGATCACGGATGTGTAATGAAGTTTGATTTTTATAGAGTTAATGCCTTTATTGTTGTTATGTTTATCTTGGTTAGTAGTCAGCTACATGCCAACCAACGGACACAGCTAAAAGCCAGCAAAGTTGATGTGTCGGTTCGGCTATTAAACATGGATGATGAAATTCACCGTGAACCCCTGCAGTCGTACAAACAGCTATTGGCAATTAAAAGCCAATTTGTTGATATGTCTATCGAACAAAAATTATGGTGGTTATTGCGTAAAGCTCAAGCCGAGAATTTGCTCTATTTCTATCAAGATTTTAATCAAACAGTCAGTAAAGCTAATGCTCTTATTAAAAAAGATGTATCATTAAAGATTAAAAGTACGCTTAGTATTTATCAAGGACTTATTTACCGTCGAGATGCAAAATACATTGAGGCAACTCGTATATTTCGCCAAGCTATGTCACATGCTAAAGAGGGACAATTAACTTATCTTTATATTATAGCTAAGCAAGAACTTGCCTATACACAAAGTATAACGGAAATGTTTGAGTCTTCATTGAAAGATATGCAAGAGGCTTATCTCGAAGCCTACGCATTAAAAGATCATTTTCTTATCGCTATTATTAATGAAAGTTATGGTGCTATTTATGGCTATATGGAAGATTATGCAAAATCGATTGAATACTATCAAAAAGCATTAAATACTTACGAACACCTAGATTACCCAGGGCACATTGCTGAAGCTGTTTACGGCATTGCCGCAACGTATCGTTACTGGCAGAAATATGATTTAGCTATAAATTATTTCGAGCTTTATCAAGAAAAGATTTCTTATACTCCCAATACTGACATTTCTTTTTATTCAGCCTATGGATTGGGGATGACCTTAGCTGAGAAAGGGGAGTGTTTACGCGCTATTGACGTGATTGATAATGCACTCAGCTTAGAGGGAATGATTGACTATAACGCTGAGCTATATAAACAAAAAGCACATTGTTCTATTGTCTTAGGTAAACTTGAACAGGCAAAAATATCCCTTGATAAAGCTGAGGAAATATTCAACAACTTACCTGAGTTGATGGGAACACAATGGCAATTAGAGGTCATTGAGTTAGAGGCTGAACTTGCTCATGTTAATAATGATGATAGTAGAGCGTTTCAATTGTTGAAAGATTTTTCTAAAAAGCAGGTCACGTTATTACGAAAAAACTCTAACTCTAAATTAGCTGATGAACGTGTCGCAATGGAAGCTGACCGGAAAGATATAGAGCTAGCGTTAGTTCTGCAGCAGAACAAAGTTATGAAATTAGAAGGTGAATCTGTAGGATTACAAGAGAAAAATAAATTTTATATAATAATATTAATGACTTGTATTAGTATTATTGTTGTTTCTGTCATCACAGTACAATTTCGTAATAATAAAAAAATGTATGCATTATCTATTAAAGATCCCTTATCTCTTTTATATAATCGCCGCTATGTTTTTGATTATTTATCAAGCTATCTCAAAGATGCATCAATAGAAAAAACAGAGTTGTCAGTTATTTTAATCGATATTGATGATTTCAAAGAAGTGAACGACAAATATGGCCACCCAGTAGGGGATGATGTCATTAAAAAAATGGCAAACATTGCTCGAGATGTCTTTCGAACTGAAGATGTAGTTGGGCGAATTGGCGGGGAAGAGTTCTTATGTGTATTACCCCGTACCAACACACAACAAAGTGAAGCTATCGCTAAACGTTTCTTAAAAAAAGTGAGTAACCAAATCTTCTTAGCAACTCCTACTTTACGCATCACAGTTAGTATTGGTATTTCAAACTTATCTAAACGCAGCCCTGACCGAGACTCGTTATATTTACATGCCGATAAAGCTCTCTATCAAGCAAAGCATAACGGCAAAAATAATATAGTTATTTATTAGTTAGGTGTTGTTATTTTTATGAATCCTAATATGTCATTTGAAATACAGGCAATTAAACTTTTACAAGAATATATCGAATGCCTTGGTTTTACCCCTGCTGTTCACTTTGAACTTGAAGGTTGTTTTCAAGTGGATACTAGTGAGCAAACTTTCTCTTTAAATTACCCTGAAATTAATCAACAATTCCTCATCGCTGGTATCGATGGCGAACTGGTGGCTGAGTACTGGCAAAACCAATGGGAGTATGTTTCTTTATTTAACGGGCAGTCTCCTTTAAAAGAAGCAAAAAACCTGACTCGAGCAATAAAACTAATTCCTCACATACTCGGTAAACAAGGGGTTAATAAAACCTTAATCAAACCTGTAGTCTGGGCTGGTGATAAAGGGAAGTTAGCTAATGGTAGTAGTGACATTTTTACTCACGAATTACGGGACGTGCATATTCCGAATGCCGTGCAATTAAATGTTAGCGCTACCGATAGCTTAGGTAATAATATTATTTTCGATCGAGGTTTTGGTGAGTATTTACAGCAATGCTTTCTTGATACAAGTTTGAATTGTTGCTTAATTTATTTGCCGGAAGAAGAAGCTTTTGAACGTTTAGCGTTAAAAAGTAAATATGGTTTGGCCGCTGAGTTATGCTCACCGGTTGATATTTCTGGAGGGCATCAAGGCAGTATTGCTTTGTACAAAGAAGTGGGAAAACATAACCAAGCAATGGGCGAAGAACCTTTAATATACGACCATAATAATAAGGTACTAGTCAGCCAACAAAACTGGCAGAAAACCGCTCGCATAGAGCATAGAATCGGTGCTTCAAGCTTACAATATAATGCTTATTTTAATATTATTTATGCCTTATTGAACTTAATTGATGCACTTGAAGTATATAAAGTCGATAAATGTCGAGAGTTACTTCGTAAAGAAACTCGGCAACAAGATTTACCTTGTTCATTATACGATGTTGGATTAGGAGCAAAAGTTGGAGCTATTTCATTATTTGAAAATGATGCTTGGTTTAGTGAAAGTATAAGTAAAATATCCGGTCGAATGATAGATAAAAGAAATAGCCAATTATCCGATCAAATACCACTAGGTGATAAAATCAAGCAGATGGTTTTGGCTCCCTATCAACAAAAACTTATTCTCAGTAGTTAAAATATGAATGTTATTAATAATCAAAAAAAGACTCCGCAACTTTCTGGTAGCTCTATTGAAGAAAAAAGAGCAGAACTGAAGGATTATTTTCGAAATACATGGACGACGTATGAGTCATTATTTTCGCTCATAAACCATGATGAAGCCTATTATTTACGACCTGAGCCATTGCGTCATCCGTTAATATTCTATTTTGGACATACTGCTACTTTTTATATTAATAAGCTCATTCTGGGCAAGTACATAACACAAAGGGTCAATAAAAAAATTGAAGCCAGTTGTGCAGTTGGCGTTGATGAAATGAGTTGGGACGATCTCAATAGTGAGCATTACGACTGGCCAAGGGTGGATGAAGTGCGTGAGTATCGTGCGCAGGTGTTTACGCTAATAAACCAGTTGATCGACACGATGGAGTTGTCATTACCGATACAACAAGACTCGTTAGCCTGGTTAATTTTAATGGGCTGTGAGCATGAGCGTATACATATAGAAACCTCATCGGTGATTATGCGCATGTTACCAATATCCTTTTTAAGCCATGCATGCAATGAGGATAAACAATGGCAAAGTTGTGCTGATTTTTCATCTTCACCTAATAACGAATTGCTTAGCGTTCCAAAGCAAACCATGGTGCTAGGAAAGAAATCTGCGGATGAAACCTTTGGTTGGGATAACGAATATGGCGAGTTAGTCGTAAACGTTGCACAGTTTAATGCGTCAAAATATTTAGTATCAAACCAAGAGTACCTAGCCTTTATTGATGCTGGCGGTTATATAAATGCAACGTATTGGACTAATGAAGGACAAGAGTGGTTAATTTTCAGTAAAGCTGAAATGCCACGTTTTTGGCGAAAAAAATCAGGTGAATATTATCAGCGTAACTTGATGGATGAAATTCCTTTGCCGATGAATTGGCCTGTAGAAGTTAATTACCTAGAAGCGAAAGCCTTTTGTCAGTGGAAAAGTGAAAAAAGCCAGTTGAATATTGCTTTACCTACAGAAGCACAATGGGGCTGTTTACGTGAAGGCTTAGTTGGGGATACCAATGATTGGCAGCAAGTCCCTGCAAATATAAATTTAGCGCACTATGCGTCGTCTTGCCCGATAGATAAATTTTCTGCAGGTGAATTTTTTGATGTTATTGGTAATGTTTGGCAATGGAGTGAGTCTGCAATAGATGGCTATGAAGGTTTTAAAGTTCATCCACTTTATGATGACTTTTCAACACCAACTTTTGACGGTAAGCACAATTTAATTAAAGGTGGTTCATGGCTTTCTACAGGAAATGAAGCAATAAAGTCAGCACGTTATGCTTTTCGTCGCCACTTTACACAACATGCAGGTTTTCGTTATGTAGAAAACCTTGATGGACAAATACCGACAACACCTGTTAATCGCTATGAAACCGATAGTGAGATTTGTCAGCAGCTAGACAGTCATTACGGGAAAACACAACTAAACCAGATAAACTACCAGCAACAAATAAGTACCTCAATTCTCGATAATATGAATAAGTATAAGGTGAGCGCTGATAAATGCCTTAATGTCGGCTGTAGTGTTGGTAGAACTGCATTTGAGCTTTCCCCCTTTTTTGGACATATCGACGCAATAGATTTCTCTGCACGCTTTATTCAATATGGTGTGCAACTTCAGCAGCAGCAATCGGTAAGATATACCTCTATTATTTCGGGAGACATCGTTGACTTTAATGAAGTATCTTTGGCGCAGTTACCGATAACTGGCCAAGGCGGTAATATTTTATTCAGCCAAGGTGATGGTTGCAATTTAAAAGGTAATTTTAGTGATTACGACACGGTTGTTATTGAGCACGCTTTAGAGAAAAGTTATCAGCCTAAAGTATTATTAGCAACGGTTTCACAACGATTAAAAGTCGGGGGCTTACTCTTTGTGATAAGTGACTTCCAATACTCAACAAAATATACCGAAAAAAGTAATTGGCTTGGCGGGCTGAAAGTGAATGGCGAAAATGTCAGTGGTTTTGATGAACTAAGCCAGCTCCTGTCAAATAATTTTAAGTTACTTAATGTCGCTCCGTTAACACGCGTTATTAAACAAAATGAGTGCACTTATATCGTAACGGAAACTAAAGTGAGTACTTGGCAGAGACTAGATTAATAAAAAGGTTAATCGAATAATGAATAAACAACTGCCGGCACATATTGCTTTTGGCCAACGCCTTGCACAAAATCCTAAGGTGAACATAGACTTTAACCTAAGTGATTCATGCGCTCAGAGCTTATCAGTACATGCTTTATGTAAACTTGCTGATAGTACTGTTGAAAGCGTTTTGGGCGATCAAGAGTTATCATACGCGCCTTTATGGGGCGGAAAAGTTCTTAGACGGCTAATTGCAGACTTTCATCAAAGTGCTAATCGCCATAAAACGAAATTAACCACTGAAGATGTACTTACTTTTTGTGGTGCGCAAGAAGCACTTTCGGCTATATACCAATGTGTATTTTCAACCAATACCTCATTTACTTGTAGTGAGTTAGCTGAAAGTGAAATCGTTGTAATGACACCATGTTATCCATCATTAGTCACTATGGCTAAACAACTAGGCGTAAAAATTAATTGCTTAAGATTAGATCCTAAGCAAACGAGGCAAATAACCTTGAAAAAGTTAAGCCGTTTAGTGAATGAAAAAACACGTTTAATTGTCATTAACTCTCCTCATAACCCAACGGGTAGTGTCATAACCAGCGCACTTGCTGATGAAATTTTAACGCTGGCGAAAAAGTTTAATTGCTATTTGTTAGCCGACGACGTTTCACAAATGAGTAATTATCATCAATTGCCATTAGCGCATCGTTATCTTGATTATGACAAAGCGATTGTGGTTTCGGTTTTATCCAAAAGTTTTGGTTTAGCGGGCTTACGCATTGGTTGGGCGGTATCTAAAAACAAAGCACTGCTAAAGCAATTGCTGGCAGTTAAAGCCCAAGCATCGATTTGCACATCGATTATTGATGAGAAACTAGCAGAGTTGGCATTAACGAATCACGAAAAAATTATTAACGAAAATAATAATCTTACTGCTAATAACATTAAGTTATTCCAGCAGTTTATTGATAATAATTCATTTTTTTTATCTTGGCAGCCACCTGAAGCAGGGTTATTAGCTTTGGTGAGGTGTCATACCAAAATACCTATGCTTGAATGGGCAGAACAACTTGCTGAACAAGCGGGCATATTTGTTTACCCCGCCAGTTTATTTGGATTAAACGAGCCGTATTTTCGTTTAGGATTAGGGAGGGCTGACTTACCATTGATACTTGAACGGTTACAAAATTTTATAGATGTTAGCGTTCTCCCCCAATAACGCCTATTACTTTTTATTTTTATTAATATTTATTCTGAATTATTTTTATCTAAATCAGTTTGTTACCTCGCCATCACTTGAGATTTCATATCCTGTTACATTTTGAAATAAACCTTTTGCCCCTTAACTACGACAATAGGTGTAATAAAAGTGTAATTTGAGAAACTAATGTTTGTTAAAAATAATAATAAATCACAATATAAAAATAACGAATCCAAAAACTATCAACTACATAGCGTCAACAAAGCTATTGTATTTTTTTTAGCGCTATTCTGTTTTTCTAGTACTAGCATAGCGGCTCAGTCGATTAAGCAAAATTACGAATTAATTTATCAGGAAGCCAAAATTACCGTTGATGGTGTTATGGATGAAGTCGTTTGGCAAGAAGCGACTAAAATGGTGCTTAAATATGAAAATAACCCTGGAGATGGCGTTGACGCAACGATCCAAACTGAAGTGTATTTTTATGAGAATGGCGAGTCGCTCAATGTCGCCATTATTGCTTATGATCCAAATCCAGAATTAATTCGTGCTTCGCTACGAGATAGGGATGCACTTTGGAGTGATGATAATGTCGGTATTGTTATCGACACATTTAATGATCAACGCAGTGGTTATGAGTTCTTTGTTAATCCGTTAGGAGCTCAGGCAGACATGCGTATGGATGACAGTAATGGATGGAATGAAGACCCGTCATGGGATGCAATATGGGACAGTGCAGGGAAAATTACTGAGCTTGGTTATATTGTCGAGATGAGTATTCCTTTTACTGCCCTTCGTTTTCCACAAACTGATGGTAAATTAACTTGGAATATTGCAGGTTTACGAAATCATCCGCGTGATGTACGCCGACAAATGGCGACTTATAAAAGTGATCGTAATATTAAGTGTAATCTGTGTCAATTTGATCAATTTGTCGGTTTTGAAAGTATTAAGCCCAGTAATAACTTTCAATTAACACCTACCTTAACGATTTCCCGTCAAGATGAAAAAACAGATGTTCCTGGCGATTGGCAAGATGGAGATACTGATGTTGAACCTGGCCTGGATATTCGTTGGGGCATAACACAAGACATGGTGTTGAATGTGACGGTTAATCCCGACTTCTCACAAGTAGAAGCTGATTCAGGACAACTCGACGTTAATAATACCTACTCATTGTTTTATCCCGAGAAACGTCCGTTCTTTTTAGATGGAGCTTCTTATTTCGACACCAGTAATTTTAATTTTGTTCATACAAGAAACATTGCAGAACCGGATGTAGGGGTAAAACTGACCGGGAAAACCGATGAACACAGTTATGGTTTAATGGTGGCAAACGACAAAAACACTTCCTTCTTAATGCCGGGTAATAGTGGTTCAGGCATTGCTACTTTGGATGATGAATCAGATATTGCTATTGCTCGTTATAAAATGGATGTCGGCGAACGCAATGATATTGGTGTGTTGGTAACTAATCGAGAGTCGAGTCATTATAATAATACGCTTGTCTCGGTTGATGGTAATTACTGGTTTAGCCAAGCGGATAGTTTACGTTATCAAATAGCTCGTTCAGAGTCAGACAACCCAACACAAATACAAGAAGATTTTGACGTCGCCAAAGAGCAGCAGGGTAATGCATATAGTCTGAGGTATTCACATCAAACACGCGATTACAGTTTGAAAGCTAATTATACTAATGTGGAAGAAGACTTTCGTGCCGATTTGGGTTTTCAATCTCAAGCAAACTATGAAAAGTATGTCTTAGGCGGAAATCAAACTTGGTATGGCACAGAAGGTGACACCTTAACTGAATGGGGATACTTTGGTGATTGGGATAAAACCTATGACCAAGACGGTAAAATGTTAGAGCAAGAATATGAGCTATTTGGTGAAATACAAGGACCTATGCAGTTGTATGGTAATTTTGGCTTTACCCATCGAGAAAAATTTCACAATGGTGAGTATTTTTACGAAAACCAGCTACGTAGTTATATCAGGTTCACACCAATTTCGGGGTTGAAACTACAGTTCTTTACACGAATGGGCAAACAAATAGATTATGCAAATACTCAATTAGGTGATGTGTTTAATTTTGAAACAACGGCAACTTGGGATGCCAATAAACATATTAATATTGATTTTAGCCATAACTATAGTCAGCTTGATATTGGCAATAAACGCCTTTATACGGCTAATCAGTATGATGTTAGATTGGGCTACCAGTTTAATATGCGTAGTATTTTAAAGTTGGTTGTACAATATACTGATATTGAGAGAGATGCAGGCATGTATAGTTATGATGATATTGAAGATCGTCTTCATGAGACAAACCGCCGTTTTTCAACTCAGCTGATATATTCTTACAAAATTAATCCTCAAACCCTATTTTTTGTTGGTTACTCTGATGGTGGCTTTCAAGATGATAACTTAGATGAGTTAGAGCGTGACCAGCGTACGGTTTTTACCAAGTTTAGCTATGCTTGGCAGTTATAAAGTTAGTTGCATGGTTAAAATATTTTCTTAAAAGCCTGAAAATTTAAATTGTTATAAACAATGAAGGGAGAAGCGCCATTCATTGTTTATAGATAATAATAGATCATAAAAAAGTGGCAACTGGCACCGCCTAAAACAAATAGGTGCCAAATTGCGTGATTAAACACAATACGTTTTTGTACATAAAAGATCACCCCTAAACAATAAATAACACCACCAATTGCGAGCAAAGTCAGTGCTTGGCCAGCTAGTTTCTCCTGCAACTGTTCAATAATCGTTATCGATATTAGTCCCATACCTAAATAAGTTGCTAACGATATTTTTTTATAGCGGTGGCCAAACTTCAGTTTGAAAAAAATACCCAATATGGCTAAGCCCCAAATAATTGACAACATGATCATACCCAGTTGATCGTTCAAGGATACCACCATTAAAGGAGTGTAAGTGCCTGCAATTAACAAGTAAATTGCACAATGGTCGAGCAGTTTGAATAGCTTTTTCTTATTTGTGTTTTGGATTGCATGATAAAATGTTGAAGCGGAGAATAATAAAAATAGGCTCGCACCATAAATTGAATAGCTGATTATTTTACCAATGTGAGCTTCGTTAATCGCGGTTGTTATTAATGCATAACAAGCAATAATGGCCAGAATTGCCCCAATCGCATGGCTTAGCGTATTAGCTATTTCTTCATTTCGGCTATAACTGGGTTGGCTTGACATTATTTATCCTAACTAATTATTTCAGTGAACACTTGTACGCTGAAATAATAACAGAATAAAAAATAGAAACAAGAAGTCTGACCAATGAATTTTAGCCGTAAAAAAAGAGCTTAACTAAGCTCTTGATTTGGCAATAAACAATGACGATATATTTTTGAATAAATACTATTGGGGAAAAGGAGACGATAACCTTTAGCCAACTAAAGCGCTAATTCAATCACCATTGCTTTAAGTTCGTCTTTTGAAATAGAATTATCATGATTAGTATCGAATTTATTAAAAATGGTTTCACACATGCGAATACCTTTATCTTGTAATAGACAGTCTATTAATTCGACAAATTCGCCTCGATTAATTACGCCATCTTTGTCTACATCAAACACTTCAAATAATTCGTCAACCCACTGATTAATTTCCATCAGTTTTCCTCTGATAAGTATTGCATCTAATAAAGACTGTATCGTTTATTGAACTGTTTGTGAATGATTAATTGCAACATTTAGATAATATTCGAGTTTTAAGGCTGAATCGATGAAAGTTTCTTCAATGCTTTAAGAATGTGGTAACACACTTATATGGGGAAGGTATATACTTTAACAAAATCAATAATTACTGAGCTGAAATGACTATTACCCGATTAGAAACCAAACCCCGTATGAGTCGTATTGTCAAACACAATGGCGTTATCTATTTATGTGGACAAGTATGTAAAGATGCTACCCAAGGTATAACCGAGCAGACGAGTTCTATGTTAGAAAAGGTGGATGAACTACTTAGCCAAGCCGGTAGCGATAAAGAGCACATTCTCTCTGCTACCATCTATGTAAAAGACATGAACGACTTTTCACAAATGAATGAAGTTTGGGATGCTTGGGTGCCTGAAGGTTATGCTCCTGCACGTGCGTGCGTTGAAGCAGCGATGGCACGTGATGTATTATTGGTAGAAATATCGGTGATCGCTGCTGAAATATAAGTAATACCTACATTAGTGTTAAATAAGGAAAATATTGTAAATAGGTGTGTCATCAGTTAACTTGTTAATTAATCATATAAAAAGGAATAAGTATTTATGGAAGAGCAAGTATCGAACAATGAACAATCTAAACCATTCACGTTAGTTTCATTTGATTTTCACGGTAAAGCCGCAGAATTTTGGCGAATATGGATCGTTAATGTCCTGCTGAGTGTCATAACTTTAGGTATATATTCTGCGTGGGCTAAAGTGCGCACTATGCGTTATTTTTATGGTAATACCGAATTAGATGGACACAGATTTAATTATTTAGCTACGCCTTTACAGGTATTAAAAGGCCGCATTATAGCTGTGGTATTATTTGGTTTATATTATTTAACGTCATCACTCTTTCCTGTTGTCGGTCTGATTTTAATGATCGCGCTGCTATTTTTATTCCCTTTCTTTATTTGTTCAAGTTTACGATTTAACTTACGCATGAGCAGTTACCGTAATGTGAAATTTGATTTTAAAGGACAATACGGTCAAGCCTTGGTTAACTTCTTAATCTTGCCAATTGCGAGTATTTTTACACTTTATTTAGCCCTACCTTGGGTTTTAAAGCGTATAGACAGCTTTTTGATATCAAATGTTCGTTATGGAGATAAACAATTTCAAGCAGAGTTATCAACCACGAAATATTACAGTGCGTCACTTATAACCGTATTCATGATGTTAATCGCTTTTGCTTTGTTCGCTGTTGTTTTAGGTGTGGTGGGAATGTCTTTCGCACAATTTGCTACAGAGGAAACGCCACAATTTAGTTGGGCTTTAGTTGTTATGTTTGCGTTTTATATCATTATTCTTAATGTGGTCGGAGCTTATTACCAAGCGACTATTCGTAATCATATTTTTAATAATACAAAGGTTGATAATGTGGCTGAGTTCACTTCTTCTTTTGATTTCTTATCATTAGCTTGGTTACACCTTTCGAACTTAGTGTTAATCATGTGTACCTTCGCACTTGCTTATCCTTGGGCAAAAATAAGAGCGGCACAGTACGCTATTAATCATACGCAAGTTAAGCTCTCTGATGAAAAAGAGAAGGTTATTGATCAGTTAGGTGAACATCAAACAGCCATTGGTGACGAGTTAGCTAATGTTTTTGATGTTGATATCGCACTTACTTAATGGTTATTCCAGCAACGATATACAGTACGAGCAATAGTCAAGCTCGTACTGTGCAGCTAACTTTTACCAAAGGTAAAGTTGAAATAAACGATACGACTAGCGCTGAATTTTTTTTGTTGAGTAATATTGACTGGTTATCTCCATTGGGAAATTTACCCCATGAGATACGTCTGCCAAATGGTGCTTTAATAACGATAGATAATCATCATGACTTAACGCCATTTTTCGGGAAGAAAAATCTGCTGATTTCTCGTTTAGAGCAACATAAACTGTTTTGGTTAGTTGCTTTATTATTGGTGCCTATTTGCTTATATGTCATTATTGAGCAGGCGATACCTGCGGCGGCTAAATCGGTTACGCCGCTTGTGCCTGAACAGGTACTTACTGAGATAGATCAGCAAGTCATGACATTATTAGATAAAACTTTGCTCGAACCTTCTTTATTGAAAGAAAATGAAAAACTTTCCTTAGCAGACTATTTATCGAACGAAAGGTTTTCATCAACACTTTTACTGGGAAATTACACGTTAAGTTACCGTTATAGTGAATCATTTGGCGCCAACGCATTTGCTTTGCCAGGAGGAAGTATTGTTGTAACTGACGGGCTTCATGCATTATTAAAAGATGATGAACAAGCATTAATTGCGATTTTATTACATGAAATAGGGCATGTAGAACATAGGCATGGGCTACAGTTAATTGCAGAAACCGCCGCAACAACATTGTTGATGACTTACTTTTTTGGTGATATGGAAGGCATTGTTGAAACTTTTACTGGTACGGCTTTAACGGTTATTCAAAATAAATTTTCTCAGCAATTGGAAACCGAAGCAGATGCCTTTGCGGTTGAACAATTAAAACGCTTGGGGATTTCACCACAAGCCCTAGGTGATGCACTATCAAAGCTGGTTAAAAATAAGGGCAATAATGAGCTATTAGAAAAATACTTTAGCTCACACCCCTCCATAAAAGACCGGATTCAATTTGCTAATAGTAATGAGTAGTTGTTCGACGAAGTAAGCGGATATGTTTACTTACAATCGTAACCCTGAAATAGCACTGTAAAAATTGACAGTGCTATTTTTTTTTGTGTATTCTATTACCATAAAGTTAATTAGCCCAATTTATAAGAAAAATTTAAGGATGAAGTATGATAAAACTCTATGGTTTTGGACAAGCATTTGGTGTGGCTGACGCTAGCCCATTTGTAGTTAAAGTTGACTTGTTTTTAAAATTGTCAGGTCTTGAATTTGAATATATTGGTGATTTTAATCAGTTAAAAAAGTCCCCGAAAAATAAACTGCCTTTCATTGACGATAATGGGAAAAAAATTGGTGATTCTGCTTTTATTTTAAAACACCTCACCAATGCATATGATATTAAACTCGATGATCATTTAAACGATACGCAAAAATCGCAAGCTGCACTTTATGCTAAAGCATTGGATGAAAGTTTGTATTGGTGTTTAGTTTATTCTCGCTGGGTGAAAGATGATACTTGGCCATTACTTTATCAGGCATTCTTTAGTCAAATCCCAATTCCTTTTAAATGGGTTATGCCAGGTATTATCCGTAAAGATGTAAAAAAGACATTAAGAAGACAGGGATATGGTCGCCATAGCGAAGCTGAATTATTAAACATAGCAGATGATCATTTTTCTGCGCTTTCTACTTTATTAGGCGAAAATAAATATTGCTTTGGCGAACAAGTAAGCTCATTTGATGCCATTGCATATGCAGCATTATGTGAATTTATTAGTGTCGATTTTCCAAATAGTTTTAATCAACAAGCCCGAAAATATGACAATTTAATCCAGTATTGCCAGCGTATAGAAGCTGAATATTATACTTAACCAAACTTAGCTCGAACGTCTTAGAAACTTGAAAAGCGATAACGTATCAAAGATACGTTATCGCTTTTGTATTTTGAAGGTCAATTCGTTATTTACTCACTGTGTTTAGATTAATGAAAAACGTGCTAACATTTTCAAAAGCATCGGCATTAAGCAATACGATAATAATGGCACTATGATAGCGACTGAAATTAAGCTAACTAAAAACCTGTCTTCGCTAATGTAGAGAGTAATAAAGCTAGGGATAAAATAAACCAGAGGCAGCAATAATAAAAAAGTTAAAAATGACATAAAATGTTTATTAGGCTTTAATGATGTTTCTTTCATGGTAATTCCTTTGGTCACAGCGAGATTATTAATAAATATTACTTAGCAAAGTGGCTATTCATCACATAACCATATTTAGTGGTGTGGGCCGAGAGTACTTCCCCTAAAGCCGAGCCATGCTCACTACGCCAGTCATTCATTATTTCAGCTAATACTGAGGCCCAAGTAGTTACTTTTACGCCGGCTTGAGTTAAGCGATGTAATGTCACCTCTTGCACGGTTTTATTCCAAGTGCCTGATGCGTCAATAACGGCATAGACATCGTACCCTTCTGCAACCGCAGAAAGTGCTGGAAACAATAAACACACATCGGTAACTATTCCTGCCATGATTATTTTTTTACGACCCGTTGTACGTATTGCATCAGTAAATGCTTTGCTGTCCCAAGCGTTAATTTGCCCTTCTCGTTCTATTATATCTTCACCTAAAATATTGGTAATTTCGGGAATAACCGGACCATTTGGACCTTCTGGCAAACTTGCCGTAATAACTGCTGGCAGGTTGATCGCTTTAGCCGTTTTACATAAACCTTCAATATTACTTTTAAGTACAGTTGGATGTTCATCACCTACGGCGACCATTAGGCCTGCTTGATGGTCTATCAGGGCGAGAACGGCATTTTCACTGGTTAAGAATTCTGACAAATGTTGATTGTTCATTATAGTATTTCTCTTAAATTTTTATGGACTCGTGAGTTATTTAGTGGCGTATATGAAAATTATCTGTGCATCAGAAAGCACGCTGATCTCTAAGCCCTTAATATCATGTAATAGGCTTCTCGGTGGAATGGTTTTGCCATTTGCTATAACATTGCCTTTACTTATGTATGCCATCACTTCCCCTTTATGAGTGAATTTTTGCTCTTTTAAGGCATTAACCATGGAGATAGACGTTTGGCTATACATAGTACTTGTTTGATTTTTCTTACCGCCATAGATATGAACAAGTTCGCCGGCTTTAGGGTTATAAGCTTTATAACTCGCTTTCTCTCCGGATTTATCGGGTAATGCCCAAATTTGTATCAACTGATTTGGTTTACTATCAGGGTTTATCTCATTATGCGAAAAGCCTTCAGCCCCTGCTCTTTGTACTTGTGCTTGACCAATTGATAAGCTTTGACCGTGCTCAAGTGAACCCGCGTGGCTGACATTGCCATCGGCCATAATTGAAATTACGTCAATTTCTTTATGTGGGTGCATACCTGTTGAGCCATTAGGTAAAAAGTTAGCATCAGCTAGGTAAACGAAGTTTTTTAATCCATTGACGGTTTCAGCCGTTTTCCTTGCACCAAAGACACGTTCGTCCATAACAAACCTACGTTCTTTTAATCCTGCAAAACCGCCTTGTGATAATTGCTTATAACTTAAAATGTCCATTTGTTTTCCTAAATGTTGTTGTCTTTCGATGAGGTAATTCTATTATCTTGGTGTATCTAGATAAATAAGCAAAAAAACAACTCACTGTTCCATTTAAGGTTACAATGATGTCTTTTATACTTAGGTTAAGTTGATAAATAGGAGGTAAAATGACGGAGTTAAATAACTTGAACGATATGATGGTTTTTTTGAATGTTGCTGAGCAAGGGAGTTTTACCGCTGCGGCGAATAAAATAGGACTGCCTAAGTCAAATATTAGCCGAAAAATATCTCGCCTTGAAGAAAAACTATCGGTGAAACTAATCGAACGCTCTACGCGTGCTTTGCATTTAACGGAAATCGGCCAAGTGTATTTCCAACATTGCCAGCGGATTTTTGAAGAAATGCAAAATGCGCAGTTATGCGTTGAAAATCTATCGGCGACACCGAAAGGGAAAATCAAACTTTGTACTTCTGTGGGAGCTGGACAGGAGTTATTGGCAAAACCACTTGCTGACTTTTATCGTTTGTATCCAGATATCGATCTCGATTTAAAGTTGACTAATCGCCGAGTTGATATTGTGGAAGAAGGATTTGATCTTGCTGTGCGTGTGGGTGAATCGCCAGACTCTACTTTACTCTCTAAAAAGTTGGTAACAGTTAAATTGGCTCTTTTTTCTAGTCCAGTTTATATAAAAGAACATGGTAAAATATCATCACCAGAACAGTTGTCAGATCACCAATGTTTGTTAATGAACAGTGTTAATGATAAAGCTAATTGGCAACTTTATGCTCAGAACGAACAATGCAGTGTTAGTTTTACTCCGCGAATTCGCGCTGATGATTTTAATGTCCTTAAAACAATGGTGATTAATCATTGCGGTATTGGTTTATTTCCCGAATATTTATGTACCGATGAACTAAAACAAGGGCTGATGCAACGCGTATTACCTCACTGGACAGGAAGAACAATTGATATTTATGCAATATATCCCAGTAGAAAAGGTGTCACGCCAAAAATTAGAGTATTATTGGACTTTCTTGCTGATCATCTGAATTAACCTATAGCGACTCGGACAACTTTCCAAAGGAACGTCATGAAAAACTCTCCAATCCCTCCATTTTATTCAACATTAAAGCAAACATTTGGCTTTAATGAATTTCGAGATGGGCAAGAACAAACAATCAAGCAACTATTAAATGGTCATTCATCACTGTCTATCTTTCCAACTGGTTCGGGTAAGTCATTATGTTATCAATTAACAGCATTGCATTTACCGCATTTAACCTTAGTCGTTTCACCATTATTGGCGTTGATGAAAGACCAGCTTGAGTTTTTAGCACGTAAAGGAATAACTGCCGCGAGTATAGACTCAACCTTAACGCCTGATCAAAATCAACAAGTTATGTCGGATACGCGATCTGGAAAAATTAAAATACTCATGGTGTCGGTTGAACGTTTCAAAAATGAGCGCTTTCGACAGTTTATCGGTTCGGTAAATGTGTCAATGTTAGTCGTTGATGAAGCGCATTGTATTTCTGAATGGGGGCACAACTTTCGACCTGATTATTTGAAACTCCCTGCTTATCGCCAAGAGCTAAATATTCCTTTGGTATTATTACTTACCGCGACTGCGACGAAAAAAGTAAAAAATGATATGGCGAGTAAATTTGCCATAACACCAGAACATATTGTGCAAACAGGATTTTATCGGGCTAATCTAGATTTATCCGTGGTGCCTGTGTCTACTCAACATAAAAACCAACAATTATTAACCAGCATTCAGCAACAGTCGGGCTGTGGCATTGTTTATGTAACTTTGCAGCATAGTGCCGAGCAAGTGGCCGAATTCCTGAACAGAAACCAATTGAATGCAAAGGCTTATCATGCAGGATTTGCTAGCGATCAGCGGCAAAGTATTCAAAATGAATTCATGTCGGGCAAAGTTGACATTATTGTTGCAACTATTGCTTTTGGTATGGGAATAGATAAATCAGATATTCGTTTTGTTATTCACTACGATTTACCTAAATCTATTGAAAACTATAGCCAAGAGATTGGCCGAGCAGGGCGTGATGGTTTGCCATCAAATTGTATAACCTTAGCCAATTTAGATGGCTTAAATACCGTTGAAAATTTTGTTTTTGGTGATACGCCTGAGTTCAGTGGTATTGAGCATGTTTTAGCGAATATTAAAGCTGAGAGCCAGAATGGTCGTTGGGAATTACAAGGGTTGTCGTTGTCTAATGCCAGTAATATTCGTCAATTACCAATGAAAACCTTGTTGGTGCAGCTTGAGTTGTATGGGGTGGTAAAGCCGTTATTTTCATATTTTGCCGATTTCAAATATAAATTTACGACCAGCAAAGAAGACGTTTTAGGTACTTTTAAAGGTGAGCGCCGTGAATTCTTGCAGGCGGTTTTTCAACACAGTAAATTCAAGAAAATATGGGGCGAGCCAGACTTTGATGCCCTGTTTAAACACTATCAATGTGAACGAAGCCGTG
>MAAB01028910.1_pt1 | contig 51840 bp, 49 predicted proteins | sample 1115991 | NCBI WGS metagenome assembly MAAB01 (sample SAMN04961124, study PRJNA320927) | seawater metagenome | isolation source: sample BD02T18 sea water enriched with oil for 18 days | place: USA:Gulf of Mexico | collected 2013-07-27 | reverse complement strand
AACAGTAACCGACTACATTCTTACTTAGGGTATCAAAGCCCTAATGATTTTGAATTGAAAATTAATGAGTTAGAAAAAGTAGCTTAACTAGGGTGACTGAATTTACTTGACCAGGTCAATATCATTAAATCTTCTATTGGGGGAGTAACTAGCTCTCATATCGACATTTCTTATTCAAAAGGTAAAGCTGTTAATGCGTTAGAACCTAGTGAAAATTCGAATTATTTTGGTGTTGCTTATATTCTGTTCATATCTGTCTATTTCGTTTACATGTTTTTTTCCCTATTTAAGGGAAGAAAAACTAATGCAATTGAATTTAGTAGCTATGAAAATATTTTAACTGTTTTAAACGAAACTAAGCCTTTTTATGTTAATCAACAAGAATGGAATTCAGCAAGAAATAAGTATATTGAAAGTAAAAGAGATATTAAATATTTTCACTGTACTAACTTACAAGAAGATGAAAGTTACAAAATACTAAATGCAGAAAAGCCACACAATTTAACAGACTTTGAGTGGACTACCCTCATTGAAACTATGTTAGAGCATTTTATTGATTTGTTTGATTATAAGGTTAAAGAGAGTCCCAAAACTGAATACTTGCTTGATTTAATTTCAATAGATAGGCCTAAAAATGTTTCTGAACTTATATGGAAAAAATTGAATAAGAAAGCTTGTGAAGAGTTATTCGTTATTAGTAACTTAGATAAATATGGTTTTAATTACTTTAGTAAGCCCAGTACTACAATAATGATGGGAAAAAGGCCTAAAAACATAGATCAAGAAATGTGGTCTGACTATGTAACTGCTTTGAAAAGTAAATACTTTATTTATATTTTGTATGATTTGTCTGAAATAATTAGTTCTAGATTACTTGGGACTGAAAAATATGATCTTGATGTCCTTGATAAAGTCCAGAAACAAGATATCGAGGAGTTTATATACCAGTTAAAATTCGGAGGATTTAGTAATATTACTTCTGTTTATAATGCTAAAGCCTTCTTGGAAAGCTCAGAATATGATTGGTTGAATGAAGATGAACGTTCAAGGCTAGAAGAAATTGCAAATGCATATATTAAATTAGAAAAAGATATTGAAGAGTATGAATCATTACGTTCGAGTATAGAGTCGATTATCAGTGGAGTTAATTTAAGTGATAAACCAGAAGAGTTAGATATCGAGCACTGGAATAAGCTTAAAGAAGTTGAACGAAAAGTTATTGACTTGTCAGAGGAAAATAAAAGTGAAAGTGCATTGATTGAAAAAGAAAAAATAGAAATACTTGAAGTAAAAATGAGAGTTACAAAGCAGTTATCAATCATTAGTAATGTTCTTAATAACCCTAAAACTATCAATGAAATAGAAGATTATGATAATCCATTCGCGGTGGGAAATTTTAATAACTTGAAAAAAATTGCTGAACTTCTCGAAAGAGAATAATTTAACTTAGTCACATAACTCTGTCACATAAAAATTAAGGATGTTAGGATGAGTAATACATTCAAGCAGTTATGTGACTATGGATCTTGTGTCGGGTAATCTCTCGCTCACCGCCATATAAACAAACCTCTGATTTCTCAGGGGTTTTGTTGTTTTTGGCACAGGTAAAACCTCTGTTACAAAAAGAGCGGGTTATATCGTTGCCTCTATGCGAACGGTTAAATTAGTTAGTAACACATTGAGTAAAGGCTTCCATACTGGATGTTATTGAATCGTTTCGCCAAATGATAGCTGTCACTGATTTTTGCCACTTTGCGGGTAGTGGGTGAGTTTGAATTTTTTGGCTAAACGGATAATGCTCTAATAAGGCTTGAGGCACAACACCCACTCCCATCCCAGCAGCGACGCAACTTAGTAAAGTGTGATAAGAGTTAATCTCCACTATTTTGGCGATGATATTGCCTTGCTTTAGCCAATCGGTGAGACGCGTACGATAAGCGCAACTATGGCTAAAGCCGAGTAATGTTGGCTCCAGCTGCAAGTCAGTAGGTTTTTTAATGATTTTGTGGTGAAGATCAGATACCAAGATTAACGTTTCCTGATAAATAGGCAGAATGCATAAGCGATTATCGCTAGGCGGATCGGCCACGAAAGCCATATCTACTTCCCCCATTAATACTCTGTCGATTAAATCGCCAGTGGGAGCGGTTTTTATATTTAGCTCAATATCAGGAAAAGCTTGATGAAATCGTACTACCGGCTCAACCAAGCGTGTTGCTGCAACAGCTTCCATTGCTCCCACAGTCAAAACTCCTGTAGGTTTGTTTTGTTGTAACTCTGCAATTGCCTCTTGAGCGAGATCTAAAATTTGATGGGCATACTCTAACAATCGCTTGCCAGATGCTGAAATTTTAAGGCGATTTTTCTCTCTCAAAAAAAGTGATGTACCCAATTCATCTTCAAGCTTTTTAACACGAGCAGTAACATTAGATGGTACGCGATTAAGCTTTTCAGCTGCACGTGTAATACCTCCAGATTCAACAACTTGTTTGAATATAGTTAAGTCAGATAACTCCATAATACTCAGTGTCCAATATTTCATTTTAAATGAATGTGTTGTTCATTATTATTCATTATTATTCATTATTTGTGAATATTCAACTGCGTTATCATTGCTGGTAAATTAATTAAAGAAATTCTATGAGCGAACAAATGAAAGATACTCAAAAAGGTTATCTGTACGCCTCTGTTGCAGTGTTAATATGGACAGGGTTTATATTGGTATCACGAATGGGTGGTATCAGTGATTTAGGACCGTATGATGTGATTGCGATACGTTATTTAACCTGTACTTGTTTATTATTGCCTGTGTGGTGGTTCAGATATCGCTTTAATCTACTCAATGTTAAGCTAATTGTCGCAAGTATGGTGGGAGGATTAGCGTATGCATTATGTACTTTTAGGGGCTTTCAACTATCTCCTGCTTCTCATGCTGCTGTGTTGCTACCTGGTTTAATGCCGTTGTTTATTATTCTATTGTCCGCTTTAATTAATAAGAAACCTCAAGATAAGTCAAAATATTTGGGTGTCGTCATTATTACCCTTGGTGTGGCAGCAATGTTTTATCAACAGTTTTCCGCAACCCAAAACTTTTCAGAAGGTCATCTTTGGTTAATTGCGGGGGCTTTTTGTTGGTCGTTATTTTCAGTGCTTATTTCACGTTGGAATATTACGCCTTGGGAAGCGACCGTAAGCCTTGCTGTTATCACCTGTATACTATATTTACCTGTATATATAGCTTATTTGCCTAAGTCTATTTCAAGTGAGTGGTGGCCTGACATTTTACTGCAGGTTTTTTATCAAGGTGTACTGGCGACAATTGTTCAGATGATTTTTTATGTGAAAGCGGTTCAATCTATAGGCCCTGCTTCTATGGGGGCAATGATGGCGGCGGTACCAGTATTATCAGGTGTTATTGCTATTTTTCTATTCAATGAGCTAATAAGCACTGAACTTGTGGCGGGTTTAATATTAGTGAGTATAGGGGCTTGGCTGACTCATAGTAAATTATTTCAAGCAAAACTAATTTCAACTAATGCCTGATTTATAAAGACAAATTAAGCATTCAAATACATTAAGGAAGACATTATGCCCTATGTAAATATTAAAATTACCGATGAGAAAGTTACCGCAGAGCAAAAAGCGGCTTTAATAAAAGGAACAACTCAGTTGTTGGTAGATGTGCTTAATAAAAATCCCGCGACAACGGTTGTGGTGATTGATGAGGTAAATACCGATAACTGGGGGATTGGCGGTAAAGTAGTGACTGACTTACGTAATGAAGCCAAATAAAAATTAAGCATAATCTTTATTCCGACCCAGGCAGGTTTGATCTGCCTTTTGGTAAATTAAAAATCACTATATTATTTTTGATTACTTTTAATCCATTTTTTTAATGGAATAAGCCAAGTCGGATCTGGTGTATAAAAAGCACCATGTTTTTTTCCTGTTGATATGGCAATCTCTTGATAGGAGACGATTGCTTCAGGGTTTCTGATTATTACATCATTGCAAGAGCCTACATTTCAATAGTAATTTACATGGTCACGTAAGTATTAGCTACAGGTAATAAGCATACCAATTAATTGATATCATCAGTGCTGATAGTATCAGTAAAGGTTTAAGGATAAGTTTTTTATTTTTGTACTGACATATTTATTTAACCGTAGTTGCTTAGTTACTTAGTTGTTATTTGTAGACCAGTCGTTTTAAATGCTTTGACTTATTTTTAGTAAAGGTCTATATTTCAATCTTAAAGTTTAAACTGACTGGTGTTGATTTGGGGTTTGAGTTGGTTGTACTCGCATCAGTTAAAAGGTAAGAATGATGATTGGTTATATGAATTAATCATGTCAACTAATCATGATCAGCGACCAGTTCATCAAAATAAACTTAGTAAATATTTTATTAATACTTACCAAATAAAAACTTATCAAACACAAATAGCTTTAAGGAAAATCATGTCATTAACACCTTCAGCCATGCTACCTCTTGGTAGTAAAGCCCCTGATTTTAATTTATTAGAACCTAAAACAGGTGTAAGTAAAAGCCTGCAGCAACTTAAAGGAAAGAAGGCAACAGTTGTTATGTTTATCTGTAATCACTGTCCTTTTGTTATTCATATTGAGCAGGCGTTGACTCAATTAGGGCGTGACTATCATAACAGTGAGGTTGCTGTGATTGCGATTAGCGCTAATGATGCGAACAGTTATCACGAAGACGGTCCTGAATATATGGCCAAAAAAGCTATTGCTCAGGATTACCGCTTTCCTTACCTATACGATGAGAGCCAGCTAACGGCTAAAGCTTATAAGGCTACTTGCACGCCAGATTTCTTTTTGTTTGATCAAGAACTGTCTTGCGTTTATCGCGGTCAATTTGATGATTCTAGGCCGGGAAATAACAAGAAGGTTACTGGTAACGATCTGCGTCAAGCAATATACAATGTTGTGACAGGGCAAGCCATAGATGAAAAACAATACCCAAGTATTGGTTGTAATATTAAGTGGAAAACCGCTTAATCTAACTAAAAAATAAATCTTTATGTAAGTGCACGAGTTAAAGGCTAAGCCATTACTTAACACCGTAAGTTAAGTAATGGCGTTAAATCATCGCTGGTATGGGATTATCTATTTAGGCAACGTCTAATTGCTGAAAAGTATCGGCCATGATAATGACCCATAGTTTTTGTTGTGTTGCTAGCCAAAATAAATGACGGCGCTAAAGTGGTTGTTAGTCATGTTAGTTTTAAAATTAATAGCAAAGCGTTCAGTGAGCTTTTTAATGAGTTTTAAGCCTAAACTAAAGTTTTGTTGTTCATCCGTAGTAGGTGCTTGTTCATTAGTAAATGTTATTTTATTTTGCGCAATGGTGACGGCAAGTACTGTTAAGCCATTGCTTTGCATACCATGATGTATGGCATTGTTAATTAAATTGAAAAATATCAACTCCAAAACCTCTTCTGGCATGGCTGTCTTAGGTTGAACATTATTTATATTATCTAGCGTTATATCGAGATGATGGACAAGAGCAAGGTTTTTTGATTCGATAATTACGTTATTAAGTATTGTGGTTATACAGCTTGCACCTTGATACTCCTCTGTAGAGGTAAGCCAAAGTAAGGCATTGCTGATGCGTTTGATGCGAGCAAGGGATTTTGCAAATCTTTGCATTGCAGGTTTCTGGTACACTTCGGCGTAATTGGCCTCAATAAGCTCCAATGAATGACTCATTACTTGCAGCGGTGTTCTTATTTCATGACTCATGCCTTGGTTAAAAGCTACTTGCTCATCAATGAGCAAAGCTTGTTTGGCTAATGCTTGCTCTAGCTGCTCGGCGATTGCTTTTATGTCTGCTTCTTCAATATCAATAACTTTTGCGGGCGAAGCGCTCTGTGGTGCATTTTTTTGTTGAAAATGTTGGCTCAAACGGTGAAAAGGCTTTAAGGCATGAGCCGAAATAGCTTTGGCAATGAACACGGACACGAGTATGCAAGATAGGAATACCAACAGTAAAATGGAAAAAATATCTTTGGCACCACGTTTAACCACAACTTGTTCGGTTACATCCATCAACAGCAAACCGTCAGTGACTTTCATGTAGTGATAATGCTTATCTGCATGGTTAAACTCACCAAATAAATCATCAGCATCAAATTCCATAAACTGCTTATTTGGGGAGAGTGTTAAACCAAACTGGGAAAGGTCGGGCATTTTCTTAACGTTCAGTGGCAAGGTTTGTTGTTGCTGTAATTGTGCATTTGCTTGTTGTAGTTGCTGATTAAACATAACGTCTTCCAGCGAGTAAGCAATGAAAAAAGTGACCAATGAAAATAAAACAAATAAACAAAATGTCAGTAAAGCAATCACTTTGGTCAGTCTGATTGATAAGGTAGCTGATTTAAATAACCTCAAAACGGTATCCTATGCCTTTGATGGTGATAATAAATTTTTGACCAAAAGCTTGCTTAAACTGTTTCCTTAATTTATAAATATGCGCTCTTAAAGGATCGCTATCCGGAGTATCTTCTCCCCATAAGGTTTGGTGCAGTGCTTTGGTTTTTACCAACATTGGCGCTGCATTGAGCAGTGCGGCAACTATATCAAAACCTACTTGATGTAATTGTGTTGTTTGATTGTTAAAATGAAAAATTAGTGTCTTTTCATCAAGTTCAACGCCATTAAAAAAACACATCGCTTTATTAGCTATGCTAGTTTTAGTTAAGTTAGCCTTACTTAAGTTCGTTTCGATGCGAGCTGATAGCTCCGCAAACGAAAAGGGTTTGACTAAATAATCCCAAGCGCCTGATTCAAAGCCTTTTAAAATATCATCAGTGGCACCTCTGGCTGACATGATAATGACGGGCAGTTTAGTTAGCTTATCTTGGAGTAGTGAACGGCAAATATCGAAACCGTCAATAAACGGTAAATTAATATCGAGTAGTACTAAATCATAGCTGTGCTCATTCAAATGGTTCATTGCTTGTTTGCCATTATAGGCAAAATCAAGCTGGTAACCTTTAGGGGCTAAAAATTCAGCGATACCTGCTGCGATATCAAGATCATCTTCCACGATTAAAATATTTGCCATGCTTTTATTTACTCTGAGGTTTAATCATTTTATAGACTTCAGGTATCAACCATTTCTCTAATGCAATCCAGCCATCTTCAACTTGCATCATCACAACAACTTGCACGTCGGCGACCGGATCTGCCCAGAAAACTGTCCCGCCCATGCCAGCCCAAAAAAAACTGCCTGGATTTCGAATATCACCACTCGTTTCTTTGATACCAATACCGTAGCCGAAACCAGCACCTTGATAGATTCTCGGTAAAAAGTGCGTATCTAAGCCGGTGGTTTTTGAGCTTAACATTTTTTCTACTAATGACTGAGATAATATCCTTTTACCATTAAACAGACCTTTGTTTTGCAGCATGGAGACAAAATTACTGTAATCTCTTGCTGTCGACACTAAACCACCGCCACCTGAAATTAGCGCTGCTTGCTCAAGATATTCACTGTCTTTTCCTGTTTCAGAAAATAGTATTTTATCTTGATTGAACTGATATGCTTCTTCAAAGGTACTGGCATCATACTCATACATGTCTACTAAGCGATGCTGTTTGCTTGTCGGCACGTAAAAACCAGTGTCTTGCATATTTAATGGCGTAAAGACGTTTTTTTGTAAGTATTCATCTAGCGGCATGTTGGCAACAGCTTCAATGATGGCGCCTTGTATATCGCTAGCAATACTATACTCAAATTTACTGCCCGGTGTAAATTTCAAATCAATACCAGAAAGATCATCCACTAAGTCAGTTAAGTTATTGTTACGGCTTAACGGGTTAGCGAGTAAGTAACGAATATCGACCCAACTCTTTAAACCGCCGCCATAGCCAAACCCTGCGGTATGTGACAGTAGTTGATGCACGGTAACAACTTGCGGTTCACCGTTAAATTCAAACGGTTCAAAACGGGGTAAGTAGGTTCGAATGTCTGCTTGCAAAGAAACTTTTTCTTGAGCCACTAGCTGTAACAAAGCGACAGCAGTAATGGGTTTACTCATTGAATAGAGTCGAAAAATTGCGTTTTTTTGCATGAGTTGCGCTTGTTCAACATTTATTTTTCCATAAGCGCTGTAATGAATGGTTTTATCGCCTTTCTTTATTAATACAACGGCACCGGGTAATTTGTGCTGTGTAATTAAGGCATTGAAGTTATCTGAAAATTGCTCGGTTGCCAACGCCGATGCAGAGATTAAGCACAGACTGAGTGCTGATTGACAAAGTTTTTTGATTAGCATGAGTTTCACCTTTTATTGAGTTGCTAATAGCATAAAACAGCTAATGTGAACTCAATGTAAATTAGGCGCATTTGGGTCGGTATGTTAAATCTATTCTAGTCTGAGTTAAGGCATAGCAGCGTTCACTCTTAATAGGGCAAAATCAGCTAAAAATTAAGTTAGAATTTGTAACTGTTCACCACCGAGTTGCGATGCTTCACAGAGAGCTCTTCGAGCTTACACAGAGACTTTGTTATTCTCGGTGTAGTGCGTCTCTGTGGTAAATATTTCTAAGCTGAATAAATACGAATTATTGATGTTTAGCTGCTTTTTTAGTTTGTTTAGACAACTCGAAATCAAATTCATTAGGAAACAGCACTAAGCCTTCTTCTGCTTGGTTAGGAAAAACAACAATAGCAAGTTCATCTTCTTCTAAACCCGGTGTCCAGCGACTTTGCCATTTATTAAGTGATATAGCTTCAGCTTTACATTCTTGCCAGTCATCCGTAATCCAATGTTGGGCAAATTCTTTATTTGGCCAAACCGGTACACAATCTTCGTCTTCGGTGTTTAGCATCATACAGCCATGCTCATCAACCAACACCCAAACTTCTCGATGCTTGATTACTTCTTCAAGTAAATACTTAAAGCGTTTTTGCTGGTCGTATTTTTCAATGGTGCTAATTAATTCTGGCGTTAAAGTCATGCTGGTAAAGTTCAATAAGAGAAGAAAACGCTATAGTACAAAGATATCAAGTGAGGAACAAATGATATCTTATTAACTGTTTATTCCATTAACTGCTTATCTCATTAATTAATCGTTTCATTACGGTTAAAGACGCGCAATGTCTTCCTGACACAGTTTAATCAAACACAAGCTGGTTGTTTACTCGCTTTACCTTATTTGTGATTTTGAGTTGCATTGCTTGTTTTCCCCCTAGATTTGATAACATTTCATCCACTGTATCTTTTAATTCAACATCGATATTATTATAACAATCTAGTACGCGCTGCAGCTTCCACTGATGAAAGGTCATAATGGCACGGTTCTCTTTCACTCCACCGATTGAAAAAGCATGGTTACCTATGGTTCTTGGCACTTCATTTTTGGTCGGGTTTTGTTGCTGCCATTGTTGCAATTTTTCAACGGTACTTGCTAACACAGGCCAAAATTCAGCGAATATACGCTGTAATAGTGGGTATAAAGTCTCTGGAACCTCATCATTACTTAACCAGTCGCCATGTTGCGCAGTGGGACTATTCATCCGCTCTACCCATTTGGCGACATTAGGCGCTATATTTTTCATTAGCTTACCAGGAGCAGGGTCTCTATAAAGATGTGCATACAAGGGGCCTATCAAACCAAAATCACCGAGGCTCGGCTTTGCTCCCAATAAATAGTCATGAGTCGAAAAATGTTGCTCAAGAAAATGTAAAACGTGATTTTCGTACCAGTCTTCGATAGCAGGGATAGTCGCGGGTGTTATGCCTAAAATAGGCACAAAACCTTTAAATTTACTGCCTATTTTTTTGCCTACAAAAGCACGTATAAATGCTGGCATTCTCGGTGTAACAACACGACCAAATTCTTCATAGATAAAAGGAAAATTATCTTTATTCCAACGGTAATGCATTGCTGGTATTAACAACCATTCGTCTGCCCAAATTTCAAATAGTTTAGACACCAATTTTTGTTTAGGGCTTGATGGTACCAGAGGATTCTCGGGATGGCGTTTCTCCATGGTATCGATAATGACAGTGGTGTCTTGTATGTATTCTTCCTGCGGTGTTTTTAGCACAGGAATAAAACGCACGCCAGTATGAGGAGTGATAATATTTTTATAAACTTTAAGTGAAGAAAAAACTTCCTCAAACGGCAGGCGTTTGTTAATGAGGTAAGCTCGTGCTTTTCCTGTGTACAGCGAAAGGGCAGAGCCATAAAGGGTGTATTTATTAGACATTGTTGTTCACCAATTTATTATTATTAAAACTATTAGACCGACTAAAAGTAGATTGTCATTCAGAGCTTTCCTCAGTTTTTTTAATTTTTACTGAGTGAAATACATAAGCACTACATAGTATGTTTTTGTGCTCAGCTATTTCAACTAAAATTCTTGGTATTCGTTGCTAACAAATTTTAAGACATCTAGATAATTATTAGCTAGATGTCTGTGAAACCCCTGTTACTTAAATATTTTCCATTTCCGTTACGTGCTCTCGAAAATAGTCAATTTTGCCGTCAACTTCATGAGAAATAATGAATGTACGGCTAAATATTTCTGCTTCCCTAACGGCGTAGAAAAACTGCTGCTCAAAAATAGTCATATACCAACCGCTTTGTAGTGCACTTGAAGATATGTTTATGATCTTTGTTCCTTTTGGGAAAACTTCACTGGTTAGGCGTTGTAAAACAGTAACAAAATCTTGTTTGTTATCACATTGTTGCCACTCTATATCGGTATCATCGTCATAATGATCGATACGAAAATCAATGTTATCGCTAATTAAATCGAGGAGAGAAAAGTCTCCCTCTTCAAATTTATTCAATAATTGGTGAATTGGTAATGGCTCTTCTCTCGTTAACATTTTTTTTGATTCCTTATAAAGTTGAGATCTAATCCTATACTTTGCTTATATATAGTTATAATATTTAAATTATTACTTATCCATAGAAAATATTAATGTTAGAACTTAAGCCGCTAAGCTACTTTATTGCCGCTTATGAGGAGCGCTCAATAACCTCAGCGGCATCACGATGTTTTATTACTCAACCCTCTATAACTCATGCAATAAAAAGTTTAGAAAACAAACTTAATAGCACACTTTTTTTACGCAGTCGCCAAGGGTTAACTCCCACAGAGCAAGGTCATCAACTCTATAAAAAAGTCAAAGTATTACTGCAACAAAGTTTACAAATTGAACAAAGCTTTGTTGATGCTAGGGTACAAGTGATTAAATTATACTTACAGCATGATTTGCGGTTAAGCCGATATAATTTACTGTTTAAATTACTACGCGAACAACAGGGCGCTATTGAGTTTACTTTAGTTGATAACATTGAGCAGGCTGATATCGCTATTATGGATATTGAAAGAGTTCCGAGTCACTATAATTACCAAATGCTCGAACAAGAAGATTACTATTTAGTTGTGCCTACTGATCATCAACTTGCGGGGCATATATCAGTAAATATTAGCGATTTAGATAAATTAAACATTATTCAGCGGCCATATTGCACCCAGCGTAAAGTCTTTGAGCGCTTATTGAAAAACCATCAAGTTGAAATAAACATTGTTGCTAAAGCGCATCATGACCAACAATTATTAGATATGGTAGAAGTAGGGTTTGGGGTCGGCATTATTCCTAATTTACACAATGAAAAGAATAATCATATCGTGCATATTCCGATCATTCTTGAGCAAGCCATTAATAGAGCCATTGTCTTTGCTTATCGAATGAATCAACCAATAATTAAACAACTTATTTCATCATTAAATTTTGATTTTATAAGAAGTAAGTTTTAACAGCAGAATAGATATTCTTCTATAATTCAATTTGAGCAAAAACTAGCTGATTATTAAAAGCTTACCCCATGGCTTTGCTGCTTTTAGGTTTTTAATTTTCTTTAAATAGCATAAAGTTGGCGACTAGCATTTTTACTGGATTAAATAACTCTTGAAAACTCCATCAGCATTTATTATTGGCGCAGCTAAAAAACAAGACGAGGTAGGTAGTCTTGAGCAGGTTTTATCGCTCGAATCACAATTACTTCAACGTGGTATTACGCCTAAATATTTAGTTATAGAGCCTTTACAGACTGACTGGCATAGCCCTGAGAAAGAACATCACTTTAGAAGTGGCTGCGCTCCGATTGAAGCGTTGGCGGCAGCAAAAAAATTAATAGAAAATGGTGAAGCTGCGGTGGTAATTAGTGGTGAAGATCATATAAAAACGGCTTATAGCCGAGAAAAGCGCTTAAGTAAAATGGCCGTTTATGGTCAAAGTTATCCATTAACGCAAGCCTATACCGATTTAGCGCATGCCTTTAGTGAATACCACACTATTACAGCGCAACAATTTAAAGAGTTTTCTAGTGCACTGTTTGAAAATTACCAAATAAGTTTCCGTAACGCTTTGTCTGATAGCTTTACCCCTGAATTATTGCCCGATTTGCGTTGGCATAAACCGATAACCGACTTATTTAGAGGGGTTGATTGTGCGAATCCTATGGTAGATTTTTCCGGTCGGTTATTGTTAACGCGTGCTGATATCGCCGAGCAGTTGGGCGTTGATAAAAGCCAATGGTTAAAAGTGAAAGCCGTAGGACTGAGCCGCCTTGATGGTGATGGGCGAGATTTTTTAACGGATATCTCTCGATATGAACATTTACAACAAGCTTATCAACAAGCCTGTGACGAAGCGGGTATCGACTTTGTACACCTGTTCAAAGGAGGCGATGCTTTATTAGAAACCTATACTTGCTATCCTGTTGTACCAATGGCCTTTTTATTAGTCAGTGGTTTGGTTAATGTTTTAGAGGATATTCCAGACTTTCTCGCTGAACATAGTATTACCATTACTGGCGGCATGAATTTGGCTAAAGCCGCATGGAATAATCCAGCACTTAATGCTCTGGTGCTAATGCATCATCGCTTATGTAATGGCCAAGAAAGGTTTGGTTTAATCCATGGCAATGGTGGCTTAGGTTATCGACAAGGAATCGCGATTGTAGAGCGTGCTTACGTTTAAAAGTTTTCTAACTTGTAAACGGGGCTTGGTGCATCAACTCGGCTATTTTTATGATTCTTTATAACTATGACTTTAGTTCTGCTAAGGCAGCATTATAGTGAAGTTTCAGAGTTAACATGACAGCAATTTGATTTGAAACAGATACAAAAAAGCCCTAACCGAGGTTAGGGCTTGATGCTTCCTACGAAGGAATGGTGCCGACTGTTGAGTAGAACTGCCGGACTTGTATGAATTACTGATTCAATCAGTAATTCGCAGTCTTAACATGAATTTAAAACGAAAAAAAACCTTAACATTGCTGTTAAGGTTTCGTTTCTTCCTTTCGGAATAAATGGTGCCGATTGTTGAGTTGAACTGCATGGTTTATATTAGCTACTGATTCAATCAGTGACAGCTTTTCTAGACAAATAAAAAAGCCTCAACAAGAATGTTGAGGCTTCGTTATGAATGGTGCCGACTGCCGGAGTCGAACTGGCGACCTACTGATTACAAGTCAGTTGCTCTACCAACTGAGCTAAGTCGGCACACAAAGCTGTGTGCAGTATTCAAGTTTAATATAAACAACCTAAATACTTTGGCACCGAAGTATTACTGAATATTTCTATTGAGCACCACTTCTGTAAATGGTGCCCCGACCCGGATTTGAACCAGGGACACGAGGATTTTCAATCCTCTGCTCTACCAACTGAGCTATCGGGGCATTTCATTGCTAATCGAGGTGTTTCGCTACCTCGTTAAGACGGGCGCCATTAGACTGTTTTTAGCTTTGTTCGTCAACTGTTTTTTTAAAATTTTTTATAAAATAGGTTTGTTTGCTGTTTTTTTATGCTTCTTGCTGGTTATTTAACAGTTATCGTTATTTTATTTGATATCACAGGCTTGTTGTGGGGAATATGCAGGTAGTTGCCTAAAACAAGTTGTAAGGTGTGTTTTCCTGGCGAAAGTGTTAATTGTGTTTCGGTTTGTCCACCACCAAAGTGTTTTATTTTATCGGTTGCCGGTAATGATGCGTGCATATCGGGTAACGTGTCGGTATCAATTAAAATATGATGATGACCCGTGTTTTTTTTATCTATGCCAGCAGGTGCTACGCCCATACCGTTTAAACCAAATGTTACGGTGAAATTTTCGGGTACTGTTTGGCCGTCAACAGGTGAGATAAAGTAAACTTTAGCATTGGCAGGCGCTGTTGAGCTAAGTTCGTTACTTAATACTGTACTACTAAGGCTGCTTAAAGCTAGCGCTAGGGTGATAATCAATTTTTGCATGTTATATCCTTAATCGGTTTTAGGGAGATATACTCAAATGAACTCAATATGCGAGTCCTGCATTTTGAATTCACTTGAGTATGTTATGATGAAGGTGGTACATAACCTTCAATTTCTGGTTCTTTTCCTTCAAATAAATAATCTACCATGGCTTTTTCTAAAAAGGTACGGTCATCAACATTCATCATATTCATTTTCTTTTCATTGATCAGCATAGTTTGTTTTTTTTGCCAAGTTCCCCATGCCTCTTTAGAAATGTTATCAAAAATGCGTTTTCCAATTTCTCCGGGGTATAATTGAAAGCCTAAACCTTCGGCGTCTTTTTTAAGGTGTTGGCAAAATACTGTGCGGCTCATAATGTTTCTCTTTGGCTAGGTGTTAAATATGCTTTAATAAGTTGATTAATTTTTGGGTTGAAGCGGCTAAACCAACACTGGCTTCAACGGATAAATCATACCATTTTTGCGGCTGTTGTTCGTTTATTTCTGTTTTTATTTGCGCTAAGGGCATTGCTTGGCAATTAATAATAATGGCTTCAATATCTAAATGGAAATGGCTGAAAGTATGTCTAAATGAAGTAAGCGCTTCTCTTGATTGCTCTTGTAAATTTAGCGTTGTTAACAATTCGGTTATTTGTGAGTGCTTGTTCACTTCATGAAAACACCATAGCCCTCCCCATATTCCAGCGGGCGGACGTTTTTCCATTAAAACCTGGCTTTTACCTTCGATAGCGAGTTTAGGAATGATCATTATCGTGCTTTTTTCAGGAATTTTTTTCTTAGGCTTTTTCTGCGGATAGTTACTTTGTTCTTCACCCGCCAAAGCTAAACAACTTGTTTGCAGCGGACAAAGCTGGCATTTAGGTTTACTACGGGTACAAACCGTGGCACCTAAGTCCATCATGGCTTGATTGAAATTTGCTGTTTCGAGGGCAGGAGTAAGTTGTTCGCTTAGTTGCCATAAGCTTTTATCAAAGGCTGACAAACCATTGTAACCCGCGACTAAGTAACATCTAGCTAGCACGCGTTTTACATTGCCGTCTAATATCGGCTGATGCTGATTGAGCGCTAAAGATAAAATAGCACCCGCGGTGGAACGTCCTATACCGGGCAGGGCAACAACCTGCTCAAGAGTTTGCGGGAAATCGCCTTGATGATCGCTGACAATAAGCTTGGCGGCTTTATGCAAATTTCGGGCTCGGGCGTAGTAACCTAAGCCCGTCCAGTGATGTAGTACTTTGTCTTCATCGGCTATTGCTAAGTCTTTAATGCTTGGAAAGCTCTCCATAAAGCGTTGGTAGTAAGGAATAACGGTAGCCACTTGTGTTTGCTGTAGCATTATTTCAGAAATCCAAACACGATAGGGTGTTTTGTTCTGCTGCCACGGTAAATGTTTTCTACCTTGTTGGTGATACCAATTTACCACTTGTGTGGCAAAGGTTTGTGCTGAGGTATTGGTTATATGAGTATTGATAAGGATAACTTTAGGAATTATTTTTGGCTTAGTGTAACTAAAAGGGAAGCTGTGCTCAAAAAATAGTTTTGTTTTATAGCATGAACAAAGTCACTTATTTCATCGTCGTAAAGTTTATCGCCATAATTTTTCGCTATATTTTGAAAAGTGAAGCCTATGAAGAGCATTATTTTGATGGCTTTTACCACTTGCTTGAGTTTTCCATTAAATAAAATTGTTTTATTGACCGACTTATCCTCTGTATAATAACGCCGAATTTTATAAATAAGGTTTCCTGATGAGATTAGATGCTAAAAACCGCAGTCGCCGTCTGCGTAAAAAACTTCGTGTTGATGAGTTTAAAGAATTAGGTTTTGACGTTGCATGGCAGCTCAATGACGGTATTACCGGTGATGAACTTGATGCCTTTATTGATAAGTTTTTTGCAGAAGTTATTCAAGCCAATGATTTAGGTTTTGGTGGTGAAGGCGATACTTTATGGCACGGCTTAATTTGTACGCAAAAACTTGGTTCATGTACCGATGAACATAGAAATGCCGTAGAAAAATGGTTAACTGATAATGGTGCTACTACCGTTTCAGTTAGTCCACTATACGATGTTTGGTGGGCAGAATAAAAATCGAATTATATTGAAGAAAAGCGATGACAGATAAAATAGAAAAAACACATAAAACCTTAGAGCAAGCTGAGCAAGAAGGTAAGTATATTCGCAAGGTGCGTAGTTTTGTAAAACGCGAAGGCCGATTAACTAAAGGGCAAGAGCGAGCGTTGAATGATCATTGGGCTGATATGGGCTTAAGTCATAGTAACGGCTTAATTGATCCTCAAGCACTTTTTGGTAATGAAAACTCAGTAACCTTAGAAATTGGCTTTGGTATGGGAAAGTCTTTGGTTGAAATGGCTAAAGCGGCACCAGAGTTAAACTTTATCGGCATAGAAGTGCATAAGCCGGGTGTCGGTGCTTGTATTTCTTTAGCGGTTGATGAAGGGGTTAGCAACCTAAAAGTATATGAGCATGACGCCATTGAAATTTTGGCTGACTGTATTGCTAATAACAGTTTAAGTACGGTGCAACTGTTTTTCCCCGATCCTTGGCATAAGAAAAAACATCATAAGCGTCGTATCGTTTCTGCTGAGTTTGTGGAAACCATTCGCCAAAAGCTTAAAGTTGGCGGTGTTTTTCACATGGCTACAGACTGGCAAAATTATGCAGAATGCATGTTAGAAGATATGCAAAGTGCGCAAGGGTATAAAAATATTTCTGAAACTAGTACTTATGTGCCGCGCCCAGATTCTCGCCCGTTAACTAAGTTTGAAAATCGCGGCCAGCGCTTAGGTCATGGTGTTTGGGATATACAGTTTTCTAAAATGTAACTTGTCAAACAAGGCTAAAGAAGAAAGCGCTTTTCAATATAGAATAAGTGCTGGGCATTGCGTAGGTTGCCAGAATCTTTTAACCATTGCTCAGTAATAATTTCTCTTTGTAAAGCCGCATGTAATATGCGGCTTTTATATTGTGTCCAATAAAAAATGCTTGCTTCTTTGTGGCAGTCACTATTAGGAAAAATGTCGCAGCGACTTTCTTCTAACTCGTCAATAATGCTAGCAATCACTTTATCTTTTAGTTCATCTTCAATTTTTTGTTTAAAACGACTAAAACGCTTGGCCTTAATCAGTTGCCATATCAACCAAGCTAGTGCGGTTAATGCCAATATTGCGATAATCTGCATTTGTCTTCTCTAGTAACAATTCTACAAGAATGATAACAATTTTTGATACTAAAATATCTGATTATTTTTCTATAGTTAGGTAAACTAGCGGGCAATTTTAAATAAGGACTTTTAACCCTCATGTTTATTCTTAGAATACTTTTACTTGTTAGTTTAAGCGTTATTGCTTTGGGCGCGAGCGCTGAAAATACCATTCAAAAACTTTATAAATCGGTTAACCCTGCGGTAGTTGAACTACACGTTAAAGCGTTAGCGGATCCAAAGCCTGGACAAGCGGCTTATAAGGCAAGTGTTGCGGGCTCTTTAGGCTCAGGTGCATTAATTAACAAAAAAGGGCGTATTTTAACTGCGGCTCATGTTGTTGATAAAGCTACCGATATTGAAATTGTTTATGCTGATGGTACCAAAACCAGCGGCCATGTAGTGTGGGTTGAATCTATGATTGACCTTGCCATGATCCAAGCCGTTGATGTGCCTGAAAACATAAAGCCATTAAAATTGGCTGAAGCTAACAGCTACCAAATAGGTGAGCAAGTTATTGTTATTGGTGCACCTTACGGGGTAAGTCATAGTTTATCTGTGGGATATTTAAGTGGTATTCGTGATGGTAAACAAATTCCTGCCACAAAAATTACACCACGTTTATTGCAAACTGATGCTTCTATTAACGTGGGTAACTCTGGTGGGCCAATGTTTAATAGTAAAGGTGAAATAATTGGCATTGTCAGTCATATTTTATCAAAAAGTGGTGGCAGTAATGGTTTAGGTTTCGTGGTCTCTATAGATACTATTCATGACATTATGGATAGCGACCCGGGTACTTTCTCTGGCTTTATTCCTTTTTTACTTAATGAACAGCAGTCTTACGCATTAAATAATGCCGCAGGCCATGGCATGCTTATTCAGCATGTAGTGCCGCGTACTTTAGCTGATAAACTCGGTTTTAGGGGCGGTAATATTAATGTCACTATTGGTCACACATCGCTTTTAATTGGTGGTGATATTTTGTTATCAATAAACGGCCATAAAATCACCGGTATAGAATCAGCTATAAAAATTAAACAACGTATGGCGGCAGTGAAAAAAGGTGATGAAGTCTCTTTTACCTTCCTTCGCGCAGGTGAAGTGAAAACTGTGTATTGGCAGGTAGCAACCAAACAATATTAATACTGTGTAGTAGTAAATAATAAAAAAGCGGCAAATAAATTATTATTTGCCGCTTTTTTTATTTGTTGTTAGTGACTTTTTCAGGTGGGAAGTTTGTCAATATGCTATTTACTGTTAACGTTACGGCGTTATTAACCTCTTCAGCAGTCAAATCACCTTTGGTCTCATAGTTATCAGTGCCGTGCCAAACAGCTTTACCATCATGACTCATATCAATGGTTATTTTGGTAACAATGATTGCGTCACTATTGATGGGGCCACTCGTACTTACACCTATACTGCCGCCGCCATGACTGCTTACCCTTCCTGTGCCAAAGCCGATATTAAATGATGAATTGTTCTGTTTTTCTTGTTGGTTAAAATAAACCTTGATTGTTATATCAGCACTTTGATTGTCAATATAATTTACTTTTGTTAAGCCTTTATTCGACAAGCTTTGCTCAACCGCCGATTGTATACGGTTAGTCATTACCGGGTTAGCGTCAAGTGTGGTCTTTTGCTGTGGACTAAATTGAAAGTCAGTAAAAGATGCAAAATTAGTTTTAGGGTTAAAATCAATTGTTGTGCTGGGTTTATTGCTACAGCCAGCGAGTAAGCTGAGTGCCAAAACAGCCAGTATTAATGTTGAAAAGGTTATTGTTTTTTTCATATCGTTCACCGTGTTAAGTCATTAACTATATGATATACCCCAAGTTCATTGTTAGGAAATAAAAAATTGTTAATGTGAATATACTGTTGTTAAATTGCTGTTAACATTGAATTTTACAGTTGACATTTAAGTCAGATTTGCCTTAAATGGTGAAACAAAGATCGGTATGATAAGGTAGTTTTAATCAATACTTCAATAATTTCAATGAGTAGCATTAATGAATAAAGCAGTTGAAATAAATGATAAATTAACAAAGCGCTTACTACTTTATATATTATTGTGTAGTGTTTTTGTCTCAGTGTGTTCCACATTTGTACAGCTTTATGCTTCTTTTCAGGATGATCTTACCCTTTTAGAACAACGCTTTGACAATATTGAAAAAAGCTATATTCCTTCTATAGCAAGTAGCTTATGGGATTTTAATAAGCCACTTGTTGCTCAGCAAATTCAAGGCATTGTTGATTTGCCAGATATTAGTTTAGTCAAAGTCGAAAATGATTTTGACTTTCAACAGCAAGTAGGTGATGCCAGCGTAGAGGCCAAAAAAGTTGTTGAGTTTGCTATTATTCATGATGGAAATAAGGTTGGTAAGCTGAAAGTTTATGCTGATTATCAAGACATATATCAGCAACTCTGGTTACAAGCGGGTTTTATTTTAACATCTGAATTCATCAAAATATTTATCGTGGCATTTTTCATTATTGTCATTATTGATAAACTGATCACTCGTCATTTGTTTCAAATTACTCGTTATGCTCAGCAGTTGGCTAGTCATAACTTAGACGAAGAATTATTGTTGTCGAATCGCCCTGAGGCAGAAGACGAGTTAGACTACCTTGTTAATGCCATTAATGGCATGCGTTTGAAACTGAAAAATAAAATAGTGAAACTTGAAGACGCAGAAAACGCGTTGCTGACCTTAAATGGTGAACTTGAAGTTAAAGTGCATGATAGAACGGCAAAACTCGAAAAGAGTAATCAACAATTACAACAAAGCCTTGACGATTTAACACTCGCACAAGATCAATTAGTACAATCTGAAAAAATGGCTTCACTTGGTCAGCTAGTTGCTGGTGTTGCGCACGAAGTTAATACACCTTTAGGCATTTGTGTTACCTCTATTACGGCATTAAAAGAAAAAGTAGACAGCTTAAAAGAAGCGGTAGAGTCACAGGAGTTAACCAAATTATTTTTATCCGACACCTTAAATTTACTGGGTGAATACGAACAAATTATTGAGCGTAGCTTAAATAAATCAGTTGAGTTAATTCGTAGCTTTAAATCGGTTGCCGTTGAGCAACATACCGATCCGAAAGTGAATATAAATCTGCACCAACATGTTTATGATGTCGTTAATACCGTTAAAACAATGTTTAAACACAAAAAATATCACATTCATATTGACGTTGATCAATATTTCTCTTTAGTTACCTATCCGAGTGCTTGGAACCAAATTTTAACTAATTTTTTGATGAACTCGCACATTCATGGCTTTGAAGATCGTCGAGAAGGGGAAATATCAATCGTTTTTACCCACTCAAAAGGTTATTTAACACTACTTTATGGTGATAACGGTAAAGGCATTGAAAAAAGCTTTAAAAAACGTATTTTTGACCCCTTTGTTACCACTAAGCGTGGCCAAGGGGGATCAGGATTAGGTTTAAATATTGTCTTTAATTTGGTTAATGCTAAGTTGTCTGGCACCATCACCTCAGTTGAAACAGATCAAGGCGTTTGCTTCAAAGTAAAAGTACCTATTGAGCAGACTAAAGAAAAAAGAATAGCGTAAGTAAAGCAGGTTAAAATTTTGGTAACTGTTAACCACCGAGCCGCGATGCTTCACAGAGGGCTCTTCGAGCCCACACGGAGACTTTGTTATTCTTGGTGTAGTGCGTTAGCAAGATCTACATGGATGTAGAACACTTCGGTTATGCATGGATCATATAACCTGCCTCGGTGCTCTCTGTGGTAAATATTTCTAAGTTGAATAAATACAAACTTTGTTGTTAATACGTGATGGCAAGGCGTACAAATATTGACTTTTTCTTACTAAATCTATACTATCCACGCCCTTAAATTCCCTATGTTTGCGAATAGTTGCCTATACTCAGGTGACTATTTTCTACTAACTTTGCCTGCGTATTTTTTACCTCGCAATAATTACCAACGAGAACAAAATGTTTGAATTACACGCAAGTTCTGTGTCTAACCTAAAAAATGATGTGCTGTCAGGATTTACTGTTGCCTTGGCTTTAGTGCCTGAAGCAGTTGCTTTTGCTTTTGTTGCTGGCGTAGACCCTTTAGTGGGGCTATATGCCGCTTTCATGGTGGGTTTAATTACTGCTGTTTTTGGTGGTCGCCCAGGTATGATTTCGGGTGCTACTGGTGCCATGGCTGTTGTTATGGTGAGCTTAGTGGCAATTCATGGTGTTGAATATCTCTTTGCTACTGTGGTGTTAACAGGGGTGCTGCAAATACTAGCAGGAATATTTAAGCTGGGTAAGTTTATTCGTTTAGTGCCACATCCCGTTATGCTTGGTTTTGTTAATGGCCTAGCTATTGTTATTTTCTTAGCACAGTTAGGGCAATTTAAAGAAGTTAATAGCGCTGGGGAATTGGTATGGATGCAAGACGCTGCTCTATACCTTATGGCAGGCTTAATATTATTAACGATGGCAATTATTCACTTCTTTCCTAAATTAACTAAAGCTATCCCTTCTACGTTAGTGGCCATTGTCGGTGTTTCTATGTTGGTATTCGCTATTGACCTAGATACAAAGGTTGTCGGCGATATAGCCTCCATTGCTGGTGGCCTACCAACCTTCTCAATGCCTGATGTTCCTTTTACTTTAGAGACCTTGAAAATTATTTTACCTTTTGCTCTTGTGCTTGCCGCTATTGGTTTAATCGAGTCTTTATTAACACTGACGCTTATTGATGAACTAACAGGTACTCGCGGTCGTAGTAATAAAGAATGTGTGGCTCAAGGTGCAGCGAATACTGTCACTGGCTTTTTTGGCGGTATGGGTGGTTGTGCCATGATAGGGCAATCTATGATCAACGTTAACTCTGGTGGCCGTGGTAGAGCTTCTGGCATAACCGCAGCATTGGCGTTACTTGGTTTTATTTTGTTTGCCTCATCGTTAATCGAGCAAATTCCTCTAGCAGCTTTAATAGGGGTGATGTTCATTGTTGTTATTGGTACCTTTGAATGGTCAAGTTTTCGCATTTTGAGTAAGGTTCCTAAAGGTGATGCCTTTGTTATTATCCTTGTTTCTGGTGTTACTGTTTATTCTGATCTCGCGATTGCGGTAATCGTTGGTGTTATTGTTTCAGCATTAATATTTGCTTGGGAGCATGCCAAGCATATCAATGTTATTCGCAGCACCAATGAAAACGGTTCAACTGTTTATGAAGTTAATGGTCCGATATTTTTTGGCTCAATTGCTAACTTTTTAGAGCAATTTAGCCCTGAAAAGGATGCCGATGACATTATTGTGGAATTTAAAAATGCCCGTGTTGCCGATCATTCTGCTATAGAAGCCATTGATACTTTAGCCGAACGTTATATTTCTCGAAACAAAACCATGCACTTAAAGCACCTTAATAAAGAGTGTAAACAACTGCTCGCCAAAGCAGATAAACTGGTTGAGCTTAATGTTATTGAAGATCCTGATTATCATATTGCTACCGATAAATTGGCTTAATCGCTTATATTAAAATAGTGCGCTGAATAAGTTATACTTAACTTACAGCGCATTTTTATGTTCAGGACGAACGGTATTTCGCGGTGACAGGACGTCAAAGAGCGATTATGTTCAGGACGAACGGTATTTCGCGATGACAGGACGTCAAAAAGCGATTATGTTCAGGACGAACGGTATTTCGCGGTGACAGGACGTCAAAGAGCGATTATGTTCATCCTTGGCGGTCGTATGTCGTGGTGCCATGGATGGTAGTGAACGTGTATGCTTTTTCATGGGGTCATATAGATTAATGCAGTTAGAGTTTTTTGACGTACCAAGCCCTTGTATAGGTATTTGCGAGTCTGATGAAAAAGGTTATTGCCTTGGCTGCATGCGCTCGCGTGATGAAAGGCAGAAGTGGCAAGTTTTTGATAGCGATAAAAAACAAAAAGTGATTAAACTTTGTCTACAAAGAAAAAAACGTAAACAAAATAAAGTTAATCACCAAACCATTGAAAAATCACCAGGACAAGAAATTGAACCAACAGAAACTAGCTTACAACCTTCATTATTAGACCCGCCCAGCAAAACAACACTTGCTAATAGCAGTGATTTGGATTTTGAAGATTTTGAATTATAAAATAATATAATTTAGCCTTAGAAAAATACCAGAAAACGGTTGCGAGCACTGAATTTTATAGCTATTATACGCGCTCTTTACAGCACTGCCTTTTTTATAAAGTATTATAAAGCGTTATAAGGTCTGTTTAAGAGATTGCCCCGATAGCTCAGTTGGTAGAGCAGAGGATTGAAAATCCTCGTGTCCCTGGTTCAAATCCGGGTCGGGGCACCATATTTATGTTACATTTAAAAAAGCCTGCAAGCAATTGCAGGCTTTTTTGTTTTTGTGTTTATTAGGTTTACTGATCGGGCTTAAACATACCAATAAATCATTAAAAAATGGCAACTGGCGCCAGCTAAAACAAATAGGTGCCATATAGCATGGTTAAAAGGTATTTTTTTCTGCACATAAAAAAATACTCCCATACAATAGACTAATCCGCCTAAAGCAAGCAATGTTACAGCGTTACTGGGCAGCACTTTATAAAGTTCACCTAATATACTAAACGAGATAAACCCCATGCCTATATAGGTAGTTAGTGATATTTTTTTATATTTGCTGCCAAATTTCATCTTAAAAATGATACCACCAATGGCAATAGCCCAAATGAGTACCATCAAGCTATAACCAAGTGTACCGTGTAAGCTAAGTAATAATAATGGTGTGTAAGTGCCGGCAATTAACAAGTAAATAGCGCAGTGATCTAATAGTTTGAATACTTTCTTAGCTTGTTGATTGGCAATGCCATGGTAAAAAGTTGAGGCTAGAAAAAGTAAGATAAGGCTAGTACCATAAATGCTAAAACTTATGGTGCGTATTAATATCTCATTATTTGCAGCGCTTGCCAGTGATTCGCTTGTAACTGAGCCTTTTGTCGCTGAATAAGTTAGTAGCATGATAAGTGCTACGATACTAAGCAAAACACCTAAGCCATGACTAATGGTATTGGCTAGTTCTTCTTTAGCACTATAGGCAGGTGTTTTTGTGCTCATAATAATTTACCGAGGATAATAAAATACTTAAGCGTACACTTGTACGCTGTTTTGCTGAGGATAGCAAAAAGCACCACTAAAGTGAAGAAGCCTGATCAGAAGAGATGGCAGGGGTATACAAGATGATAGCTCTTAGGTTTTAAGAGCTAATTTAGGTGAAGGTATAAGGGAAGTTAGAGGGCTAAATCTATAACCATTTCTTTTAATTCATCTTTTGAAATTGAATTACTATGGTTTGTATCGAATCGATTAAAAATAGACTCACACATACGAATGCCTTTGTCTTGTAGTAATACATCAATTAACTCGACAAATTCAGTACGACTAATAACGCCGTCTTTATCTTCATCAAATACTTCAAATAACTCATCGATCCACTGGTTTAATTCCATAAAAATACCTTTAATCTAATCTTTTAACTAATGCTATAACTAAACTTTATCCTGAATAAGTGACTTTTGGAATGGTTAATTATAAATATTTACAAATAGCTACGTTTTAAATCGAGATGAAATAAAATAGAATGCCTAAATTGTAATGAGATTGTTAATGAATCAAATGGAATATTAGAATGTTCAAAAGCGGAATAACTATTTTAAGCGTACTTTTATTGGTAAGTTTTAATGCTTACAGTCAAGAAAAAAACGTAGTCATAGAAAACTGTCATGTTGATGGCGTTAAAGCGCAAGTAAAGTGCGGTAAATTATCAGTACCAGAGAATTATAATAAAATTGATGGTGAGCAGATTAGTATCAATTTTGTTGTTTTACCAGCGATAGATGATAGCGATAAAAAAACACCCTTGATGTTTTTAGCTGGTGGTCCTGGACAAGCGGCAGCCGAGCTGGCTTCAGGTTTGCGTCAGGTATTTAATGAAGTGCGTAAAACGCGTGATTTGATCTTGGTTGACCAACGAGGCACTGGCGAGTCTCACCCGCTGCAATGTGAAGAGTCTTTAGAGCAAAACCCGTATGAAATAACGCCAGAAGAGTTTTCAGAGCAAGATATAAAAGATTGTTTAGCAAGCTTTAGCGGTGATTTAAGTCAATACAATAGTGAAAATGCTATTCGTGATTTTGACGCTGTGCGTGTGGCGCTAGGCCATAAACAAATTAATATTTATGGTGGCTCTTATGGAACTCGGGCAGGGCTTGTGTATATGCGCATGTTTCCCAATGCTTTGCGTAGTGTCGTTTTAGATAGTGTCGGCCCCATAGAAGTGCCTATTGGCTTATTTGGGCAAAGCTCTGCACGGTCGTTCAATTTATTAGTAGAAAACTGTCAAAAAGAGTTAAGTTGCCAAAAAGCATACCCAGAGCTTAAGCAAGAATTTACAGCGTTAGTAGCACGTTTAGTAAAGGCTCCAGCACAAGTTAGTATTGCGCACCCGCGGCTAGGAACAACGACTAAGTTTGTGATCAGTAAAGCAAAGTTATTGGGCACTTTGCGTATGCAATTATATTCAGTAGCAACTCGCTCCTTAGTTCCCTTGGTGATCCATCAAGCGTATTTAGGCAATTATATGCCATTAGCCGGTTTAGTTGCCCAGTCAGAAGGTGGCCAAGGCATTTATCTTGGTTTGTTATTTAACATTACTTGTAATGAAGATTACCCAAGAATATCGGCCACTGACTTTGAGCAAGATGCGGACAATGATTTTGGCGGTGGTGACAGTCACTTCGGCTTTAAAATGGTTTGCCCCATTTGGCCGCAATACCGACCTAGTGAAGAATTTTACCAAACGGTAACTGCTGATATTCCAACATTAATTCTCTCGGGTGATTTAGATCCCGTAACACCACCAAGTAATGGTGATTATAGTGCGAAATCACTGCCTAACAACCATCATATTGTTGTTGAAAACGCAGCACATACTGTGGCGATGAGTACCTGTGCCAGTGACATTATTAATGAATTTTTAACCAGCCTCAAGCCCAAGGAGCTTGATGAGTCTTGTTTAGACGATGTGCCTAATGAATCTTTTATGACTAACTTAAATGGCGGTATCTTAAGTGATGAAATATTCAATAGTGAAATATTAAGCGAAGAGAAAAACAATTTAGATATTTCGATAAAAGCACAAGCAGGTCAAAAATAATGATACAAGTTAATAATTTGCGCAAAACCTTTGGTGGTAGTAAAAAAAGTCTTTTTAGTCGCTTAAGCAATAGTAAAGAACAAAGCGGTGTTATCGCCCTTGATGGTTTATCTTTTACGGCTAACGATAGCGAAATCACTGGCATATTAGGGCCTAATGGCGCAGGAAAAACCACCTGTTTGCGCACTCTTTATGGTTTATTAAAAGCCGATGAAGGCAATGCCACTATTGATGGTATTGATGTCGTGGAAAATCCGCTTGCTGCTCGAGCTCGTTTAGGCATATTTCCTGATAAATTTGGTTTGTATGAGCGTTTAACGGCTTATGAACAAATAGACTATTTTGCCAGTATTCATGGTTTGCAAGGTGACGCTAAGCACCTCGCCATTGAAACAATTATCAAAGATTTAGATATGACGGAATTAGCGCACCGTAAAACCTTAGGATTTTCTCAAGGACAAAGAATGAAGGTGACACTTGCGCAAGCATTAGTGCATCAACCCAAAAATTTCGTGCTTGATGAACCGACACGCGGTTTAGATGTAATGAGTACTCGGGTATTGCGCAACTATTTAGCGCGTTTTAAAGAAAAGGGGCACTGTATTTTATTTTCATCTCATGTCATGCAAGAAGTGGCGGCTTTATGTGATCGCGTCATTATTGTTGCCAACGGTAAATTAGCCGCAGAAGGTACGCCTGCCGAGCTTTGCGAGTTAGCAGGTGAAACTCAGTTGGAAGAAGCCTTCGTTAAAATTATAGGTTCAGATGAAGGAGTAGCGGCATGATTAATTTCTATATAAGTCAGTTTAAAGCGCTGTTAAGTAAAGAGTTAAAAGAAGCTTTTCGTGATAAACGGGCGATGTTAGCTGGTGTTAGCGCGATGATGATTTGTTCAGCTATCTGTTTAGTTCAGGGAGTACGAACATGATCCAATTTAAAGCGTTATTAAGTAAAGAGTTAAAAGAAGCTTTCCGTGATAAACGGGCGATGTTAGCTGATGTTAGCGCGATGATGATTTGTTCAGCTATCTGTTTAGTTCAGGGAGTAGCAGCATGATCCAATTTAAGGCGTTATTAAGTAAAGAGTTAAAAGAAGCTTTCCGTGATAAACGGGCGATGTTAGCTGGTGTTAGCGCGATGATGACTTGTTCAGCTATCTGTTTAGTTCAGGGAGTACGAACATGATCCAATTTAAGGCGTTATTAAGTAAAGAGTTGAAAGAAGCCTTTCGTGATAAACGCGCGATGTTAGCTGGTGTTAGCGCGATGATGATTTGTCCTGTCAGCCACTTAACTAAAGGAGGATAGCATGATCCAATTTAAAGCGCTGTTAAGTAAAGAGTTGAAAGAAGCCTTTCGTGATAAACGCGCGATGATGATGGCGATGATGATGGCAGTAATGGCACCGGTAATGATCTTTGCTATGTCAAAAGTGATGATCAAAGAAGCAGTAGAAACGCCAGCTATTTATATCAAAGTGGCGGGTGCTGAACATGCTCCTAAGTTAATTAAAGCGCTAAATGATGATAATGTTTTACTATTCAGCGATGTCCCCAATGATGAAAAAACGATATGGGATGAGAGAAATCTTAGCTTAACCATTCCAATGAGTTTTAATCAAGATATGTTGGATGGTAAAACCATCGACATTTATTTAAGCGCAGATTACAGCGAGAAAGCGAATATGTCTCCTGTGCGTCGTATTAAATATATTATTAATAACTATGCGCGCGCTATTGGTTACAAACGCTTGCTAGTACGTGGTATTGATGTGCGTTTATTGCAGCCAATAAAAATTATTGAGCAAGATACGTCGTTGCCCAATTCCAATGCGATGATTATTTCTATGATGTTGGGTCTTTATTTATTAATGGCCGCTTTTATGTCTGGACTTCCTGTCGCTATTGACGCAAGTGCCGGTGAGCGAGAGCGCAATGTGCTAGAAATGTTATTATGCCAACCGGTAAGTACGGTTAAAATTGTTGCCGCTAAGCTGTGTTGTGCTAGCCTAATCGCTTGTATTGGTGTGTTATTAACTTTAAGTTTAACGTCGTTCTCCGTCAGTTTTATTGATTTAACTAAAATTGGCGCCAGCTTTAATTTAGACACCTTTACCATCACGGCATTATTGTTGTTATTACTGCCAATCTGTTTTTTTGCTTCAGCCTTACAACTCTTTGTTGCTTTTCAATCGAAAAACTTTAAAGAGGCGCAGTCAATGGTTTCTATGATCATCATGTTGCCAGCCATGGTGCCTGTGATCATGATGTTTGTTGATAACAAACCTAAGTGGCTTGATTGGTTACCTATTTCGGGGCAGTCACTTATTATGGAAGATCTTTTTAAAGGTTTACCTGTGTCATGGACGCTATTGGGTTTTACTGGTTTAGTGACTATCGCTATGACAGTGTTATTGGTGTTGTTGATGGCGAGAAAATTACGCTCTGAAAAAGTAGTCTTAGCGTTAAGCTAATTTTTGTTTAAATAAATGTAACGGTTCACCACCGAGACAGATGCTCCACAGGGGGCTCTTCGAGCCTACACCGAGGCTTTGTCATACTCGGTGATCTCTGTGGTAAATATTTTTAAGCTGAATAAATACAAATAAATCAACTTAAAACGGCGCATTTGATTCGCTGCTTTTATTTGTTAATGTAGTTATTGGTTGTATTTTATTTTGTATATCTGTTGTTTTTATGTGTTTTATTTGTTGCTAGCTGCCTTTTCTTTGGTTATATTCATTACACAATAAAATAATGTCAAAATTAAAAGCTTTGTCGTGCTATTTTCTTCCTTAACTTGCCTTAGCGGTTAGCGATAAGGTCGATATAAGACAAGACAAAATGAACTAAACCCCCAGTAGTTTTAACATGTACATTTTGGGCTAATTCAGGCAAAATATGCGGCATTATTTTTAGTAATTTTATTGTGCGGCCAAATGCACAATCAGAACTTACGGCCTTTTAGGTTGTTTATTTGAGGAAAAACTATGTTTACTCGTGATATGAATATTGCCGATTTTGATGATGAACTTTATCAAGCAATGAGCAAAGAAGTAGTGCGTCAAGAAGAGCATATTGAACTAATTGCTTCTGAAAACTACTGTAGCCCACGTGTTTTAGAAGCACAAGGCTCACAATTAACCAACAAATACGCTGAAGGTTATCCTGGCAAACGTTATTACGGTGGTTGTGAATATGTTGATATTGCTGAGCAGTTAGCTATTGATCGTGCTAAAGAATTATTTGGTGCTACTTATGCCAATGTTCAACCACATGCTGGTTCTCAAGCAAATTCAGCCGTTTTTCAAGCGCTAGTTACACCGGGTGGAAAAGTGTTAGGGATGAGCTTAGCTCATGGTGGTCACTTAACACACGGCTCGCACGTAAACTTTTCAGGTAAGTCTTATGAAGCATTTCAATATGGTCTTCACCCTGAAACAGGCGATATTGATTATGATGAAGTTGAGCGTTTAGCCAATGAACATAAACCTGAAATGATCATCGGTGGTTTCTCTGCGTTTTCTGGTATTGTTGACTGGGCACGTATGCGTAAAATTGCTGACAGTGTTGGTGCCTACTTCTTCGTTGATATGGCTCACGTTGCTGGCCTTGTTGCGGCAGGTCTTTATCCAAACCCGGTACCACATGCTCACGTAGTTACTACAACTACTCATAAAACATTAGCAGGCCCACGTGGCGGTTTAATTGTTTCGGCTTGTGATGATGAAGCAGTTTACAAAAAATTGAACAGTGCGGTATTCCCTGGTGGTCAAGGCGGACCATTAATGCATGTTATTGCGGCAAAAGCGGTAGCATTTAAAGAAGCATTAGCACCAGAGTTTAAAGTATATCAACAAAGCGTTTTAGATAACGCTAAAGCTATGGTTGCTGTGTTACAAGAGCGTGGCTATAAAGTGGTTTCAAACGGTACTGATAACCATTTGTTATTACTTGATCTTATCGATAAAGATATTACCGGTAAAGATGCTGATGCAGCGCTAGGCAAAGCTCACATCACAGTGAACAAAAACTCTGTACCGAATGATCCACGCTCTCCGTTTGTAACTAGTGGTTTGCGTCTTGGTACTCCCGCTATTACTCGTCGTGGTTTTGGTGTTGAAGAAACTAACGCGTTAACAGGTTGGATTTGCGATATTTTAGATGACATCAATAACGAAGCAACAATCACTAAAGTTCAAGCAAGCGTTAAAGAATTATGTTCACGCTTCCCAGTATACAAATAACGATTAGTAGCATATTGAAAATGTAAAACTAATTTACTAATCACTGTAAATTTATATTAAAATGGCCGCAATTAGCGGTCATTTCTGATCTTAATACTCGAAACTTCTCACTTACCGAAGGTAAAGCATGTATTGTCCATTTTGTAGTGCATTAGACACTAAGGTTATTGACTCTCGTTTAGTCTCAGATGGTCATCAAGTCAGGCGTCGTCGAGAATGCCTTGCTTGTCATGAGCGTTATACAACGTTTGAAACAGCTGAATTAGTGATGCCGCATATCATAAAGCGAGATGGTACTAGAGAGCCCTTCAACGAAGACAAGATGCGTAGTGGATTAATGCGAGCGTTAGAAAAACGCCCGGTAAGTACTGAGCAAGTTGAGCTGGCAATTAATAAATTGAAATCACAAATGCGCGCTACTGGCGAGCGAGAAATCAGCAGTGAAATGCTGGGTAATTTATTGATGACACAATTAAAAGAATTAGACAAAGTTGCCTATCTTCGTTTCGCTTCGGTCTATTTATCCTTTGAAGATATTAGTGAATTTGCCGATGAAATTGCTCGTTTAGGCAAAGAAAGTCTTAGCCGAGGAAAAAGTCGCCAGAAAAAAGCTGATGGAAAGTAAGATAAGAATAAGATAGAAGGAAGTTAATAGTGTTTAGCAAGCAAGATCACCACTATATGGCATTAGCGATTAAGCTAGCCAAGCAAGGTCATTATACCACTTCGCCAAATCCTAGAGTAGGCTGTGTGTTGGTTAGCTGTGTTGAGGGTAAAGAGCAAATTATCGGCAGGGGTTATCATCAAAAAGCAGGGCAGGGACATGCCGAAGTTAAGGCACTACTTGCAGCTAAAAGTAACTATCCACAGTTAATAAAAGACGCTACGGCTTATGTAACCTTAGAGCCGTGTAGCCATTTTGGTAGAACACCACCTTGCGCGCAAGGTTTGATAGATGCAGGCGTAAAACGTGTGGTAGCAGCCATGGTTGACCCCAACCCAGCAGTTTCTGGTCGTGGCTTGAGCATGCTTGCACAGGCGGGTATTCAGGTTGAACACGGTTTATTAGAAAATGACGCTAAAGCGCTTAATCTAGGCTTTATTAAAGTGATGACACAAGCGCTACCTTATGTACGAGTAAAGTTAGCCGCCAGCCTTGATGGTAAAACGGCGATGAAAAACGGTGAAAGTAAGTGGATTACATCGAGTGATGCAAGGCGAGATGTACAAAGGCTTAGAGCACAAAGCTGCGCTATTATTGCTGGAGCTGATTCCATTTTAACGGATAATGCTAAAATGACCGTGCGTTGGTCTGAATTAGGCACTCTCAAACAACATTATGCTGAGCATGATGTTCGTCAACCCGTTAGGGTTGTTATTGATAGTCAAAATCGTTTAAGTCCTGATTTAGCCTTTTTTGAGCAAGACAGTGAAATCTTGTTGATCAGAAATAAAGCACTGTGTGATAATTTAATTGATAGCGCCCTTGAAAAATCACCTCAGTGGCCTCATTTTGTTGAACAAGTACCATTACCTTGTATTGAAAATACTCAAGGTAAAGATAAAATTGACTTGAAATCCTTGCTAAGTCTGCTCGCTAAGCGGGGACTTAATGATGTCTTAGTCGAATCTGGCGCAACATTAGCCGGCGCTTTTATCGAACAAGATTTAGTGGATGAACTGATACTATTTCAAGCCCCCAAGTTAATGGGTGGCGACGGCAAAAGTGTTGTCACCATGGCAAGTATTACTAAGTTATCACAAGCTAAGTCACTCGCCATTACCGATGTTTGTATGGTGGGTTGCGATTTAAGGATCACGGCTCAACTAAAGTAAGCGACTTATTTTTATAAATGATTTTAAAAGAAAATATTCGCGTTACTAAATATAAAAAATGAACAAAGAGAAATTATGTTTACTGGAATTATCGAAGCTGTTGGCACCATAAAAGCCATTAATATTAATGCTCAAGGGGCACGCTTAGTCATTGCGACTAATGACCTTGATATGAGCGATGTTAAATTGGGTGACTCTATTGCTACCAATGGTATATGTTTAACTGTGGTTGATTTTAGTCAACAAAGTTATAGTGCCGATGTGTCAAACGAAACGCTAAAACGCACAGGCTTTGCTGGTTATAATGTTGGTATGCAAGTTAATTTAGAAAAAGCCATGTTAGCCAGCACCCGTTTTGGTGGTCATATAGTGTCGGGTCATGTTGATGGCGTTAGTGAAGTTTTATCAATCATCAATAATGGTAATAGCATTGAATATTGGTTATCAATGCCCAATGATTTAGCGCATTATATTGCTGAAAAGGGCTCGGTAACTGTTGATGGCACAAGCTTAACTGTGAATGCATTAAGTGACAATACAGCTGACGGCAAGTTTAGATTAACGATAGTGCCGCACACGGTAAAAGAAACTATTTTTGCTCACTACCAAGTAGGTACTAAAGTGAACTTAGAAGTAGATTTAGTCGCTCGATATTTAGAACGTTTACTAACGAAAAACAACACCGCGCAGACATCGCTGCCTCAGTCAAACGTGACAGAAGCTTTACTGCAAAAAGCAGGCTTTATAAAATAGCGGTAAATGCACTTTTTCAATAACACTTTTGCGCAATATTTTTGCGCAATATTTTTGCGCAATATAGGCGAAATAATAATAGCCGGAATATTTTTAAAAGAAAATATTCCCACTAGTGTCAGATAAATAATCAAAGAGAGTCCAATGAATTTAAATACCCCACAAGAAATAATCGAAGATATTGCTTTAGGTAAAATGGTTATTTTAATGGATGATGAAGACCGAGAAAATGAAGGTGATTTCATCATGGCTGCTGAATTAGTAACACCAGAAGCCATTAACTTTATGGCAACTCACGGTCGTGGTCTTATTTGTATGCCAATGAGCCGTGAAAAATGTGAAAAGCTAAAGTTGCCGTTAATGGTTGATAAAAATGATGCGCAATTTAGCACTAATTTTACCGTCTCTATTGAAGCCGCTACAGGCGTAACTACTGGTATATCTGCTGCCGATCGTGCTACTACCGTACTTGCCGCCGCCAACAAAGGTGCTAATCATCTTGATATTGTTCAGCCAGGGCATATTTTTCCACTGATTGCTAAAGACGGTGGCGTATTGAATCGCGCGGGTCATACTGAAGCGGGTGTCGATTTAGCACGCATGGCTGGTTGTGAACCTGCTGCCGTGATTGTTGAGATCCTCAACGAAGATGGCACTATGGCTCGTCGTGCTGATTTAGAAATTATTGCTAAAAAGCATGATATTAAAATGGGCACCATTGCTGATTTAATTGAGTTTAGAAACTCGACCGAAACTACTATTGAGCGCATATCACGATGCAAACTACCCACGGCGTTTGGTGAATTTGACCTAACTGTATTTAAAGATACCATTGATGGTCAAGCACACTTTGCCTTAACTAAAGGTGAAATAAAAGCGGATCAGCCAACGCTTGTACGCGTGCATTTAGAAAATACTTTTAGAGATTTATTATTTAGTCAACGTGAAAGTGTCGCTACATGGCCAATGGCTAATGCCTTAGAAAAAATAGCCAAAGAAGGCGGTGTTTTAGTGTTATTAGGCAAGCATGAATCGCCAATGGAACTCATTAATTTAGTTGAAAAATACGCCAAAATTGATGCCGGTGAAACGGTTAAAGAAGTAAACCGCCATGTCGGCTCTCGTAATGTTGGTGTTGGCTCACAAATATTAGCGAACTTAGGGGTGAGTAAAATGCGTTTGCTAAGTTCACAAACTAAGTACCATTCTCTATCAGGTTTTGGTTTAGAAGTAGTAGAGTATATTGCTGATTAAGTTGCTGAGTAAGTTGCAGAGTAAGTTGCAGAGTAAGTTATTTTACTAGCGTTTACTGACGTATAGTAAAATGCGGCAGTACCTATTCAAGCTCGCAAACTAGGTAGCATTATCTATCAGGCTTTGGCTTAGAAGTAGTTGAGTATATTGCTGAGTAAGTAAAATTTTTCTTTTTTAATGAAAGAAATAAAGCTATTGTTGGGTCTGGTTTATTGTAATGAATTTAAGACCCAACAAAGATACCGACTAAATAGTAACTTCTGATGAAATTAGTGCATAACAACAGATTGATAGTCATGCTAATGCTGATAGCCTTTATTGGTCAGTCGATGGCAAGTACAGCTATGCCTTATGCAGAAGCTTCTTGTACTCATGAGTCTATGAATGCTGATATGTCTATGATGAACCATGCCAATATGGTTGATACGCCTATGCTTCATACTGATATGATGTCAGTAAACGAAGAGCAAGGTAATGATCAAAAAGCTACGATGGATTGTTGCCAAGAGCAATGCCAATGCCCTATGAGCGGTTGTGTTAACCTTTCTTTTTTGCTTAATACAAGTTTTAACTCTGAGGTCATTGCCGAGCAAAAAATACTGCAATCCTCTTCATTACAACAATCAAAAATCAATTCTTCTTTATATCGCCCACCCATTTCATAACTTCACGGCATACCTGTGCCTAAAATTCCTTGATAACTGTGTTAATTAAGTTTGCATTTATTCAATTTTAAAAGCATTACCACTGAGAATACCGAGGCCACCGTACTGCACCGAGAATAATAAAGTCTCTGTGTAGGTTTGAAGAGCCCTCTGTAAAGCATTGCGGCTCGGTGGTGAACAATTAGTTAGCATAAATGAATTATTCTCCGTATTTACACAAGTAAAGAGAAAAGAAGTATGAACAAATCTAGTCCCTTATATAGCGGCTTCGCTGTATTTACGGCTTTATTAACTATTTTTATTATTAACAATAGTTATGCTGAGTCGCAACCATTAGGCTTTGCACAAGCCATTAAAGTCGCACAAGAAAACGATCCTTGGTTGGCGGGTAGTCGCCATAAACAGCAGTCGTTAGAATCATTGAGCCATGCGGCCAATACTCTACCAGATCCTAAAGTGTCTATCGCCTTTGCAAACTTACCTACCGACAGCTTTGATTTCTCTCAAGAGAGAATGACGCAATTTAAAGTAGGGGTTTCACAAATGTTTGCTCGTGGTGATAGCCTTGCCATTAAAAATAAACAACTTAAATTACAGTCGCAACAACAACCACTGCAACGTCAAGATCGGCAAAGCAAAGTCGCGGTAACGGTTGGCAGTTTGTGGCTTGATTTATACCGAATACAGCAAAGTATCAGCTTAATTGAGCAAAACCGTAGTTTGTTTGAACAACTCAGTGAGTTAGTTGAAGCTAGCTATGGCAGTGGCTTAGGGAAAACTAGGCAATATGATATTGTTCGTGCCCAGTTAGAGCTAACGCGATTAGAAGATAGATTAAATCAACTAAAACTAGAGCAAAATCGTTACCAAGGCATGCTAAAGCAATGGTTAAGTGATTTTTCTTTTGAAAATATTTCAACAATGGCTGCAGATTCAAAACATAACTTAGCCACGCAACCTATTAGTAGCGAGTTACCGCAATTAACGCTGATTAAAAAATCTATTATTTACCATAAAAAAGCGTTAAAGGCTGAGCAACTCGCTTTGTTATTAGCTGCCCATCCATCGGTGCTAGCAATGGATAAAAAAATTGCGGCTACTCGCAAAAATATTGATTTAGCCGAGCAAAAATATCAACCTCAGTGGGGAGTTAATGCCAGTTATAGTTATCGCGCTGATGATCAAATGGGTAATAGCCGTGCTGACTTATTTTCGCTTGGCGTTGTCTTTGACGTACCGCTATTTACTAATAACCGACAAGATAATGAAGTTAAATCGGCCGTATCTAAAACGGAAGCCATTAAAACAGAAAAATTATTACTGATCCGTCAATTAATCTCCGCTTTTGCCAGTGCTAAAGGTAGGCTTTTACGTTTGAATGAACGACAAGCCTTATACCAAGAGCGATTATTACCACAAATTCATGATCAGGCTCAGGCGTCTTTAACCGCTTATACCAATGATGATGGTGATTTTGCTGAAGTGGTTCGCGCTCGCATTGCTGAGCTAAATGCTCAAATCGATTTTTTAGCTATTAATGTACAACAGCAAAAAATCATTCTAGAAATTAATTACCTTTTTGCTGGCTCTATAGTGCCGTCACCAAAGGGAGAGTCATAATGAAAAAACCAATGAATTCAAATAAAAAAATGCTAATGGTCGGTTTAGGCATGGGCTTAGTGGTTGGGCTGGTGGTGAGTTTACTTCTTCTTAATTTAACAGCCACTAAAACGCCAACAACAAAAGAAGTGGCAGAAAAACAGCCGATGTATTGGGTTGCTCCGATGGACGCTAATTATAGAAAAGATAAACCGGGTAAATCTCCTATGGGTATGGATTTATTACCTGTTTATGCTGATTCAGGAACAGGCCCTGATGAGGGATCCGGCACTATTCGCATTTCAGCCGATGTCGTAAATAATTTAGGGGTTCGAACGGTTGCTGCACAATATAAATCTCTGCATAACCAGATAGATACAGTGGGGTATGTGACTTACGATCAAGACAAACTTGTACATATTCATCCACGAGTTGATGGCTGGATTGAAAAGCTTTATGTGAAAACTGCCGGTTCAACGGTTAAAAAAGGTCAACCGCTTTATGGTATTTACTCGCCAGAATTAGTTAATGCTCAAGAAGAATTTTTATTGGCATTAGAGCGTAACAATAAGCGTTTAGTTAAGGCGGCTGAAAATCGTTTAGTGGCTTTACAGTTACCAAAACTAGCCATCGAAATCTTGAAAAAAACACGTAAGGTACAACAAAATATTACTTTCTATGCGCCACAAAATGGTGTGGTGGAAAACTTAAATATTAGGGAAGGCTTTTATGTAAAACCGGGTGCGACCTTAATGTCTATTGGCGATTTGTCTAGGGTGTGGATAGAGGCGGAAGTATTTGAGCGCCAAGCAGCACAAGTACAGGTGGGTACAAAAGTCACTATGCGTTTAGATTACTTGCCCGGTGAAGAATTTAACGGCCAGGTTAACTTTATTTATCCAACCTTAGATGCCAAAACCCGTACCGTGAAGGTGCGGTTACGTTTTGATAACCAATCAGGTGATTTTAAACCTAATATGTTTGCACAAGTAGCTATTCATACTAGTGATACCACGCCAGCTTTGCTTATTCCAAAAGAAGCGTTAATACGAACGGGTAATCAAGACCGTGTGGTATTGGCGTTAGGCGGCGGTAATTTTAAATCAATTGCGGTGACTGTCGGTCGTTTTGACAATGAGTCAGTAGAAATACTTAAGGGCTTAACTGATGGTGAAGAAGTGGTTAGCTCAGCACAATTTTTATTGGACTCAGAGTCGAGTAAATCGTCAGATTTTATGCGTATGAACCATGACAGTAGTGATATGTCTATGACTGAACTTATGCCTGAACCTATGCCAGAAATGAGGCAAGTGATGTCAGCGACAACCACAGGCCGTATCAACTCAGTGATGGCGGCTCATCGTATGGTGAATATCTCTCGTGCTGCCATTGAAAAGTGGCAACGCCCTGCGACGAGGCTAGATTTTTTAGTCGATGAGACACTCGATATGGCGGACTTTAATCAAGGCGATGACATTAAGTTTACCTTTGAAATTCATGGCGATGACTTTGTTATTACTGATGTTATTACCGACCTTAGTACCGATGTTATTACCGACGTTATTATCCTTGAAAATAAGTTGCAGGAGTAAATTATGATTGCTGCAATTATTCGTTGGTCAGTTCATAATCGTTTTTTTGTACTGTTAGCAACCTTTATCTTAGTGGCTATTGGCTTGTACTCGGTAAAAAATACCCCTGTTGATGCCTTGCCTGATTTATCAGATGTGCAAGTTATCATCAAAACCAGCTATCCCGGACAAGCACCGCAAGTGGTGGAAGATCAGGTCACTTACCCGTTAACTACCGCCATGTTATCGGTACCCGGTGCGGAAACCGTACGAGGTTTTTCTTTTTTTGGCGACTCTTATGTTTACGTGATTTTTGATGAAGACACTGACTTGTATTGGGCACGTTCGCGAGTATTAGAGTATTTAAGTCAAGTTGCCCCTAATTTGCCAAGTTCAGCTAAGCCGCAGTTAGGGCCCGATGCTACTGGCGTGGGTTGGGTGTATTTATATGCCTTGGTTGATCGAACAGGCCAGCATGACATAAGCCAATTACGTAGTATACAAGACTGGTTTTTAAAGTATGAGCTGCAAACCGTATCAGGCGTTTCTGAAGTTAGCGCTCTTGGCGGCATGGTTAAACAATACCAAGTGCAGGTCAATCCAGATAAATTACGCGCTTTTGGTATTCCGTTATCGTTAATTCAACAGGCCATTAAGCAAGGCAACCAAGAAATAGGTGCATCCGTTGTTGAAATGGCAGAAGCCGAATACATGGTACGTGCCACAGGTTATATTAAAAATGCCCAAGATTTAGAAAACATCCCGTTAGGGGTTAATCAAAATGGCACACCGCTGTTATTAAAAGATGTTGCTGATATTGTTATTGGCCCACAAATGCGCCGCGGTATTGCTGAGCTAAATGGTGAGGGCGAAACGGTTGGCGGTATCGTTGTGATGCGTTTTGGCGAGAATGCCCAACAGGTTATTATTAAAGTTAAAGAGAAGTTAGAGCAGCTGAAGCAAGGTTTACCCGATGGCGTAGAAATTGTCACCGTTTATGACAGATCAGCTTTAATAGAGCGAGCCGTCGATAATTTAGCTTTTAAACTGTTAGAAGAGTTTGGCGTAGTTGCGCTAGTGTGTGTGCTATTTTTATTTCATGTTCGCTCATCGCTTGTGGCGATTATCAGCTTGCCCGTTGGTATATTAAGCGCATTTATTATTATGCATGCGCAAGGGCTTAATGCCAATATTATGTCGCTGGGCGGCATTGCAATTGCCATCGGCGCTATGATTGATGGTGCGATAGTGATGATTGAAAATATGCATAAGCACATGGAAAAACTGTCAGCTAAAGGTGAAAAACTTACCAATGAAAATCGCTGGCAAGTGGTGGTTGATTCAGCCACTGAAGTTGGCCCGGCATTATTTTTTAGTTTACTGATTATTACCGTAAGTTTTGTACCTGTTTTTACCCTAGAGGCGCAAGAAGGACGTATGTTCTCACCGTTAGCGTTTACTAAAACCTATGCTATGGCTGCTTCTGCTGCATTGGCTATTACCTTAGTGCCAGTATTAATGGGATATTTCATTCGCGGTAAAGTATTGCCTGAGCATAAAAATCCGATAAATCGTTTGTTAACTGCCATCTACTTACCTGCGCTTAAAATGGTGTTAACTTACCCAAAAACAACCTTAATAGCGGCGATAATGATGATAGGGGTAGGTCTTTATCCATTAGATAAAATAGGCAGTGAATTTATTCCACCGTTAGATGAGGGTGATTTAATGTATATGCCAACCACATATCCAGGCATATCTATTGGGCAAGCACGACAGTTACTACAGCAAACCGACAAACTGATTTATACCGTACCAGAAGTTGAGTTAATACTAGGTAAAGTAGGGCGAGCAGAAACAGCGACGGATCCCGCTCCATTAACCATGATCGAAAGCTTTATTCAGCTAAAACCAAGATCACAATGGCGAGCAGGTGTCACTATTGAAAGTTTGAAACAAGAATTAGATGCCTTGGTTAAATTACCCGGTGTAACAAATGCTTGGGTCATGCCAATAAAAACCCGTATCGATATGTTATCGACAGGCATTAAAACCCCTGTGGGTATTAAAATTTCTGGCCCTGACTTAGCTGAGATACAAAAAATTGGTCAACAAATTGAAGTTATTTTAGCTGATGTAACCGGCACAGCCTCGGTATATTCAGAGCGTGTTGCTGGTGGTCGCTATATCAAGATAGATATTCAGCGCGAAAAAGCCGCTCGTTATGGCCTAAATATCAGTGATATTCAACAGGTTGTTGCTACTGCTGTTGGTGGTATGAATGTGGCTCAAACCGTAGAAGGCTTAGAGCGCTATCCTATCAATATTCGCTATCCGCAAGATTATCGTAATTCACCAGAGCAGTTAGCTTTATTGCCGATAGTTAGCCCGAATGGTCAACGTATTCCATTGGGTGATGTGGCGAATATTTTTATTGAAGATGGCCCGCCGGGCATTAAATCTGAAAATGCTCGTTTAAATGGCTGGTCTTTTATTGATATCAATAGCGACACTGATGTGGGTCGTTATGTTGAACATGCGCAAAAAATATTGCGTGCGCAATTAGTTTTACCCGCAGGTTATAGCATTACATGGGCAGGGCAGTACGAATATATGCAAAGGGCAAAAGAAAAACTCACTTATGTTGTGCCGCTAACCTTAGCCATTATTATTGTTTTGCTGTATTTAAACTTTAGAAATGTGATTGAAGTAGCGATGATCATGTTGACCTTACCACTAGCGATGGTGGGGAGTATTTGGTTAATGTATCTTGAAGGCTATAACTTCTCGGTAGCGGTGGGGGTTGGCTTTATCGCTTTGGCAGGGGTTGCTGTTGAAATTGGTGTCATCATGCTGGTTTATCTCAATCAGGCTTATCAAGAAATGTTGCAAAGGCATCAAGAAAGTGGCGCAAAGGTTGATGAATCATCGGTATTTGCGGCGGTGCTGGCTGGAGCTGGCAAACGTGTTCGCCCGGTGATGATGACAGCTGCCGCTATTATTGTTGGTTTATTGCCCATTTTATATGGCACAGGAACAGGGAGCGAAGTAATGAACCGTATTGCCGCGCCTATGGTTGGCGGTATGGTGAGTGCAGTAATATTAACCTTACTTGTTTTACCGGCGCTATTTTACCTATGGCGTGTTAATGCGCTGAAAAAATGATCTAGCAGGGGGGATTGATTTAAATTTTGGAGCTATTGCAGGAAAGGGCTATAAAATCAGCAAGGGATGTGGCAGTTCAGGGATGAAGATCTGCTAAAAATTTAGCGTAAAGTAGTAGCGTTAAAAAATAGTATAATTAAAGTGACAGAAACAAAAAAGCGAAGAACGAGTTTACCTCTTTCTTCGCTTTTTTAGCTTATAAGTTAAAACTTATACAGCTAGAACGTTTTCTGCTTCAGGGCCTTTTTGACCTTGTTTAACAGTGAACGTAACCGCTTGGCCGTCAGCTAGAGTACGGAAACCGTCTCCAGAGATTGCGCTGAAGTGAACAAACACGTCAGGACCATTTTCTTGCTCTATAAAACCGAAACCTTTAGTTTCGTTGAAAAATTTAACTTTACCAGTAACTGTATCAGACATACTTACATTTTCCCGTAGTCATAAAATAATATTAATGTGGCATCTTCTTGTTAAGGAAACTCTCAACAGAAAGTAATACCGTTTTCACCCGAGTAAATGCCCTCTACCATAAGTAGTACAGGAAGAGGAAGGAAACAAACCATATTCGTAACAAAGCGTATTTGGAACAAACAAACAGTCTGCATTGCCTAAATCCGTTTGTTAAGAATATTCAAATACATAGGTATCTGATAAATCTAAAACAAAAGTTAGTATCAACCTTCATCCGCAACGCAAGCACTCAACGCAAAAGAAGCATAACACAGGTATTTTGAATATGCCTTATAAAAAATTGAAATAGTTCAATTTATATTGGAATAAAGAACAGTATTAAGTTTTACAGTTGCCGACTTTTTCGCGTCATAAAGTACTTAGTTGAAAGCGCGATTGAAATCCCGCCTACGTTAAAGAATTACTTCGTAAACGGGAAATTACGCTGCAAGGAAGTATTTAACTGGTTTTTTTGTTCGCACTAGAGAAGCGCGATTGAAATCCCGCCTACGTTAATGAGTTCTTCGTAGGCGGGAATTTATTCGCGCAGACTTTACAGAGCAGCTATTTGTGCCTTTTGTTCAAGCATTTTTATTAGCGCTGATTCTGCCTCTGCAAGCTTAGCTTTTTCTTTATCGATAACAGCAGCAGGTGCTTTGCCAACAAAGTTCTCATTGCTTAATTTACCACGGGTTCTAGCGGCATCTGTTTCTAATTTATCAATTGCTCTGTCTAAACGTGCTAGTTCAGCTTCTTTATTAATTAAACCTGCCATAGGGATCAATACTGATAAATCACCCACGATAGCAGAAGCTGAGGCTGGAGCTTGTTCGTCATCGCTAAGTATTTTTATGCTTTCAAGTTTAGCCAGTGAGCTTAAAAACTGCTCATTTTCAGCTAAACGGCGTTGATCGTTGGCATTGACGTTTTTAAGTAACACCGGTAATGATTTACTTGGTGATATATCCATTTCACCGCGAATATTACGAATAGCGACGATAAACTGCTTAACCCACTCTAAATCATCAATAGCTTGTTGATCACATTTGCTTTCATCAAACTGAGGAAATGCTTGTACCATGATTGAGTTATTAGTGTTCGCACTATCTGTTTTAGCATTCTCTATTTTATAAACGCTAAGCGGTTGTACTCGCTGCCAAATTGTTTCAGTGATAAATGGCATGATTGGGTGCATTAGACGTAATAATTGCTCTAATATGTTCACTAAGGTATGACGTGTGCCACGCTGTTGTGCTGCACTGCCTTGCTCTTTTTGGTTAGGAGCTATCACTGGCTTAGTTAATTCTAAATACCAATCACAGAATTGGTTCCAAGTAAATTCGTATAAGGCTTGCGAAGCAAGGTCAAAGCGGAAAGAATCAAAGGCTTCATGCACTGTTTTCACGGTTTGTTCAAACTGACCTATGATCCAACGATCAGCCAGCGAAAGCTCCATTTCAGTCTTTTCTTGAGTAGAGCCTGTTTGGCCACAGTCAAATTCTTCGGTGTTCATTAATACATAACGACTAGCATTCCATAACTTATTGGTAAAGTTACGATACCCTTCAAGGCGTTTCATGTCCCAGCTAATATCACGACCTGTGGTGGCAACAGAAGTTAAGGTGAAACGTACTGCATCTGTGCCATGGGCTTCAATGCCGTTAGGAAACTCTTTTTTGGTTAATTTTTCAATTTTCTTGGCAAGTTTTGGCTGCATCATGTTGCCAGTACGCTTTTGCAGTAAATCTTCTAAAGAAACCCCATCAATCATATCAAGAGGATCGATAACATTACCCTTTGATTTACTCATTTTATCGCCATTTTCATCGCGAATAAGGCCGGTCATGTAGATTTTCTTGAAAGGAATTTGTGCTTTACCATTTTCATCTTTATTAAAGTGCATGGTCATCATGATCATGCGGGCAACCCAGAAGAAAATAATATCAAAACCTGTTACTAAAACATCAGTAGGATGGAAGGTTTTTAAATCGTCAGTATCTTTTGGCCAACCTAACGTTGAGAAAGTCCACAGGGCAGAGGAGAACCAAGTGTCTAGTACATCGTCATCTTGCTTAAGTATTATATCATCAGCGATATTGTTGTTAGCGCGAACATCAATTTCAGTACGCCCTACATACACTTTACCATTTTCGTCATACCAAGCCGGAATACGATGACCCCACCAAAGTTGACGGGAAATGCACCAGTCTTGAATGTCTTTCATCCAAGAAAAATAAAGGTTTTCATATTGTTTAGGAACAAATTCAATTTGACCGTCTTTTACTGCATCAACGGCAGGGCCGGCAAGTTTCTCAACGCGCACATACCATTGATCCGTTAAAAGTGGCTCAATGATCACGCCAGATCTATCACCATAAGGGGCAACTAAATCGTGATCTTTAACTTCAACTAATAAACCCAGTTCATCAAATTTAGCCACAATGGCTTTACGGGCAACAAACCTGTCCATGCCCGCAAATTCACTTGGCAGCTCAGTGCTATAGGCATCACAAAGTTCACCTTTAGTATCGTAAACCTGTGCCGTTGCTAAAATTGCCGCGTCTTTATCCAAAATATTAATTTGTGGTAAGGCATGACGTTTACCTACTTCGTTATCGTTAAAGTCGTGGGCAGGGGTGATTTTCACACAACCTGTGCCTTTGTCCATATCAGCATGATCATCACCAACAATAGGAATTAAACGGTTTACTAACGGTAATAAAACTTTTTTACCAATTAAATCTTTATAGCGTGGATCTTCAGGGTTAACGGCTACGCCCGTATCACCTAGCATGGTTTCTGGGCGTGTAGTGGCTACTACTAAGTAATCAAGTCCTTCAGCGGTTTTGGCGCCATCAGCTAATGGATAACGTAAATGCCACATGTGGCCTTTTTTATCTTTATTTTCAACTTCTAAATCAGAAATCGCCGTGTGGAATTTTGGATCCCAATTAACCAGGCGTTTGCCACGATAAATTAAGTCATCTTCAAAAAGGCGTACAAACACTTCTTGTACCGCTTCTGACATGCCTTCGTCCATAGTGAAACGCTCGCGAGACCAATCAATAGAGTTACCTAAGCGACGCATTTGTTTGCCGATAGTACCGCCAGACTCTTCTTTCCATTGCCAAATTTTGTCGATAAAACCTTCACGGCCATAATCGTGGCGAGTTTTGTCTTCTTCAGCAGCAATTTTACGTTCAACCACCATTTGTGTAGCAATACCCGCATGATCGCAACCTGTTTGCCATAAGGTATTTTTACCTTGCATACGTTGGTATCGAATTAACGTGTCCATGATGGTTTGCTGAAAAGCATGACCCATGTGCAAAGAGCCAGTGACATTAGGCGGTGGAATAGCAATGCTGTAGCTGTCGCCTTCACCTGTTGGGCTAAAATAACCTTGCTCTTCCCAGCTGGTATATAAAGATTGTTCAATGTCGGTTGGGTTGAATGTTTTTTCCATCATGTTCTCGAAATAAAAGTTTTAAATTGTCAGTTGGGGTTGACGTTACATGGAGGTAACTTACAAGACAATGCTTGGAGCATATAGTCTTGTCCCAACAAAAAAGTACAGTGTAGTAGAACTAGTATGATCTACATGGATTGTGGTTCAATCACTGCTTGATTATCTACCTGAAAACCCCACTGACGGCAAGTTTTAAAGCGCTCTCTGGCTTGCTGTTTTAGGGTTGCTTCACTCGGTACAAAATCAACAATTAATTGAAATTGATTGGCAAAGTCAGGCACTGTGTTTGTTAAATTAATAAGTACTGGGCGGCGGCCTTGCGGTGCTTGGTGGCTAATTTCTACCGCGGCCCCTTGTTTAGGCCCTTCACCAACGAGGTTATGAGGCACAAAACTGTCACTGTCAAAAGCCCAAAGCAGTTCATCTATTTGTTCGGCGCTTTGTTGGTCTTGGGTGTAAATAAATACCCGTTGGTTTTGCCGATAAAAATGACTCGCTTGCAAACAAGCATGATAAAACGCTGAGCTAGTATTATTAGCCTCAGCGTTGGTTTTTATATCAGTGCTGTCATCATTGCTCTTCTCATCATTGAGAAGATAAAACATGACTTGAGTTTGCATTGCTATTTATCTCTTATCATTTTTCGAAACTCGAAACTCGAAACTCGAAACTCGAAACTCGAAACTTGAATTACTCGCCTTGCTCTTGCCCAGCACGATTTAACATAAATTGCGTTAGCATGCTAACAGGGCGACCTGTTGAGCCTTTGTCTTTACCGCCACTACGCCAAGCTGTACCAGCAATATCTAAATGCGCCCAATGATATTTTTTAGTAAAGCGTGCTAAGAAGCAAGCCGCAGTAATAGTACCTGCGCCTTTACCACCAAGGTTTGTCATATCGGCAAATGGGCTTTCAAGTTGCTCTTGATAATCATCCCATAAAGGTAAGCGCCATGCTCTATCGCCACTTTGCTCTGAAGCATTTAATAATTCATGGGCTAAAGGATTGTGTGAACTTAATAAGCCCGTAGCATGCTTACCTAAAGCAACCACGCAAGCGCCTGTTAAGGTGGCAACATCAATCACAGCTTCTGGTTCGAAACGCTCAACATAAGTTAACGCGTCACATAACACCAAGCGACCTTCAGCATCGGTGTTTAATACTTCAACTGTTTGGCCTGACATGGTGGTGAGAATATCACCAGGGCGATAAGCGTTGCTGCTGGGCATATTTTCACAGCCAGCTAAAACGCCAATTACTTTAATGGGGAGATTTAACTCAGCTAAAGCGTGCATAGCGCCTAAAACACCTGCTGCTCCGCCCATATCGTATTTCATTTCATCCATGCCTGCGCCTGGTTTTAATGAGATTCCGCCACTGTCGAAAGTAAGGCCTTTACCCACTAAAACAAGCGGTTTAGAGTCATCATCAATACCGTTATAGGTTATAATGCTCATTAATGATTCATTAACTGAACCGCGACCTACTGCTAGATAGGAGCCCATACCTAGCTCTTCCATTTCTTGCTCGCCAATAATGGTGGTTGAAACATTATCGTAATCATGAGCTAAAATTTTGGCCTGCTCTGCTAAATAAGCGGGATTACAGATATTTGGCGGCATGTTAGCGACGTTTTTACAGGTATTAATACCTTCTGAAATAGCTAATGCATGGCTAATAGCGCGTTCACCAATAGGTAATTCACGACGAGTAGGCACATTAAAAACTATTTTACGCAATGGTCTGCGTGGTTCTTCTTTGCGTGTTTTTAAACTATTAAAGCTATATAAACCATCTTGAGTCGCTTCTACTGCTTGGCGAACTTTCCAATAAGTATCACGACCCTTAACATGCAGTTCAGATAAGAAACATACCGCTTCCATTGAACCTGTTTCGTTCAGGGTATTAATAGTTTTGTTGATAATTTGACGATATTGGCGCTCATCTAGTTCACGCTCTTTACCACAGCCCACCAGTAAAACGCGTTCGCTTAAAATATTAGGTACATGATGCAATAATAACATCTGCCCTGATTTACCTTCTAAATCGCCTTTACGCAAAAGGTTGCTAATATAGCCTTCACTTATTTCATCAAGTTGCTCAGCAGTAGCACTGAGGCGACGAGGTTCAAATACACCAACAACAATACAGGCACTGCGTTGTTTTTCGGGGCTACCACTTTTTATACTGAACTCCATGAGTTCTCCTTTTGCATAATAATTTACTTTAACTTACTAAAACCAGTAAAAAATAGTTAAGTTTACTGTTATTGTTATAGCGCTAAGGGCTATAATTACAGCCGCATCAAACAAATATATTTGTTTATTGACTATATAGTTTAGTTATGAAAACGGCAAGTCTACTAGAAAAACTAGCTGATTGTCAGAAAAAACACAGTTTTTATGGGATCTTTTTGTGATCATCTTTCGTTATTTATTAAAAGAAGTGGCTAAAACACAGCTAGCAGTATTTCTAGTGTTAATGACCATTTTTATCAGTCAAAAATTTGTTCGCGTTTTAGGGGATGCTTCTGAAGGCAGCATTCCTGGGCAAATGGTGATGATTTTTATTGGCCTTAAAATTCCTGACTTAGCGGGCATGATGTTACCGCTCAGTTTATTTTTAGGGGTATTGCTTGCTTATGGCCGCATATACGCAGACAACGAAATGACCGTATTACATGCCTGCGGTGTTAGCGAATGGTATGTGGTTAGAGTAACGTTAGTGTTGGCGGTTATCACCGCACTATTTACAGGCTTATTTACTTTATATTTAGCGCCCATGGCCTCAGAGTATCAATATCAAGTAAAAGATGAATTAGCCGCTGACTCAGGCTTAAGTGCATTAGTGGCAGGGCGTTTTCAAAAAACGGGTAATGACAAAGCTGTTATTTTTATTCATGATAAACACCGCGAAGATAATGGCTTTGACAAGGTTTTTGTTGCGCAATTGCCGGATGAAAATAATCGTGAAGAAAGTATTATCAATGCCAGCTTAGTTTATGCCAAACAAGGACAAGTATTTGAAGAAGAAAGCGGCTCACAACGTTTGGTATTAACCGATGGCACTCGTTACCATAGTGATGCTGAAAATGGCGAGTTTCAATCGGTTGCTTTTGATAAATACTACATTCAAATTCTAGATCAAAAAGTAGAGCAGAAACATCGCAAACTAAGCGCTTTACCTACATCACAATTATTTTCGGCAGCAGATCCTAAACTGGCTGCCGAATACAGTGCCACTATTCAATGGCGGATTGCTTTTCCTTTAGCCTGTATTATTTTAACGTTTATTGCTGTGCCACTGAGTGTGGTTAATCCTAGACAAGGTAAATTTGCTAAAATGCTACCAGCGTTAATGCTCTTTCTTGGTTACTTTCTTTTATTAACAGCTATGCGTTCAGGCATTGAACGACAAGCACTACCAGCAGGTATAGGTCTGTGGCCAATTCACTTAAGTGCCTTGGCTTTAGGTATTACCTTATTGATGAAAGAGCGTAGCAGTGGCAGAAAAATTAAAGCTAAATTACCGAGCTTTAAACGTAACAGCGCGAGTAAAAGTGATCACACAAGAGGGCAAGCATAATGAAAATATTAGATGCTTACATTGGCCGTATTATTGCCTCAACCACCTTTTTAACTTTAGCGGTTTTTATCAGTGTTAGTGGCATTATAAAATTTGTAGAGCAAATGCGTGCGGTTGGCCGTGGTAATTATGATTTATCTCATGCGGCGCTGTATGTGCTGTATGCCGTACCAAGAGATGTTGAAATATTTTTTCCGATGTCAGCCCTGATTGGTGGCTTAATTGGTATAGGTATGCTCGCTAGCAATAGTGAATTAGTTGTGATGCAAGCGGCGGGTTTATCTCGTTTAGATATTATTAAATCGGTAATGAAAACGGCTATTTTGTTGGTTATTGTTTCAATGGCTGTCGGTGAGTGGCTAGCACCTAGCGGAGAAGCAAGAGCGAGAGAAATTCGTGCGCAAGCCATTTCTGGTGGTAGTTTAATTTCAGCTAAAAACGGTGTTTGGGCCAAAGATGGCGCCTACTTTGTTAATATTGGTGAGGTTTTAGAGCAAGGACAGCTGAAAAAAATTCAAATTTATCGATTTAATGAGCAATTAAAGTTAGAAAGCTGGCTAAGTGCAGAAAGTGCCAGTTATCAAAACAAGGAATGGCTATTATCAAATGTTGTTAATACTGAGCTCAGCAAAGAAATAATCACCACCAGCAAAGCCGATACGCAAATTTGGCAATCATCATTAACGCCGAAAAAACTGGGTGTGGTTACGGTTACACCTGAATCACTGTCTATTCGTGGTTTGATTGATTATTTGGACTACTTGGAAGCTAACGCCCAAGATCCAAGCCGTTATCAATTAGCCTTCTGGCGAAAAATAATGCAACCCATTACTTTAGCGGTAATGTTATTGGTCGCTTTATCTTTTATTTTTGGTCCACTGCGCTCGGTATCAATGGGGGCAAGAATTATGATGGGTGTGGTAACGGGCATTTTATTTTTTGTTTGCAATGAGGTGCTTGGCTCGCTCAGCTTGGTTTACCAATTTCCACCCCTGATAGGTGCTTTATTGCCGAGTATATTGTTTATTAGCGTTTCTTGGTATTTTTTGAATAAAAAAATAACCTAGCCAAAGCGACGACCATAGAGTTAATGGCTTCGAATACATATACTGAAAGGAGATTGTTTTCGAAACTATTAACTCGCAAAATTTTATAACCTTCCTTTATTTTCCGCTAACGATAAAACCACAACTTCAGTGTTAGTTAATCTATCTTGTAAGCTAAGTTTGTTTTTTCGATCAAATAGCACCGTTAAATTACCCAAACCAAGCAGGGTGGGTAGTAGCCGCTTTAAGCCTGTTACTTTATTGATGCGAGTGCCATCTTGGTTCTGTAAGCGTAATCGCCAAGCTTTCATGCCTAGCGTTTGACCCGTTTTAGACCAGAAAAACACAAAGAAAAAACTCACCCAAGCAATATTCCAACCATAGATTAATGCGCTGTAAATAATTGAGGAACGCTGTAAATCAATAGTATGTTCAAAGCCCTGCATATCAATTACAGCAAATTTTATCAATAAATTAAACAGTAAAAATGCAATTGCTCCAGCGAACATATAAACAGCAATGGCAATAAGTACATCGTAGACCCAAGAGCCAAAACGGCGCCTAAAACCTGCTCGGGGAAAGTGCTCTGGCTGACTTATACTAGAAACGCTCATTGAAATCTCATGTTAGGGTAGATATTTCGCGCTAGTCTAACAAACTTTAGCAAAAAAAAGGCAGGAGAATTTAATTTAGTATAAATATCAAGCAACTTAAGAGCTTGTTAAAATAATGTGATGGCAGTAATATATCAATAAAGGTTCATATATCAATAGGTGGTTTAATGGCATTATCATTTTCAGCCCATGGCAAAGCTTATATTTCTGTTGCTGATAGCATTATGACTATTCAAAGTAGAGGGCCATGGAATGTTGAGTACTTTACTGATATGCATAGTGAAATTCTTGAAATAATAAAAAAACATTCACTCACTAACTTTGCCGTTTTACTCATACCGTATGGCGAAGCTATATGTGTACATGAAGCGATGAATTATCACATCAGCTTTTTGCGCAAAGGTAGCTCCAATGCTGTGGCAATAAATTTATCTTGTTGTGATACGCCTTTGAGTACCGAAAATATGTGTCGAAATATCTATGAAGGAGCAGGCTTAAAACATCAGTTTTTTTACGACAATGAACAAGCAATAGATTGGTTGAAAAAACAAAATAGCTAAGATCATTGTAGGTAATTCCTCTCGATTTCTTATCGCAGCTGCTAACAAGTTTTTTGCATTCCCATTTGCCGTCCAACACTTTGTTTAAATAAGCAACAAGCAAGCCATTAAATGAGAAAAACACTTGTCAATCAAGCTTTTTCTCGTATAATGCCAAGCTCTTATTTCAAGTCATCAATGACCAGAAATTAGCAGAAAACAATTTACAAAGAACTCAGTTTTTAAAGCGAAAAATGACTTCTTTGCAAATTGCAAAATTGGCTTACAAGCCTTTGCCAGCGTGATGAAATTGGTATACATAGGGGATTCAAAA
>MAAB01032346.1_pt1 | contig 51932 bp, 41 predicted proteins | sample 1115991 | NCBI WGS metagenome assembly MAAB01 (sample SAMN04961124, study PRJNA320927) | seawater metagenome | isolation source: sample BD02T18 sea water enriched with oil for 18 days | place: USA:Gulf of Mexico | collected 2013-07-27 | reverse complement strand
TCAGTTGATTGAATCAACGTCACGACTGATGCTCCAACTTGCTATCGACAGACGCCTGAGCATTGGTGGGTTGTTCCTTTAATTCATCAACTTCTTGCTTAACCCATGGTGCAGCTACTAGCTTCCACCAAGATTTTGCTAAGTAGGAAACGGGCATGGACCAACTCATGCGAGCCAGACAAACCAACTCTTCACCTTCAATCCAACCTGGATTATTTTCCAAGAAGAATTGAATGCGCGAATTTCCATCAACCTCTTTCTTTTCCAGAGGAGCCACGCCCTCACGAAGCTGCCCTAAAGATTCAGGAAACTGGCAACAACCAGTCTCTTCACAATAGCTATCACCAAATAACTGCGTTGCAAAAGTATCGATGAGTTTTTGCTTGTTCTTCGGAGTCGATTTCTCATGCCGTGGGTAGTGTTCGATAAAATTATTTGCCATTAGCAAATAAGTCTTATAGCCCTTACTGATTAACAACCAATAAAGAGGTAAAAGAGGGTTCTTTATCTTTTGTGTAAACAGGTAACTTAAGAACATACGTCCTAGGATTCTCTGCCCCCAATAAGCTTCGTCAACTACCGTATCACCACTGAAAATAGCTCTAGATTTTCGACCATTCACAACTGTTTCAACGTGCATTAAGGTAGAAAAACCTTTTATTTTTTCGTCTTTTCCGGCTAACAACAAGATGACATCTTTCTTTTCATTTAAGTCACTGTTAAAACGTTCCCAATCAATATTGTCGTAGTAACATTCCATCAAGCCATACATAGCCGAACGATTCGATGAATTCAGCGATGAAACAGGTACGATTTTTCCTTTTAAGATATCGTGCATGCTTCGCCCTCGGTTTGTTTACGGTTAGAGGAAAAAGCGGGCGATAAATCAACGCTGTCTATTTTATTTGGTTTACTAAAACCCCAATCAGCTACAGGTAATCCTTCAACATGGCTCATAAACGTTAAAATGGTTTTGTCGTCTTTAATCGGCGTTTTAAAATCGAAGTTAATGGAATCAAACTGAGGCGTGTCACCGTTGGCGAAGTAATCCGATACGATACGAGTTGCACCAAGAAGAGCTTTTCCATACATTCGCCCAAGCACGTTCTTACTTCTCTTGGTTAATAGAATTACTTGGCCTTCCGAAACGCCATTATCTCCTAAGCGGTTGGCGTAGATTATATGATACCGTTGAAAATCAGGTCCTACTGTAACTGAACCTGCACACCCACCCCAATAACACAAAGAGTACGTAAGCTGTGTTTTATAGAATGGCGCTAATAACCGACCGATGATCGTGTCTGTCGGCATAGCTGCTACGTTGTCATAACGTAACGTGTTGTCATTAACTTTTTTGCCTTCGATATGTAGAATATTGCCCGGAATCCTGTGTACCGATCGAAAGTGCTGAACATCAATAGCATCACTCATCACGATATTGGGATGGCAATTCTTAACGTAAGGTTTGGCAAAAGTAACATCAACATCATGTCCTTCAAGATCAGGAACAATCGGTAATTCATGTGGTTTCCCTTGGCCGACCCATACCCAAATTAAGCCGTAATGATCTTCAGCTGGGTATGTTGAAACTTCGGCCTTTGGTGCTTTTTTCAAACAAGGAACATCAACGCACTTGCCTTTTTCATTGAACTTCCAATGGTGGTAGTAACAACGTAACGCTTCACCTTCAACTGTACCACCAGCCAAGTGTGCACCGCGATGAGGACAGTAAGCATCCATCGCAACAACCTTTCCACTTTCAGTGCGAAATATCGCTAAATCTTTTCCACTCAAACGAACAGGTTTCGCCTTGCCTGTTTTTAACTCTTTTGATTGCAATGCCCAATACCAACCTTCAGTAACGACATTGTCGTTATTGAAAACCTGTAGATTTTTATTTCTGTATTTTGAATCAATCATCATTATCTCTCTGTTTAAAAGCATCCAGTATTCCTACTTGCTTACGATGCTCGCCAAATCATTTGGCTTATAAAATGTTTACAAGCAGTGACTGATTTTATTAGTCACACTAATTAAAAAATCTGCAAAGCTGACCGAAGCTCAAAACATTCCAGTATGAGATAACGAAAATACTTTCGATCCTTTTTTAAAGCTCAAAGACATGGCACTTCCTATTTTGTGCAAAAAATTTTCTATTAATCGCATTGATATAAATCAACGATGATCAGAAGACGAGGGGATTATCCAATTGAAAAATAGAATAAACAATCTAAAACATATAACCAAAAAAACGGACTTAACAGTCATATTGCGCGGCTGAAATAAAAACCCGAGGACCTGAGAGTCAGCTCACATTTTTGTATCTACTGGACTGTTTGCACTCTAGTTATGTTTGTTTTTTGTAAACAGAATTTGTAATTGGGAAACAAAAAATAATATTAAGAATTATACTTTTTTGATGTGAACTGTATTTTTACGTATAGAAAAAACAAAATATCTAAACTAAAGATTAGAAGTGATGGAAAAACCGAAAAAATATTTTATGGCCTACTAATATTTTTTTTCAGTATTTTTCATTTTGCTAACAAAATTGAATTCTTTTTTTTACTTGGCTCGTCAATTTACTTGCAGCAGATTGTTGAGCTATCGTTCCATAACCTCTTCTTTTTTATCTGTAATGTCGCAATGTTGACTACAAAACGATAGAGCAGGACTGCAAGGTCATGGTCCGCCTCTCTGGCGGAAAGGATGCGTTGCCATGTTAGACATACTTATGCATCTTCAGAAAACAGCTTTTATCGACTTTCAATTATTGTTGTAAATGAGGCGCTAGAAACAACCGGGTTTTTCAGAAGAGGAGGCCCCAAAACTACCTCGACGACCACCACCAGGAATGGTACCGAGATACTTAGGTGGCTGATGTTTTGGGTTGATTAGTGGAGCGGGAGGAAGGAGGAGGAGCTTTTGCGACTAACTTTCTGTGTCGTTTAATGAGGCTGCTAGTTCTTCCATGGCTTCAGTTGCTTCCATCCATACATGCTCCAATGCTTCTAACTGTATGTTTAGCTCTCCTTGTTGTTTCAGCAGTGAAGTAAGCTGCTTTTTGTTTTCGCTGTCGTAGATTGCAGGGTCTGCTAATTGTTGTTCTATACTGTCTTTTTCTTGGTGGGATTTATCCATGGCTTTTTCAGCCTTGTCAGCTTTTTTCTTTAGCGGCGCAAGGTGCTTGCGTAGCTCAGCTGCTTTCTGTCGTTCTGCCTTTTTGTCCGTTTTAGGATCACTAGCTTTGTCACCGTTTAGGGTTGGTTGCCTTTGCTCATTCCTAAAATCAGTTAGCCATTGAGAGTAATTTTCCAGGTCGCCCTTAAACTCGTCTGCCACACCATTGGCGACAAGGTATAGGGTGTCGGTAACACTACGAATTAAATGTCGATCGTGAGACACAATCAGTAGAGCCCCTTCGAAGGATTGAAGAGCCATTGTTAAAGCATGGCGCATCTCTAAATCCAAGTGGTTGGTTGGTTCATCTAATAACAGGAGGTTGGGTTTTTCCCAAATGATGAGCGCTAAAGCAAGGCGTGCTTTTTCACCGCCAGAGAATCGACCAATCGGGCCGAGCACCTGGTCACCGTTAAAATCAAAGCTGCCTAAGTACTTTCGTAATGCGGCCTCGGAAGTTGTAGGGGTTAAACGTTGCAATTGTATTAATGGGCAAGCATCAGGGTCTAATTGATCAAGTTGATGTTGGGCAAAGTACCCGATGCGGCAATGTTCACTGATCGTTTTATCACCCTTTAATAGCGCGAGGTCTCCAACTAGGGTTTTGATTAAGGTGGATTTTCCTGCGCCATTGGGACCAAGTAAACCGATGCGAGAGCTGGGGCCGAGTTCAAGTTTTATCTTGGAGAGTATTTCTGTCTCTCCATAACCAACACTGGCGTTGTGGATAGCCAATAATGGATCCGACATATTGTCCGGTGTTTTAAAATGAAAGGTAAATGGTGAGTCAATATGGGCTGGGGCAATACGTTCCAAACGATCTAGTGCTTTTAAACGGCTTTGTGCTTGGCGAGCTTTGGTGGCTTGAGCACGAAATCGATCAATGTATTTTTGCATATGAGCAACTTCTCGCTGTTGCTTTTCGAATGCAGATTGTTGCTGTTGAAGGTGCATTGCCCGCTGCACTTCAAAGTTGGAGTAATTACCTTTGTAATGGTTTAGCGTTTGATTTTCTACATGTACGATATGTTGAACGATGCTATCGAGAAATTCTCTGTCATGAGAAATAAGCATCAGTGTTCCAGGGTACTGCTTCAGCCAATCTTCTAGCCAGAGAATAGCGTCTAAGTCTAAGTGGTTGGTAGGCTCATCCAGTAGCAATAAATCTGATCGGCACATCAGTGTTTTAGCAAGGTTAAGGCGCATACGCCAGCCCCCAGAAAAATCTTGCACGGGTACTGCAAACTGCTTTTGAGTAAAGCCTAGCCCGTTTAGTAGTTTAGCGGCCTTTGATTCGGCGGTATAAGCATCTATATTATCTAGCTCGTGGTGGATGTGAGCGATTTGATGATTGTTGTCATCTGCTTCTGCTTTAATAAGGGCTTCTTGCAAATCACGTAATGGTTGGTCTCCATCGATAACAAATTCAATCGCTGGACGGTTTAGGGCGTCAATTTCTTGCGCCATATGTGCGATAGCCCAGTCTTTGGGTATAAGGCAATCGCCATGATCAACGTGAAGTTCTCCCCTAAAAAGAGAAAATAGTGATGATTTTCCACACCCGTTTCGACCGGTAAGGCCAACATGCCAGCCGGGGTGCGCAGTGAAGTCGCCATTTTTGATCAGGTTTTTATCACCACGATAAAGGGAAATTGATTTGAGTTGAATCATAGGGTAAACCGTTTAACTACTTAAAACATGGGGTGGATAATGGAACTGACAGTGAAATGGGTAATTTGACTGTGCGCTGGGCCGCTAGTGTACAGGAATTCTTGCGGTCAGGTTGAGAGGCATAAAAAAAGGGTGGCAATCTGCCACCCTTTTTTTATGCACTTCTTTAAAGAAGCTAACTCACTTATGCGTCGCTGTTAGGCTCGAATAAGCTACGTCCAGCCTCAGTAGGGGCTACGATAGGTTTAGCTTCTACTGCAGGCGCTACAGGTTTAGCTTCTACTGCTTTTTTTTCTACAACAGGAGCCGCAGGCGCTTCTACCTTTGGTGCTTCAGTTTTAGGTTCCGCTTTTGCTGCAGGCTTAGCTTCAGCTTTCACTTCAACCTTGGATGCGGCCTTCTTCGGGGCAGCAGCTTTTTTAGCAGCAGGTTTGGCTTCCGCTTTCTTCTTAGGGGTCGCTTTTGCCTTAGGGGCTGCTTTTACTGTTGCCTTCTTAGCTGCTTTTTCGGCTGCAGGTTTGGCTGCGGCTTTTTTTGTACTCTTTTTAGCTACTGTCTTAGCGGCCTTCTTCTCTGCTTTTTTCTCGACTTTCTTTTCGACTTTCTTCGGTGCGGCCTTTGTTTTCGCCTTCTTGCCGGCTTTCTTGGCTGCTACTGCTTCTTTCTTCTTTGCTGCAGCTTCCTTTTTCTTAGTGGCGGCTTGTTTTTTCTTATCAGCAATGGCAGCTTTTTTAGCGGCGGCCTTTGCTTTGTCAGCAGCTTTCTTTTCTGCGGCTTTTTGAGCTGCGGCAGCTTTTTTAGCGGCTATTTTTGCTTTGGCGTCTGCCTGCTTTTGGGCTTCTGCATCTTTTAATGCTTGAACTTTAGCGGCGGCAGCAGCTTTTTTGGCGGCAGCGGCATCTTCTTGGGCGAACTCTTTCTCAACCGCGGTAACAGCTTTAGCGATGCGAGCTTGTCGAGAGGCTGCATCTTTAAGAGCTGAGATGCTATTTTTTGCAGGTGTAACCAGTGCCTTGGCAGCATTAAGTGCTTCAGTTTGCTTTTCAACAGCGGCTTTAGCGGTTGCTAGTGCCTTTTCTGACGCAGCGGTTTTCTTGGTTTTCACTTTAGCAGTAGCGGCTTTTGCTTTTGCTTTAGCAGTAGCTGTTGCTTTTGATGCTTTGGCAAGAGCTTTGCTCGCTGAGCTTAGGTCTTTTTCGGCAGCTTTTAACTTTTTATCTTTCGCTTTATCTAATTGAGTTTGCAGCTTTGCAATCTCTTTTGATAACTCGATGATAGGGTCAGTGACTTTAGGCGAAGCTTTTTTTGGAGCTGCCTTTGTAGTTACTTTTTTTGGAGCGACTTTCTTTTTTGCCGTGATCTTTTTTGCGGCCATTGAATAATTCCTCAGCTAAGTTGGGTTGTGCACACAGCTACCGATTATACGGGTTGTCTTGGTAATTTCTATACCTTTACCTTTTTGGAATAGCACAAGCTCAATTAAATGCAATTTTTTACCAGTTTTGGTGCAGAAGCCGGCAAAATTATCTGGTAGTATCCGAAGCGATATAACAAAAAAGTCAATAAACATGCGTGTTAGGTTTGTCTGAACAATCCCAAAAGGATGCTGTCCAAGCCCAGCAACGAAAATAACATAATAGAAAACACGGTAATGTTGCTGAATAGAATAATCCAGTGGCCCGTCGATGATGAGAATGAGGAGTGAATATGAAGAAGATAATGATTGCCGCAGTGGCATTGGGTTTGGCTGCATGTCAGCCAGCAGAAGAAACAGCTAATGCTGCTGAAGTAACTGAGACAACAGTTGTTAGTGAAGCAGCAGCAAGCACTGAAACGGCAGCTTTTGCCAATGAAGATGAAAAAGCCAGTTACGCAATTGGTCTTAAGTATGGTGAGTCTATGAAGCGTGACTTGTCTGAGCTGCAATTAGATACCTTTTATAAAGGTTTTTCTGATGGTTTTGAAGGTAATGAAACAAAGTTAAAGCCAGAAGAGATTGTTGCAACGTTACAGGCATTGCAAACACGTAAGATGGAAGAGATGAAGAAGAAGGCTGCAACTGCCGGTGATGAGAACAAAACGGCAGGTGACGCATTCTTAGCAACTAATAAGGCGCGTGATGGTGTAAAGACCTTAGAAAGTGGATTGCAGTACGAAGTATTGGCTGCTGGTGATGGTGCAACCCCTGCGAAAGATGACAAGGTGGAAGTGCACTATCATGGGACATTGATTGACGGAACTGTATTTGATAGCTCTGTTGATCGTGGTAAGCCTGCGACATTTGGCGTAAGTCAGGTTATCAAAGGGTGGACTGAGGCATTACAGCTTATGAAGGTTGGTGATAAGTGGAAGGTATACATTCCTTCTGATCTAGCTTACGGTGCTCGCGGTGCCGGTGGTAAGATTGGCCCTAATGCGGCGTTGATTTTTGAAGTTGAATTGATTTCAATTGAGAAAAACAGTTAATCAGTGGATTCACAGGTTAACTGTTGATAATAGCTATCGCTGACACATGATGTTGGTTGAAAGTAATAAAAAAGGGTAAGCGGAAGCTTACCCTTTTTTATTACTCCAAATATTCACGCTACCATTGGAGTAAATCGCACTAATGGTGCCGTCAGGTTGTAATGATACCTCCTCAACAATAAGCCCAGAAGGTGGGTATAGTGATGGAGATCTGGCGACTTTTTTACGTATTTGTTTGCCTGTTTTGATATTCCAGGTCATTACACGTCTTGTTGTATCGCCGGTAACGAGTAACTTGCCGTTGGTTGAGAACCGGGCTGCCGAGAGGGTGACCCTGCTGAAACCAACAGTGGATAGTTCTTTTCCCGTTCTGGCATTCCATATTTTCCCGGTACCATAATAAAGCCCACCGAACACAAGAGTGCCTTTGCGTGACAGTGCAACGCTGGATATGTCATCGCCAACCTGAAAGGTTTGAATGGGGTCATCTTTACCTAATTTCCACACTTTAACGGAGCCGTCCTCAGATCCAGTGGCAGCGATGGTGCCGTCAGCAGATATTGCCACGGCATTGATGTCACCGGAGTGATAGAGTTTTTGCAAGATGCTTCCGGTTCTAGTTTCAATGTAAAGAGCGGAGTAGTTTTCTTGACCAACAATAAGGTAGCGACCATTATCTGATAAGGCTAAGGCGAGTATTCCGCCGGTAGCCGCCCAAAATCCTTTTGGCCTACCTGTTTTGATATCCCACATAACAATGCGCCGTTTATCGGCGGTGACGGCAAAGCGGCTATCGGTAGAAAAGGCAACCGCGGACATGGCAGTTTTTTGGCCTTTGTTGTGGTTCCAGTTATAGAGCTTTTCTTCATCCTTCAAGCGCCATAAGCTGCCACCGTGAAGGATGGAGCCAACAAGTGCATATTTACCATCTGGACTCATCGCAGAGGCGTAGGCACTTTGTGCAGTAAGCTCAAGGTGTTTTGATGGAGGGTCGCTGCATGCTGTCAGCAGTGTACAAAATGAAAGTAATAATGCTAATGATCGCAAAGTTCTAGCCCTATTGGTTGCGATAAATATCAAACGACACATTAAATGTTAAGTGTAGCGTGAAAGGGCTAAAACGCTTTGGTACAGGTAATAAAAAAGGGCTCGAAAGCCCTTTTTTATTATGCGACAAGTTCTCTATGCCGCGTATGTAATACTTCGATCATTTTATCCTCAAGTTCGAATCGTTCGACCATCTTTTCACCGAGAAGGGAAAGGTCTGTCGCAACCTGGTCTAGGCTTTCTACGCAGAGTTCAAGATTGGCGTATTTATCGTTAAAATCGAGGGATAACTCTGTGGATTCTTGGATACGGGGTAAAACGGAGGTAACTAATTCGCTGTAATCGTCTTGAAACTCTTCTGCTTCTTGAGTCAGTTCGTCATAAATTTCGAAATGACCAGCAGATACGTAATCAATTAGCATTTGGCTAAAGGCCTGTAGCTTAACACTGATCGGAGTGTCGCTAGGGGCGATTTCTTTTAGCCCGTCAACGGCTACGTATAAAATAATAAGGTCTTGTCTTTCTTTTAACCACCCTTCAATCAGTTGATCTACTTTTCCCCAATGCTGATTTTTGGATTCGTTTTTCTTTAGCATGGTTTCACCCTTCCCAAGTGCGAGCGTGTTACTGGTTGTGCAGGCAATATTGCCATGATCACAACTTATTATTATATCGGTTGTAACCGACATCTGTTTTTGTTGTGTGACCACACTGTTGCTGGAATGCTTCAATGTGGTTACTTCGAATATAGGCAAATAGGAATTCGGGGGCAAGCGTTAGATTTTTGTGAATATGGCAAGGTGTGGTTGACAATTGTCCAAAACGGCTAAAAAAGCCGGTTTAGACGTGTTTATAAAGGGGATTGCTATGAATGTTAAAAAGGTTATGAAAAATTAATCTAATAAGACTTGGTTGTTTTGCAGGCTAGTTACTTTTTTCTGAAGACTTGGGTTAAGGCTAGTAGTAAAAAGCCATTAAAAACCAACAGTGTTTGCTCAGGTATTGATAGTCCCATAAAGGACCATTGGATATCAGCACATTCTCCTGACGCGGTAAAGATGATTTCAAGTGTTTCGCCAATAGGAAGGGTTTCCATCATGTAATCCAGGCCAGGGCCGCATGATGGGACGAGATCTTCTGGTAAGTTTTGCAGCCAGACATGGCGCCAGCAAACAGCAACACCGGTAAGTGCAACAATGGTAGCGAGTAGGCCATAAAGTCGTTGACCAACGATGCTCGGGTTGTGGATTGTGGCAGTAAAGAAAATACAGCCGAGTGAGATTATCAATACACGATCAACAACACAAAGCGGGCAAGGGTCGAGGCCAAGGTAATGCTGTAAAAAGAGTAATGCAAAAAGCATGGAACAGATAGCGCCGAGAGTGCCTAATCCATTGATAATTCTTGAGGCTGGTAGTGTCATGGCTTTTCCCTAAAGTGGATTCTGCAAGTTTGCGCGCAGTATATCAGATGCAGATCATTAGGGAGTATGACCCTTAATTTACGAATAAGTTTTTAGTGGATGGTAATTTAGCTAAGAGTATGAGAATAAGGCAGTGGTGTAAATCGAGAGGAAAGGAGGGCCGCTCCGTTTGCCTACTAAAAATGGGCTTGTAACGGAATATTGTGTAAGTGGCTCATTGGCTGTACTGAAAACAGCCAATGAGCCACTATAGATTTTTAGTCACTGCATTTAGGCAATCGCAATATCTTCTTCGGGAAGGCGGTGTGTTACCGAAGCTTGATCGTTTCCGTCATTCCAGCCTGCTTCCCAAGCTGCCGCGATAACATCAGATTTATAGGGACACTGCAGTAAGCTCTCACCGCTTAAGCCAAACATGTAACCTTGGCGATAAGCTTTATTTAGCGTGTCGATGCTCCATTCTTGTTGATCAATGCTGTTGATCTTCATTTTTATACCTGCCTGCGTATTCTGTTGGTTTAACTTCCCCAATAAACCAGCAGTAGACTTCGTTCTGGCTAATCGAAATTAGCCGACCCCCAGGAATTTATTCACGTTGCCTTTAGTGCTAATCGATTCATAAATTCCTACAACGTAGATTAGCAGTGAATGGTCAGAACACCGCACAAATGTTATTTTTTTTTAACAAATCGTTACATTTTTTGTTTTGATTTGTGCCTTATGAGTTAGAACAGGGTTTTTTTTCAAAATACGCGGATAAATATTCTTCAAATGTTTGTGTGCCACTATTTTCAATAGCAATTTGTTGTTGCAGGCTCTCCGCTGATTGTTTTTGGAAGGCGTCAAAATCATCTTTTGCTAAGGGGTTATTTCGAAAGTAGGATTCATGTTCCAGCGCTTTTTCCATCGCAAAATGATAAAAGCCTGTGTCGTTCTTTCGCAGCGTGTCGATGATTTTTGCAGATGGTGTTTTGTCGGGGTTATCGATTTTTTGTTTTTGATTAGCAATCGCGTTACTGTAGTTGTTTGTATTGCCCGCTTCGTCCATCAGTGTTGCAATCTTTGCCATTTTATCTAGTAATCCGTGGCTCCAATTTTTGAAACAGACGGCTTTACCATTTTGGTGGATTTGAAGGTTTGGTTTGCGCCCTTGCATAACAATGGCTTCTTGGTTGTTATCGATTTCTTGTTGAGATGCAGGATCAATTTTTGGGCTAGGCTCGACTAAGCACAATACGGCAAATACATCGAGGAAGCGGATTTTCTCTGCGGAAATGCCAATGGGTTCGAATGGGTTAAGGTCTACACAGCGCATTTCAATATATTCAACACCGCGGGTAGCCAATGCGCAGGTAGGTTTTTCCCCTGATCGAGCGACACGCTTGGGGCGAATGGAACCATAGTATTCATTTTCAATTTGTAGAATATTGGTGTTAAGTTGTTGGTATTCTTCGCCGCCGTCGGCCTTGTTCTTTTTGATTCCCAGTGTTTCGTATGCAGGGTGAGGTGTTTGGATGGCTCGGGTTAAATCTTCTACATATTCATTGAGCGAGTTGTAGGATATGTGAAGACCTGCCTGTGCATCATTTTGATAACCCAAGTCGCTCATTCGTAATGACGTGCCGTAGGGAAGGTACAGTGTTGAATCATTAAACTGTTCTAAATCGTGATCACGACCCTTAAGAAAGGAGCCGCATACTGTGGGAGACGCTCCGTAAAGATAAATAACTAGGCCAACAAAACGTTGAAAGTTACGAATCAAGCCAAAGTATTGTGTAGAAATAAAGTCTTGCAGGCTATCTGTGTTCTTGAGCAACTTTTGATAACCTGGCCAAAAATTATCAGGCATGGAGACATTGTAATGAATGCCCGCAATGGTTTGCATCAGTTTACCGTATCGGTGCCATAGACCATGACGATAAACATGTTTCATTCTGCCTACATTTGAGTTGCCATAGCTTGCGATAGGGATGCTGTTTTCATCTCCCATAATACATGGCATGCTATTTACCCATAGCTTCTCATTATCGAGTTGCTGGTAGGTGTAGCGATGAGTTTTTTCTAGATGCTCTAACATCTCATCAACATCAGTAAATGTTGGAGTGATAAATTCTAACAGGGCTTCGGAGTAATCGGTGGTGATTGAAGGGTGTGTTAGGGCGGAGCCAAGGGAATCTGGGTGTGGCGTTTGGGCTAGGTGCCCGTTGGGTTCAATCCGTAGACTTTCTTTTTCTATGCCTCGTACCACCTGATTGAGCGTTAGGTGCAATTTTTGCTGTTGAATCAGTGAGAGGATGTCATTAAAATGCTGTGCCACGGAACAGTCCTTAATTATCTATGAGCCCACCATTGGTTGGAAAGCTCTTGGAATAGATGATTATGCGTGAACCTGACAGATAAATAAACGGGCTCAATGAAAGAGCCCGTTTTACTGCTGGAACTATCGGTTAGTTCTTTGGAGGCAAATATAGTGCTTGTCGTGACGTTCCTAGGTTAATCACCTAGGTTGATCAAGTGGCTGCGCCTTACTTTGCCTTTAACTTGTTAGCATTAGCAAATATATCAGCAAATGTACCCGTTTTTCCGGCGGGTAATTCTTTGTTTTTACTTCGGCCGCTATTTGATGAGGTGTTTGATCTGGGGGCATTATTCCCTTTTCTTCCTGGCCCTTTGCGCCTTGGATCCGCACCACCAGTGACTTTTTCGCCGGCCTGATCGTTTAGACGCATTGAAAGCGCTATCCGTTTTCGAGGTAAGTCCACTTCCACAACCTTAACTTGTACAATATCCCCAGCTTTAACCACTTCGCGAGGGTCTTTAACAAACTGGTTAGATAGTACGGATATATGAACCAGCCCGTCTTGATGAACACCGACATCTACAAACGCACCAAAGTTGGTTACATTGGTGACAGAGCCTTCTAGGATCATCCCTGGTTCAAGATCCTTCATCTCTTCCACGCCTTCTTTGAATTCCGCTGTTTTAAATTCAGGGCGAGGGTCGCGGCCAGGTTTCTCTAGTTCAGAAATAATATCGGTAACTGTCGGTAAACCAAAGGTGTCATTGGTGTAGTCGGACGCTGTGAGGCTTGAAAGGAAACCGGCTTCACCTACCATCTGGTTTACATTGCGGTTGTTTTTGTCTGCTATTTTTTTTACGAGTGGGTAGGCCTCAGGGTGGACGCTGGAGCGGTCAAGTGCATTGCTGCCGTCCATGATTCGTAAGAAACCTGCCGCCTGTTCGAAGGTTTTGTCGCCTAAACGAGGAACTTTTTTGAGTTCTTTTCTATTCTGGAAAGCGCCATTGCTGTTTCGGAAATTAACGATATTGCCAGCAATGGTTTTGTTTAAGCCAGAGATGCGGGCTAACAAAGGCTCCGAGGCGGTATTAACGTCAACTCCAACGGAGTTTACACAGTCTTCGATAACTGCATCTAGGCTGCGAGCTAGTTTGCTTTGGCTAACATCATGTTGATATTGGCCTACACCGATAGATTTTGGTTCGATCTTTACGAGTTCCGCCAACGGGTCTTGTAAGCGTCTTGCAATGGAAACTGCACCACGTATGGATACATCCAGGTTAGGGAATTCCCTCGCAGCAAACTCTGATGCCGAATAGATGGATGCGCCAGCTTCATTAACAGTGATCTTCTTTAGCGGTAAATCGCTGTAGCGTTTCATAAGATCTGCAGCAAGTTTGTCGGTTTCACGGGAAGCTGTGCCATTACCGATACTGATTAATTCAACATTGTGCTTTTTGCAGAGTTTAGCCAAGGTTTCGATGGATTGATCCCATTGGTTTTTGGGGGCGTGAGGGTAGATTGTGGTGTGATCAATAAATTGCCCGATGGCATCGACAACCGCAACCTTTACGCCGGTCCGGATACCGGGGTCTAAGCCTAGAGTTGCTTTAGGCCCAGCGGGTGCTGCCATTAATAAATCGTTTAAATTGTTGGCAAATACATTAATTGCTTCAGTTTCAGCCCGCTCACGTAATTGGCCTAATAGCTCGCTTTCCATATGAACGAGTAATTTTACTTTCCAGGTCCAACGTACGACTTCATTTAGCCATTTGTCGGCGGCACGGCCTTCATCTTTTATATCAAAGTGCTGAGCTATCATCTCTTCACAGGGGTGGCGAGTGCTGCCCTCGTTTTGCTCAATTCCGATGTTGATCTGTAACACACCTTCATTACGACCTCGAAAAATGGCGAGCGCTCGATGAGAGGGAGCATTTTTTAATGGCTCATTGTGCTCGAAGTAATCACGAAACTTTGCCCCTGCATCTTCTTTCCCATCTACCACTTTGGCGTTGATGTCACCACTATTGGCTAAGAAGGTTCGTGTTTTACCAAGTAATTCAGCATTTTCGCTGAACTTCTCCATGAGAATGTATTTCGCACCATCGAGGGCTGCTTTGGTGTCTGCGATACCTTTGTCGGCACTGATAAAGGTGGCGGCAATCTCTTCAGGTGTTTGTGTTGGGTCTTCGAACAAGCTTGTTGCTAAAGGCTCAAGGCCAGCTTCTTTTGCAATTTGCCCCTTGGTACGACGTTTCACCTTGTAAGGAAGGTATAAATCTTCAAGGGTGGTTTTGGTTTCTGCCGCACGAATAGCTTTTTCTAGGGAGTCTGTGAGTTTGTCTTGCTCAGTGATGCTTTTCAGAATGGTTTGGCGACGATCGTCTAGCTCTCTGAGGTAGCGTAACCGCTCATCCAGTGTACGAAGCTGAGTGTCGTCTAGCCCTCCTGTAGCCTCTTTTCGATAACGGGAGATAAAGGGTACGGTTGCACCTTCATCCAGCATATTAACGGCAGCTTGTACCTGGGATTGATTGACGTTTAGTTCTACAGCAATACGTTGTGAAATTGTGGTCATTCTATGGTTCTCGGCACTAGATTCTCGAAAAGGGTTTGCAACATGAGTAACACGAGGCGAAATTATACCTTGGTATTTACACAATGGGAGTCTTGTTATTTATCAACTCTTGAGGTAGGGCTGAAATGGTGGAGATGTGATCAGGGAAGGGAGGATTTTAGCCGTGTAATGATGACTTCTAAGGCTCTGTCAATGATGGGGCCTGAGTTTAATACGGTAACCTGCTTGTCATGAAGTGCAAATGCAAGTTCCTCACGGGTAAGTTGTTTTGTTTTTGCCCCAAATCGGTTTACAAACACATAGCTGTCTGTTGCTCGGATTTTTGTGGTGAGCTTGCAACGTAAGGCTTTTTTGTCACTTTCGATGAAATTAAACCATGTTCCAGTTTTAAGACTGGAAACGTCATGTAACAAATCATTGATAACCGTTTGCTTCAATTCGGCTTTTCTCGCTTCAATTTTAGCGTTAGCCGGTTGGGCGGGTTGTTGATCGGTCAAATCGACTTTGATGGTGCGAAGAGGGTTGTCTGTGCCTTTGTGTGTCAGCATTTGGCTATGGATTTTCCATAAATGTGACATCATTTTGTCTGTGTCTGAAGGTTTGTAGGCAATTGTTTCAAGGCCTGTTTTTATATCCCCAAGTAATACGGGGATTATTTTTAACCAGCGCTTATGAGATGCTTCATTCTTTTGTGGCTGTACGCTCCAGATTAGGTCATCTGCTACTTGTAACGTGCTACGCCATACATAGCTGGATTTCCCTTCTTTCAGTAGTGCGCGTAACAGTAACTTCTGCCATGGTGTTTTGAGAAACGCGATAACCACAGGGGGGAGTTCCTTGCCCTGGATGCGGTCCCTGACTAGTTGGGTAATAAGGAGTTTAGCTTGCTCTGTTTTGGCCTTACCTTCTTCTGTCGCAATGGTGCGTTTCTCCATTGCTTGCGAACGGTGTTCTTCTTGTTTTACATGGTGTAGTAGTTGCTGTTCTGCGTCTTTAAATATTGCATTGTCCCCGGAATAATTTTTGAGGATATGGCTAACAACCGCTTCAACCTGAAGGTAGAGTTTATCGGTTTCAGGTGTTGTGTTGTGATCCCAGCCTAAACAGACATGGCCGATGAGGTTCAGTAGACGTCTTGCTGGGTGCTGATTGGTATTAAAAAAAGCTTTATCTTTAATTGCGGCTTTTAATACAGGGATTTGAAGTTTACCAAGTAGCAGGGCCATTGCAGGAGGTAAATTTTGGGTGAGAATAAACTCAAAAATCATATCAACAATGCTAATTATGTCGGTATCGACTTCATTAATCTTACGTTGATTGTCTTTTTGTTGTTTCAGCAGATTCGATAGGTTTAGACCAACATTGAGTGCCGCTATGGCTGAGTTATCACCTGCTGAGCTGAATGTGGTGGTGGCGGTATCTTGAATGTTGTCAAGAAAGCTGAATATCTCTTGTTGGTTGGCTGAGGGAAGGTGGCTGTCAATGTAGACGGAAGGCTCTTGCAAATTTCGAGTGGCAGTCAGTAAACTTTGTAGTGTGCCAAAGGCGTTATTCCCATTATTGCCGAAACTAGCAGAATTGTTATTCGCATGTTGCTGCTGTGATATTTTGTCCTTTTGGGCGTATTTTGCGTTGTTCTGCTTAATTTGTGAGGGGGTGCGTCGAATAATTGCTCGTAGATTGGGAAGAATCCCTGCTGCAATCAGAATCTGGTTGGTATCCAGCAGCACCTGCTCGTAATGTCGCAATACTAGTTGATCAAATTGTTTTAAGAAGATCAGCCGAGATTGAAGGCCTATCTGAAAATGGTCACAAGCTGCAACAAAATGACGAACGAGCTGTTGCGGGTCAAGAGGGTTGTTGTCTTCTTGAACACTGATAGGTTTTAGGAATTCACTAAAGCGAGTATTTATTTGCAACAGTAGCGTGGGGAATTCGCAGCGCGCGCGGCTTACCATGCTGCTAATGGCAACATCAATTTCCACATCTTCTTTGTCGAGTAATTCTAGGGCGTCATCTAAGGTGTTGCTGGTGTTGTCTACCGCGGTTACAGAAATGTTGCGAAAGTCTAATTCTAAGCTGGCAAAAAAAGAGTGTTCCACACGTTTGCGTTGTAATCGAATATCACGCATGGATTCGAAGTAGACATTTTGCTCATTATTGTTGTGGGCTGAATCTGCGAGTTCAAAGAATGTGTCATCAATTTGCTCGAAGAGTGTTGATACTAAAGTAGACAACGTCTCAATAGATCGACTCCGGATATTATCGAGAATGGATGGTTTTCCATTATGAGGCTGCCCCGAGGATGCGAAGGGGGCAATAGCGTTATCTGGAGTATCAGATGTCATTAAGGAGTTCCTTTCCTGCGCGGTAGTTTCCCTGTTTGGAATGATGCGAAGGCAATGTTTTCAATATAAGCGGCACAGTTTTATAATTCTATCATGTAGACCGTTGCGTCACTATCATAGCGGCCTATTTAAAAGTGAGTAAGTGACTTAATTACAATCAATTTTACATTTAACGCTAATAAGCTATTTGGGTTGCCATCTCTGAGCGCAGTTGGTTGGTTGCATAACGCAGCGCCCGGTCGAGTAACGGTGCGTTGTGTACAGGGGTTGCTTCTGTTCGGTAGAGTTGAGAGGCGAGCTGCTCTAAGCTGACAGTTTTTGCTTTTTGCCCGTTTGCATGGGTAAACAATAATGAATTGGAAAACGGTAGTTGGCTTGCGAGTTTACATAACTGTTTGGGTTGGCCGGGGCAGGTGAATTGAAACCAGGTGCCAGGAGTAAGTTGCTCTACTTGTTTAAGTAGGTCACTGAATAATACGGTATCGAGGTTCTCAAGATCTTTTTGGCTTAAAAAATCCACAATAGTAGTGGGTTCTTGGTATGTTTGGTCAAAGATTGGGAACGCCAAGGTTCCTTGCGAGGCCTCAGTGGCTGTTTGTTGTATCGCAGTTTGGAGTTGGATTAATTGTTGGTCAATTTGCTTTTGACCGGTATGGATGTCGTACAGCCTTTCCCGAATAGGATCAATTAATTGTGAAAATATTGGCGTGTTGTTTGCCATCATACCGCTGGATAAATGGATAAAGTGTTGCGTTATTAGCAGTGTGTTTTTCACCTTTTCAGAGTTTTCACCATATTTTAATACTTGCTGAAATAGTATTTTATACCAGGTCTCTAATAGGAATGTTTTACATTGGGGGTGGATTTTCTTTCCCTGTAAGCGATCTGCAAGCAATTGATTCACGAGGAGACGGGCGTGCTCGGTTTTGTCTTTACCTTGTTCGCTTTCGATGACGCGAACTTCCAGTTTGTTTGCTTTGTCGGTTTGTGTTGCCAGCGCGTTGATCAGTGATGTGGCAAGTTGCTGGAAAAGGCGAGGGTCACCGTATAATTCGCTGGATAGCCGTTCAACGATAAAATGTATACCGTTGTGTAGCATATTGCTGTTGGTCTGCTCCCAGTTAATGCCAGTTGTTGTTAATGCGTTTAGTAATTGTCGAGCAGGGTGGTTTCTATTGGTTAAGAATCGGGTGTCGCACAGAGCCACTTTTAGCAATGGCAATTGTAATTTTAATACCAAAAGCAGCATGGGTTGAGGTAGCTCTTGGGAGTATACAAAGCGAAATGCATTATCCATCAAACGAATAATGTTTTTATCATTGTTGGATAGTGTATGGCGTTCGTAACGTACGATGCTATTTGTTAACAGGTGTTCAATTAGTGGCTGAACTTGTAACGCACTTAGGGACAGCGGGTACCTTAATTGACATCGCTGCATGAAATCGATGAGGTGAAAAAGTTTTGATTTCGAAATTGAGGGGTATGTTGTTTGAACGGTTGTATGAACTGCCGTTTTATCAATCGCTGGGATTTGACTAGCAGTGTCTTTGTTTGTGAACTCTAATGATGGCTCAGATTTTTTTCTGGAGGGCTCTGGTGTTGATGATTCAGAAGATAGTATTACTTGTTCTGGAACTGTGAAGCGTGTGTGACGAAGGCTTTCTGAATCAATATCAGGGCAATAATTTTTTTGGATTAATAATGCGTTGGCAAGTTCGACTTGGGTTTGTAACGTCTCTAATAATACTTTTTCAAAATTATTGAGAAGTTGCAAACGCAGTGACGTATCAAATTTTAATGGGGCAACGGCTAAAATAAATGCAGTAACTATTTGTTTAGGGTCAAAAGGGTTGCTTGAGGAAATAACTCGAGCTTCCGGGAGTAGTGCATTTAATCGTGTTAACAAATACAGTAATGGACCGGGTATTGCACAACGTGTTCGGGTCACAATGTTATTAATGGAGACTTCAATTTCAAAGTCTTGGATGCCGTATAAATCAATAATGGATGATTTCCATAATTGTTTTTCTGACTTCACTAATGCCCGGAAATTCTGTGTTAAATAATGACGGAAGCGGGTGTGAGAGTGATTGCGTTTTGTGCGTAACTCTTCCATGCAGGAAAAATAATAATTTTGTTCTTTCTGGTCGCTGGCGCTGTTTACCGCATTAAATAATGTTTCGTCCAAATTATCAAAAAGCTTATCAAGCATAACAAGTAGTGGTTTTATCGAGTCTCTTTCCAGGCGATAAAACACATTTAGCCGATCCGCATCGGCGGAGAGGCGTTCTGTGGGTAAATACTTGTTTGGTGAATGCGGTGCCTTATTGTTCATGATAATGAAAAGCGACTGATAGTGTTGTTAGCGCGAATGGTTAGGCAGTGTCGTTATGGTGCTTGCCACATCTAACCTTTTGGCCTGGTTTAGGAGTGGAAGGAGTGTAGCAAAGAGTCAATAGAGAAACTATGACAGAATTCCTAATCTGCGCTTTCCACCTTCAATCATCATCAATAAAGCCGGAATAAAAAATAAGATTAGGAAGGTTCCATAAGCAAGACCAAACACAATGGAGATAGCCATAGGAATTAAAAATTGAGCTTGCAGGGATGTTTCAAATAAAATTGGTAATAACCCTGCAACAGTTGTTAGTGTTGTCAATAAAACGGCACGAAAGCGCGCACAAATGGCGTCAATAATTGCCTTGTGCGCATCGATGCCGGCCTTACGAAGTTGTCCGTAAAATGTAATCAGTACAATGGAATCGTTGATGACAATTCCTGATAGACCAAACAGCCCCATTAGTGAAAACATCGATAAATCTTTGCCAAGAAGAAAGTGCCCAAATATTGCACCTGTTAACCCAAAAGGAATTGCAGTCATTACCGCTAGAGGCCAACTATAAGAGGAAAATACCCAGGCAAGAATGATATAAATTAGCGTTAAACCCAGGCCAACACCAATGATCATATCATCAAGGGTTTCTTTTTGGTCAGCGGCTTGGCCATCGGCATCGATGGTTAAACTAAAGCGTGCTTTCAAGGATGGTAAGAACGTCTCGTTTAAGGCTGCGGAAATTTCATTTGCATTCCCTGTGGATTCATCGACATCAGCTCCAACGACAATGTTAAGCTCTTTATCGATGTGATTTAATTGGCTCAAGCCTTGGCGTGACTCGAAGTGTACAACGTTTGCTAAAGGTACGATTTGCCCTGTTGGTGTGACGATTGGGAATTGCTCAAGCGCAAGGCTTTGATTTTTTTCAGCTTGAGGTAGACTAACGCGAACTTCAATTTCGTTGTCTTTTTCATGAAATATTTGCGCGATAGATCCATCAAATGCAGAGCGTATTTGTCTGCCCATATTTTCGGTGGTTAACCCGAGGCTTCTTCCTGTAGGTGTTAGTGTATAAATGAGTTGTTCTTGTCCAAAGGGCAGGTCATCGCCAATATTGCTAGTGCCGCTAAATTTCCGGATTTCTTGTTGAAGTTCTAATGATGCTTGTTTTAGTTGTAATGGATCTGAGCCAATCAGTTTGAAGGCTAAAGCTTGTCCACCGGGCCCTAGTTTACGTTGGTTAATAACAAATCTTGAAATACCGGCGGGCAGTACAATACTATCTTTCCAATGCCGAATAAATTCAGCATTGGAAATGGGGCGCTTGTGTAATTTTAAATCGACAATAAGTGCACCATTTTCATTGGCAACTTCAGCTCGACGTCCACTACCAAAAAAGCTACGGCGGTGGAAAGTAATACCAATGTTAACCATGTCATTGTTATATTCAGCATCAAGTGTGGACAGCGTATTTTCAAGGTGGCTAAGAAAGTCGGCTACTTTACTTTCCGATGTGCCTGGGTGAAATTCTACATTGGCACGAATTTCATTTCCCTCAATAGTAGGGAAAAAGGTAAACCGTAAGTGACCCGTGACGGAAAGCGATAACGCCAATATAAATGCACATATACCAATGGTGATTGTTGTACCTCGATACTGGATAGCGAGTTCTACCATTGGACGTACTTTTTCTTCACGGAAACGATTAAAACGAACTTCAAACCTTGCGCGAATACTATTAGGGTTTTCTGGCTTTTGCTTTTTTAGACTGTGGTGAAGGTGTCCGGGTAAGATAATAAAGCATTCAATAATTGATGCGATGATGACGCAGATAATCACCGTCGGCATATCAAAAATTATTTTCCCCATTGTGCCGCTAACAAGAGCAAGGGGAAGGAATGCCGCGATGGTTGTTAGAGACGATGATATCACCGGAGCGAGCATGCGCTGAGCTCCACCCACCGCGGACGATAATGCACTTTCACCCATTTCTACATGGGTCAGGGTGTCTTCACCTACTACGATGGCATCATCAACGATAATCCCCAAGGCCATGATCAATGCAAATAAACTGATCATGTTAATGGTGCCACCAATAAAATACAGAATAGCAAGAGTCGCGAGAAAGGATGTTGGAATGCCTACGGTGACCCAAAACGCAACTCGCGCTCGTAAAAAGAGAAAAAGAGTGGCAACGACAAGTATTAGACCACCGGAGCCGTTGGTTACTAATAATTGAATTCGCTCTTTTAAACTTTTCCAACGTTCATTATAGGAGTGTAATGTGACTCCCTGGGGTAGTTTTGTTTGGGCGCTTTCGATCCACTGATTTAATGTGTCGGCAATTTTTAATGTGTCTTCTGCGTCGGTACGCATAATGGTCATTTCAATGGCGGGCTGACCGTTCCATGTGAGATATGCCTGATCTGCCTGAGGCCTTCGAGATACGGTTGCAACATCACGTACTCGTAATAAGCGCCCTTGGCTATCGGTGGTTAATGGCAAATTCTCGAAACCAATAATAGAGCGCTTCTGGCTTAAGCTTCGTATTTGTTTGGAAACTTCATTTCGCGTGGCAGTACCTGCGGGCAGGTCTTGGCTATTTTGACGGATGTTGCTGGAGATGCTGCGTAAGGATAAACCGGTTTCATAAATTGCTGTAGAAGGTACTTCAATGGCAATTTCTTCTTCAGGAAGACCAACAAAATTAACTTTCTTTATGCCAAGCTGAAGAAGTTCACTTTCAAATTGTCGTGCGAGCTGACTTAGCTCATCCAAATGATCAGGGCCAGTGATCAGTACCTTGGCGACGGGTGAGAAGCGTTCAATCCTTTGCACAATGGGGCGTTCAGCATCTTCAGGTAAATTGCGGATAACTTCAATGTTTTGCCGAACCCGATTTACAATGGATTCAATGTCACTGCCTTCAATGAGTTCTAATATAATGATTGCGGTGCCTGAGCGGCTACTGGAAGTTAATGTTTTGATCTGAGTGATGCTGTCAAGGGATTGCTCAATAGGCAGCGTTACTGAACGCTCCACATCCTCAGCACTCGCACCGCTCCATGCAACGTTTACCGTGATGTAATCTAATTCAAACTGCGGAAAAAACTGCGTGTTGAGCTTTTTAAGTCCCCATAATCCACAGAGAATAAAAAGAAACATTAATAAGTTTGCAGCAACTTTGTGTTGTGTAAATATTTCAATCAAGTTTTGGGTGACGGGTGAGGATGGTGGTGATGCGCTGGCCGTTGGCTCGCTCATAGTTGAGGGTCAACTTTTTTGGTGAGCTGTGCTGGTTCTGCGTTTTGCGCGCTTTCTAAATTTGTCGAATGGGTGATTTGCACTTCCATGCCGGATATAGCATTGGGTACTTGGGTGATAAGGATATTCGCACCTTCTTTAATATTAGCACTGTCGATGAGAAACCTAAGTGAGCCATCCAGGGATGTTTGTGTTCCGACACGCTTAATCTGGTGGCTTACTAATAGAGAATTTTGAACGGTATAAATTCTATCCTGACCATAAATTGCTTGGGTTGGCACAATGATACTTTCGCTTACAGCAGGTAGTTTCAGCGAGATTGAAAGTGATCTCCCCACCGTAATAGGGAATGCCTGTTGGGTTTGAGGGTTTACTTCAATACTAAACAATCCATCAATTCCCCCTTTGCCTTTTCCAATGGCACCGGACAGCCGTGACAAGGTGAGAGGGATGGTTTTCCCAAGGCTAGAAAAGTCTCCGGTAATCGGTTTTTTTTGCTGTAAAGCGAACTCAAATGTAGGTAGGTACTTCAACGGGACCTGAGCCCGAATTTCAATAGCGTCAGTATCGTATAGCGTGAGAACGGTATCTCCAGTACGGAGCCTGTTTTGAGGTGAAATGGGTAGTTTGGTAATACGACCGTTAAAGGGGGCGGTAATTTGTGTTCGTGCCAAATCAAGGGCAGATTGATCACGCAGGGCGCTAACTCGAGCTAATTGTGCCTGGAGTCTTGCTAAACGATTGGGGTGATCTTGAATGGCTAGTTCACGATTCAACAAGCTGAGAGATTGTTTTCCAGCGGCTTGCTTGGATTCATCCCATTGGACATCTGAACCTACTTGTCGTTTAGCCAAATTACCGTAACGTGTGCTGGCTTTATTGGCGAGTTTGGAGAGATCTTTTTCTATTGCTAGTGCTTCTATATCTGATTGGAAGCGATTTTTTTCTGCTGTAATTTGCGCGTTTAGATCAGCAACGTCGGCTTCTCGTTGGGCCAGGCGTAGTTTTTCATCACTGGTGTCCAAGGTTACCAGCAATTGCCCCTTTTCCACCAGGTTACCTTCAGCGACCAATACCTCATTTACATAAGCATTGGACGGTGATGCTAGGGTTGTTTCCCGAGGGGATTCGACTTGGCCGATAAGTGAGAGCTGGGGGATATTAGATGTTAGGTGTGCTTTTTGTACCGATACGCGCCAAGCGTTGTTGGGTGTTGCTTTTGCGCGTGCACTTGGTTTAAAGAAATATAAAGCAAGGATACAAATAGCGACAACTACGATGACCAGAATGGGGAGTACTTTTTGTTTGCTCATTTGCGTGTTGTGGTCGATTGTGATGACAAATTATAGTTATTGATATAACTGTTGGTCTGCGTTTGCCAATTGGTGGCTTGCTAACTTCAATAAAGAATAGCCTAATACGCTTCATATTGGGGCGTTCTGTTACAAAAGTAACACAATATCACAAATGGCCTGGTCAAAATTTTGCCTTTGAGGTCAATGTGATAGCCAAGTGTTCATATCTTGTAACAAAACGCGCCCCTTAGCTATTTTTGAATTGAGCCAACACAGGCTATTGTAGAGCCTGTTAACACTTGAGTAGTTCCCTTTGATATTGGAGAAAGTTGTGACAGAAGCAGCGCAAGAGCAAGCCGACTCGCAGGAGCAATTTAAAATATTGGTGGTGGATGATGATGCCCGGTTGCGCGCATTGTTACAGAGGTTCTTGGAAGAACAGGGCTATTTAGTGAAAACTGTTGCGGATGCAGAGCAAATGGATCGTGCGTTGGGGCGAGAGATATACTCGTTGATGGTTCTTGATTTGATGTTGCCAGGCGAAGATGGCTTATCTATTTGTCGTCGTATGCGAGAGAAAGAAAACGCACTGCCGATCATTATGTTAACCGCAAAAGGTGATGACAATGACCGGATCAACGGTTTGGATGCTGGAGCGGATGACTATTTACCCAAGCCCTTTAATCCACGGGAATTAGTTGCTCGAATCAAAGCGGTTATGCGCCGACAGGTGAAAGAGCTACCAGGAGCGCCTAGTCAGCAGGACGAAAAAGTTGAATTTGGTCCTTATGTGTTAGATCTTTCTGTGCGTTCATTGACCAAAAATGGTGAATCGATGTCTCTCACTACGGGAGAATTTGCGGTAATGAAAGCGTTAGTACAGCACCCGAGAGAGCCATTAACACGGGATAAATTGATGAATTTGGCCCGTGGACGTGAATGGAGTGCCATGGAGCGTAGTATTGATGTTCAGGTATCACGTTTGCGCCGCTTGATCGAAGAAGACCCATCCAATTCGCGCTATATTCAGACCGTTTGGGGTGTTGGTTATGTGTTTGTACCTGATGGTGGAGAAGGCTAGTCGGCTAACCGTTTTAGATTAAACGAAATACTGATAGCGCGAAGCGCCTTAACCCCTTAGAATTTGTGAGCGGTGATATTCTTATCACCGCTTTTTTTGTTATTGGTAGTGAGGTCTTGTTGTTGAAAATTACGCCCCAATCGTCTTTCTGGCGCATGGTGTTACTGATTTGGGCTGTGGTTATCATGAGCCAATCGTTCACCCTATGGTTTGCCTTTCACTACGTTTATATCCCCGGTGTAAAACAAGTTGCTCAGCTTGTGTCCCTGGAAATGCGGACGCTCGAAAGCAGCATGGAGCTTATTGATAAGCCGGCATTAATTGAAAAAATCATGATGGATCAGCCAGAAAATGGCCGTGTTTTTATCACCATTGATGAAAGTGATGTGCCCGATGAAACCAGTTATGTAATGACTGATCTCTTCGTAGAGCCCATGAAAGAGGTGATGGGTGAAGGGGCGCAGGTGCGTTTAGGGATTTCACCTAAACCAGGGTTGTGGGTGAGTAATGAAGCCCTTGATGGTGTTTGGATTCATCTACCCTTGGATCACTTTTTACCCTATGACGGTTTATTGGTATCTAGCTGGGTCTTTGGTATACCGGCGCTGGCATTTACCTTAGCGGCGATCTTTGTGCGACGGTTTAGTCGGTTGTTGAAACGTCTTGAAGATGCTGCAAGGCGTATTGGCCGAGGCGAGCCTGTCATGACATTGGATTTGGATCACGGCCCAAGAGAGATTATTGCCGTTAACCAAGCGTTTAACCAAATGCGTAATAATTTACAGGAAGCAACCCGAGAACGAGCACTCTTACTTGCCGGTATTTCTCATGACCTGCGAACACCGTTAACTCGCATGCGCTTAACCGCGGAGTTTTTAGGGGGGAATGATATAGAGCTACAAGAAGGTATGATCAGAGATATTCAGGATATGGATGATATCCTTGATCAATTTATTGCTTTTATTCGTGATGGAAGTGATGAAGCGACGGATGTCGGTGATATTAATGAGGTGATCCACGAGGTTGCCAGCCAGTTTAAAGCCGATGATGTAGATATTGGTGTTGATACTCAGGATGTTCCTGATATTTCCTTAAAGCGTCTTTCCCTAAAGCGCATGTTCGGTAACTTAATAGGCAATGCTATTCGTCATGGTGGCGGTAAAGTCGATGTGTATAGCGGCATGGAGAACGGTGAAATTTGTGTCGTGGTCGCAGATCGTGGCCCAGGTTTAACCGAAACGGAAATGCTCGCATTGTTCCAACCGTTCGCGCGGGGGGATGAATCAAGAAGCACCCAAGGTTCAGGGTTAGGTTTGGCCATTGTGAAACGTATTGTTGATATGCATCACGGGCGGGTTGAATTAAAGAATCGTGAAGGTGGTGGTTTGGAGGCGAGAGTGTATTTGCCAGTGACAGGCGAGATGGTACCGCCAGAATCTATGATGGCGAGAATTCGATAAGACTTGGCCCTAAGTCGGGCAGATTGTATCGTGGCTAATGGTTTTTGTGTCGTTATGTTGTTTCGCTCTTGATAGTACAGACGTACCACTGTTAGGCTGTGCTCAATAATTATACTTATTAATATTGAGCCGAGTTTGCCCTAATGCTTCTAACGCAGTTTCGTAGTATCCAACATATTCTGAGCTTGTCATTAATCGCCTTTACGCTAACAGGGTGTAAGGTTGCAGTGAATGTTGTTGGTGATGGCGCTGGGCTTGTGACATCTGATATTGTTGGAGTGGAGTGTGGCAATATTGACGACAAGTGTTCAGTCCTCTTTAATAAATTTGGCTCTGTTGAACTCACCGCCACATCACAACCAGGTGCAACCTTTGTCGGATGGGAGGGAGATTGTGAGGGTAGTGAAAGCACCTGTGAGTTGACCCTAGGTATTCCACGAGAAGTAACGGCGATATTTGAAGCAAATGATAGTCCTGCACTAGATTGTGCAACGCAAGGAGCAAAAGCCAACTGCCTTACGCCAAAACAAACCCCTGAATATTATGTAGCGCAGAGTGTTACGTATTTTGATACGTTGGCCTCAGATGTAAGTGTGTTAGTGCAGCCTAACTACTCGCTAATGGTTGTTCGTTGGGAATGGCCGCCTTGGTTGCTATTAACGGGCCTAGGTAATGCAAATCTAATATTAACGGATGTTGCGCTGAAGCTGTTCCCAACGGTTATAGCAGAAATAGACTGTCGAGCGTTTGATACTCAACCTTATGGTCGATGCCACATGGTATTTGATTACAGTGGGGAGCTGTGCCCAATTTATGAAGAGTTCACCTTTAATGACCAAGGCGAGATTACCTTTATTGAAGCATGGACTGATTTACCCGGTTGGACGCCTACAACGGAAGACGATTATTGGGCTGAGGGTGAGCATGTTAAACGACTTGCAACACGGGTTCCTGGTTTAGGTAACGCGAATGGCTTAGTTGATTTTGACGCGACATGGATGGAGGAAGCAGCAAAGCAGGATGCGGATGTTGGGGAGCTAATGAAGCGAGGGCGGAGACCTTACGGTACTTACATGGAAGAAATTGTTACTCATGCTGTTGAAACGGCGGAGGGGTGTAATCCGGGGCATTGAGTGTGCTGTTTGCGTTAACATATTATACCAAAACTTACCTTTTTCTTATCTTCAATGGGTCTTTATAGCTACTTATCCCCTATGTCGAGATTTCAAAAGGTATTGATATGCAAACTTCCCAAAATTCAGCGAATGAGAGCAAAGGGGCTGAATTACTGCTAGATGTCGTCAACACGTTCGTGGTGACAAGTAAACGCATAGATATTACGGTGGAAATACATTACGACCTGTCATTACCAGAAGTGTGGGATGACAATTGTCGGTTGTGGACAGCAAGTGATGACGGCGCAACTTACGACGATTTGGTTTCCCTTACTGACAGCGCGAAGGTTACCCAGGATGGGAACATGATTCAAATACACTTTAGCGATGTTATTACCAATAAGCATTACTCTTGTCTTATCGATCAAGGTGATGATGCAACCATTGTTGTGTTCGAAAATATTACCGTTACTAATGATATGGCTGCTTAGTCTAAAGGCATTGGTTCATAGGCATTCTTCCCCGTACCTTTCCCCTATATTTTGCACAGAAACAGATAAAGGAATAACCATGGCGACATCGATCCAAACTAGAGCCGATTTAACATTTCAATTTGATAATCAGGCATTGGGCGATACTCATATCACATATCATTTAACCGACTTCTTAGTAAGAGTGGAGAAGCAGGTCGGTAGTGAACCAAAAGACAATGAAATTCGCTATGGCGTTATGGTAGATATTGAAGGCGATGATAGCTATTGGAAGAATAGCTATATTATGGAGATCCCCGTTAAGGCTTCTACTGCAAAAGGAAGGCAGCAAGCGCAAGAAGAAATTATTAAACAATATATCAATGAAATGCGCGACAAGTTCCAAACGTTTTATGCTCAAGAGACTAGCGTCACTACGACGGATGAATTTGATAAAATGAAGCGGACATTAAATTCCGCTGATGGCCGTTGGAATGTCTCTAGGAATTTTAGAAAGTCACACCTGACACCTTTTGTAGATTGGCTGTTTGATATTACGGTAAAAGATAAGGAGGATGTTAAATCATATCTTATTCGTTCTAGGATGGCTTTTGAAACGGAGCAGAAGTACATCGTTGCCGTGGACTGGGCATCACCCTATATTATTTTTAAAGACGAATCTCTAGTGAGTCACATGGCGTCAGGTAAAAGTAGTAATGCATTGACGTATTTTCCATTTCATGGGTTCGCTTGGCAAAAGGCGGAATTGTGTACACAAATAAGTATTGATCGAGATAAAGATTATCCTTCTGCGTATAAACAAGGTATTAAGCTACGGCCTAGCAATTATGCGTTATTTGCTTTTTATACTCATGTGATGGATGAAATATCCCGTTTACAACAAGATAATTTTGATGCACTTAAACCTTATTATGTTTATGTACAGAACTTGGGTGTTATAGCGGAAAAGTTGATAACTAATAGCCCTCTAGCGAAGATGACGGATGCTGAAAAGGATGCGTTGTTGACTGAAGAGATCGTCGCAGACTGGGATGGTGACACTCATGACGTTGACAGAAAGAATCATCTTGCTCATATGGTGCTGGGAATTCAGGATGTTATTAGTGCGAAAGAACTGTTTGGTAAAATAATTCAACAAGAAACGATATCAGGTAGGAATTCTAATCGAAGGGTTTCTATTGAAATTCTTGCCCATAGTTTAAAAACGTCATTTCTAAATAACGATGTGGCACGTGAAAATTATGAGGATTTATGGACGTATAATGATGATGATTATGGCGTTAACCTTATTATTCACAAAATGTTTTTGATCCTTTCAAAAATGTCAGAAGCTACAGATGTATATAGAGAGTTTGTAAAAAGCAATTTGTTTGAACACCCTGTTCTGGAAGATACTGCAAAAGGTTATCGTGATGCAGGTCTTCAGACAGCGGAATGGAGTAATATGCTTTACCGCTCAAACAATATTCTCTGGGATGTGTGTATGGCATTCTATGTTGTGAGAGAAGAGGCGCTGAAGTTTAAGCAGGCAACTGTTTTTCAATCAAAGGTTGTCCCGAAAACATTACCTCCAAATGCTGTCTCTGATTGGATTACCAAAAATGTGATCTTTCCTGATGCCGTAGCCGGAAAAAGTACACCCTCTCAGCTTTATAATGAATGGAAGTTAGGCGATGTACAGGTTCGAAAACTGGCGAATTACTTGCTGGACGGAGGGCAGATTGACAACTTGAAATCGGTAGAGCGACAATTTGCTCAAGCTATCAAGGAGATTATGGGTAATAAATGGTTCAAAGCTGTACCATTCGATAAAATGGATCTTATCCATAAGAAATTGCTAGACGTAAAACTTAGCTTGATGGGTGAAATACCACCAGCAAAAATCGCTGGCATGCAAAATAGTGCCAATGTCGCGTCAGCTGCAATTAACTTGCTGCTCGCCAACGTAGTTTATGATAATGCCTATAAAAAAGATGCGAGTTTTGAAGCTAAATTAAGGGCGCATACAGTAGCGATAGGTGTTTTTTCTGATGTGGCAAATACGGTGGCTAAGTTCAAAGGGATTGAAGCAACGTTAGTTCGTAGTGTTGCTCAAAAGGCTGGAGGGCGAGCTGCGGTTGGGTTGGGTATTGCGCAGTTTGTTGGTGGGGGCGTTGGAGGTGTTTTAGGGACGTTGTGGTTTGCTTATGATGGTGCACTTTCTTATGGAAAGGGCTTTGAAAAAGACGCCATGTTAGATTCAATATCAGCAGTTGGATGTGGGCTAGGGGCGATTGGTATGATGTTGAACGGAACTGTTGTGGGTTTGCCTATTGGGGTGGTTTGTAATATTGCGAGTTTTACGTTAGTTCTTGGTGCTCAAGCATTAAAATATTCCCGTGTATTTAATTCAGAAACCGAAGACTATTGTAAGTATCTTAATGGTGAGAGTATTGAAAATGGTGGGATGGATCGCTTTTCTGTGTGGGAGCGTGAGATGGGTGATCTGGCTGTATCGTTACCTCTCGATTTTCTGCCAATGGACAGGCAAAGCTATATCGTTAATTTGATTGAAAGAGCGGATGAGTTTATTACTAATGGTGATACGTACGATGGACTCGAAGAGTCGCTGTGAAAGTTGGTCTCACCAAAAAGGAAAAAGGTGACTAAATTTATTTAGAGTCTCCTTTGCTTAAACGGTCTACTATGGCTTTTAATAGTTTTCCATTCTTTGTGTGTTTATTGGCCATTGTCCATGCGTAGGAAATTGATTCGCCTTGTGGAGATGCGGCAATTTTTGTATGAGTTAAATGAAATAATGGTTGTGTTATTAGACCTCCGATTTTCACTCTACCTTCGCCTATTAAGGGAGATGAGTATATGGTGTCTATTACACTTTCAATCGTGCCGTTGAGTAAGTGTTGATTGAGCTGGTCTGTACCAGCAATTTTATCGTTAAATGTCGTTATAATAAGGCGGTCAGTGGTGAAGACTAGGTAGCAGTATGGACTCGCCTCGGGAGATAGCCAGTGAGGAATGTCGAAGCTTGAGGCTTTGCCAACAACCATTGTTAGAAATTTTTCTTGGTCGTTAAACAGTGGTTCTAGTGATTTTTTTAATAATACTATATGGTTTTGTGCGAATAGTTTGTATTCATAGCTAGAGGCTATGAGTAAGGAAAAGAGTGATAGTAGGGGGATTACCAGTAGCGGCATGAGTTGGTTTTTGTTAACTCTCATTTCCCCAGATGTTATTACAAACAGGAAGATAGAGGCGGCGAATAAGATAAAATAGAAGAATATCCGATAGGGGTATCCTTTTCTAGACTCTAAAATTGGATTTAGGCCTTTCAGTAGAGCGTTACACTCTACTGATGAGGGAGTGTTTGGTAGCGAATATTCGTTTATTTTGATGCTCATGATCTATGTTTTATGTGGTTTTTTCGTTATTTACGATGGTTTTTTAGGCCTAGCGATTGATTCAAATTAAAAAGTTCTGCCTTGTTATCTTTTTGGAGTTTGATTTTACTTTCAATAATATTGAGTATATGTATTCTATCTTTTGGGCTATGCTGTGATGATTTCAATATATTTTGTGTGTACTCTAGTTCATTTTGATATTTTGCGATGTTTAATATAAGGCTGTGTCGCCTGTCAAGTTCTATTTGTAGCTCGTGTGGATATTTAGTTTCCTGGATTTCGAATTGACGCCATCGTACGGTCCCTTCATAATTTTGATCTACTGATCCTCTGATTGCTTCTTCTAGTTGACGTGTTGTGTAAACGTCATTAAGGGTAAGTTTGGAACTTTCTGAGAGGATGGTGTTTATTAGAAAATCATTGGTTTTTTCAACTTGAGCGGGTGATGTGTCTTTGTTTTTGTATGCGATGTATCTCGCTAGAATGTCGAGGTTGAGTATTTCGCCTGATTTAAGCTCAACAACTATTTCATCTAACTCTATTTTTTTCAATGTTGGCTCAAATACTTTCTGACTAGCGCAGCCTATTGAAAAAAATATGAGTCCATACAAAAGCAATAGGCTGTTTACTCTAAGTGTTCTTCCCATCTTTATCTTCGCCCTATCCTGTATTGCTATTATCAGTTTTTTGATTGCTTTTCTCTTTCTCGAAATCATCTTCACTCACCCAATCGCCAGTATCAAAATCAGGGAATGTTACCGTCGCACCTTCTAAGTTTTCGCCTTCGATCAGCGCATAGCCTGTATTATCTAACTCGCCATTAATCAACGAATCATCTTGGCAGCGAATTTGGTACTTTTTGTTCGCAAGAGGTTTTTTATCTTCATCTACTAGCTTTAATTCAAAGCGTTCTTCTAGATCTAATACCAACAGATTGCTTGTGTTTCTTGCAAATTGAGTCTCGGGCAATTGTTTTGTCATGATGCTATTGTCCGTAAGCCGAAGTCAGTTTTCGTTGAGTAATAGGTCCCGCAATTCCATCTACCTGAACTTTTTGTTGCTGTTGAAACCCTTTAACCGCATTTTTTGTTTTTCTACCATTAATGCCATCTACAACACCCGCGTTAAAGCCCAGGTTGTTACAGCGGGCTTGTATTCCCTGAATAGTGCTAACGTCTGCTATCTCTCCTGCATCGATGGCGAAGGGCACAGAAAATGTCGGTTCGATTTCAGTATCTTTTAACCAAATATCTAACGTACCATTTAAATCTTGGGCATTAAGTTTGGTTTTTACCACGCCCTGGCTATTGGTTTTTCCTTCAAATACACCGCTATTGGTTGTTACTTTAAACGTTTTATTGCTCCAGGCTTTACCTTTTTTATTTGTCAGCCTTAATAAGAATTGTTCACGCAATCTAGGTGTTTTCTTAACATCGATGAGCTTGCGTATTTTCTCTGCGGCAATGCTGTTGCTGGTGGCTTTTTGTTTGAGGGGTTGTCCTGCGGATTTTAGACCTTTGGCGATATCGGCAAGTTGTTGACCCGCATTTTGTAATTGTTGTTGAATGACTTGCGGGAATGTTGCGTTTAACAGTGGGGCATTTACGCCTTCTGAAAATATGCTGATAACAATTTCATTCACTAACGCGGCAAGATTTTCTGTTGATTGCATGCCAAACAATGCGTGCCAGTAGTCATCGACAAAATCCGTTAATAGTTGGCGGACTTCAATATTTCGCATGAGAAGGTTGATGGCTTCTGCACTTTCATCAGCGGGAGTATAAGTGGTATGGCCCGCAGCAGAGGCATCTTCGTATTTACGTTGAATTTCTCTAATGTTACCGGTTTCTATGTCTTCCAATAAATCCAGGTAAGGTGTGCCTGCTTTGTACAAGCCTCTGCTAGTCATGGTGTTAAAGGACGGAAGGTCCTCAGATGTATCCCAGCCAGCATTTATTGCAGCTTCGGCATAGATCCAGCCATTTTCTGTAGCGGGAATATCATTTTCTACCAATTCTTGTATTTCTTTATTGCATAGCATCTCATCAGTGAGATTTTTTAAGGTCGTGTCTAGCTGGTCAATAAGGGATTGAGTTTTTGTGGCTGCCGTTGGTTGGTGGGTGTATTCAACGCTCACCGTACCTTCAGGTAAATTCTCTTCAAAAGCCTGGCCTTTGTCATCCAGGGTGCCGGATCGAGTGCTGCCATCTGCAAGGTAGAGGGTGTAGTCCTGCTGTTTTATCGGGGTTTTGTGTTTGTCGTCCCAGTGTAAATGAAGCTGTAACCAATTTTTTTCTTGTACCTTGCTAGGAATGTTGCTGGCGACAATGGGGGCAATAATTGGTGTGACCGATGCCTTGCTGACAGTGCCATTTTGTTTTGTTGTTGGCTTCGCTTTCTTTGTGTTCGGTGGCGTTTTTGATGCGATGCGAAAGTTAATTGCTTGGGCTGATGCTTGTTTTATGGCAGCGTCACCTGGTGGCAATGGTGGTATACCCGTTGAACTTGATTTGAAGTTCTGCCCAGCTTTATTCTTATCCGCTTCTACCGGTGCCGCGGGAGAGGTTGGGGATGCTGCGCTGGCACTTCCACCACCACCACCTTCGTTAATGGTAACAATGGGGCCGGTAATGGATACACCGGAAGGATCCAAAACAACCGTTCCTGCTCCAGCTTTTAATATTAACTGTTGCCCTGCATCTAATACCGCTTTCATGCCAGACTTAATGTATAGCGCATTACCGGATTGTACGGCTTTGGCTCCAGATATTTTAATAGTGATATCTTTGCTAACGGAGAGGGAAAGTTGTTTTCCTGCTTTCTCGTTATTGGCACCACCGATAGTTTGATGAAGCTGGTTTTGTTGTTGGTAATGGCTGCCATCAACGGTGACATGGTGATTGTTTTGAATAAGGGATTTTTTATCCTGTTTGATATGGATATCCATATCTTTTTCACCGTGGATAAATAGTTGCTCTTGGCCTTTTTTATCTTCGATACGAAATTCGTTGTAGCCATCACCCTTGAGGCTGGATTGGGTTTTTAATGCGGTACGTGTTTTGTGGGCAGGTAGTGCATAGGGGGGCGTGTTTTTACCATTGTAAACGCGGCCCGTAACCAATGGTCTGTCAGGGTCGGAGTTTTCATAACTCACAATGACTTCTTGGCCAATTCTAGGAATGTTGTTAGATCCGTATTCAACCCCGGCCCACCCTTGTTTAACGCGCAGCCAACATGAGCTGGTTTCAATACCTGATCCTTCGCGATCCCAAGGGAATTGGACTTTCACTCGCCCGTATTGGTCGGTATAGATTTCTTCGCCTGCGGGGCCAGTGATAATTGCTGGCGTAGTGCCTTGAGCATCGGGTCTTTTAAGGTGTTTTTGTTCTGGACGATAGGTTGTACCAGATGGAATGCAGGTGATGTTGTTGCTGTAGGTACAGGCTGATGCGGATGCGTATTCTTCTAAGGCCTGTGGTTGTGTGCCTTTGTGGTGGATATCAAGAATGAGGTAGTCCTGATTCCAACTAGCATTGGTAGCGCCGTTCAGGGTAAAACGAGTGCCAGACATCAATAAGCTATTGGTGTCCGCTATGGCGTGCTCCTGGAGGTGTTGTAATTGTGATAAGCGCGTTGCAGCGTAATGTTGTCCGCTTCCGCCATTGTCTCGACTGGGAAACTTGCCAGGGTAGCTGGCAACTTGGCGGTTCCCTGCGTCGTTGCTGGCGTTGGCGGTTAATGCATTTTTAGGGGCTGTGAACGTAAAGTCGATGAGAGTGCTATTGTTGGCGGTGACTTTTCTATTCAGCTCAAACCGGTAGGCACTTGATTCCCCGTAGGCACGGCTTTGTTCTTGAATATAGGGAAGTGTAGGGGCATTACTATTGGCTTTAAAGGTGGTGTTGTTATCCGATAGTACTATGACGTGACGATCTAGGTGGTGGGTAAAGTGGTAATGAATACCTTCTTCAGCGAGTAGGCGTGACATAAAGCTGAGTTCATTTTCATCGTACTGTACGCAATAGGTTCGAGCTTGATAGGTCTTTTTTAATTTCCACTGTATTTGGTCGCCAGGTATTTTTGCGTCAGAAAATAACTGTTTAATGATATCCGGTACGGACATATCTTGAAAAATGCGGTGACCCGATCGGTGTTCAAAATAGCTTAGCTGTGGTGTAAGTGTAAGCTGATACAAAGAAAAGCGATTGTCAGTGCCGAGGTATGACGCGGCGCTGATAAATCCGTGTATTAAGCGCTCTGCAGGGTTGGCTTCTTCGCCCAACAGCGTTAATACGGCAGATTTGTTGATTAAGTTGCGCAGATCAAGGTTGGCATCTTCAGAGGCAACGGTAACGTTCCATTGAAAAGGCGTTGATAGGCTCTCTTGGCCATCAAATTCTGTGACACGTAACGGTGTGTCGCTACCAATAAGCGTAAAAACAAAACGACTGCTATTGGCCATATATCCTCCTTGATTTGGCGTAACTTAACTAGACTTGGCAAGACTTCAATTTAGCTAGAGCTAGGCATAATTGTATATAGCTATAATGGCCGCCATTATCCCCAAAAACAGATCTTTTAGCTATATAAGGATGCGTGTTGTTGAGGGTTTGGGCGTGTTTTGCGATAGGGTTCCTTAAGGTGAGTTGTTGTCACCGCTCAATTTCTTGTTGTTATCCTGTTGTTATTCAGTTAGTTGGAGGTTTTGATGAGTGGATGGCTGAATAGAGCGTTGATAAAAAATAAAAGCAAAAAAGAAGAATCCAAGAATAAGGTTCATGTAACGCAGGTAGAAAAGGTAGTCATCGATTGCTCCGTTTAAGAATGGAGATGTCACATAAAAGAATACACCGACAGGGAGTTGGATATAAAACAGGCACCATCGAAACAGTTTCTCTATGATGTTTTGCGGCTGAATGACGTAGGCGACAAGAAAAAATCCAAAGTACGCAAGGTGCCATTTTAACATGCTAGAAACCATCTGTTGTTTGATTTCCGAGCTTTCAAGAGGTATCCCTAGTTCGGCTGCGGTGAGCATGGTTAGTATGTGATGGTTCTCGAGATAGTCGAGCGCTCCTCCGCTGAGGCCTGCTATCAATACGATGCCTAGCAATAACAGGTTTTGTGAGTTTTTTAGGGCCATTACAAGAAGAATGATTGTTGTGGTGTAGAGGGCGATAAAGATGTTGTCTAAGCCTAAGATAATTCGCAGTGGCGTGGCAGCGTTAAGTAAGGCTTCTGTGTAGTTTGATGTGGTTTGGATGATTTCAAATGTTTGCTGTGATACCCCTGCGTTAATGCCGTAGAGCACTATGATAATCAGAAGGCTGCCTGCACTAAGCGCGGTTGTGTATAAATATCGATGTATATCCATTGTTAATGATTCCCTGGCTGGTTGTGTTGGTCATGGCCAATATATTCACAATGATCAGAAGGTTCATTAACCTAGGTTTATATGGGTGGGGTGTTGGTGGAATTAAGCGAGTGCTGTTTCTTGATACGACTGAGTGCAACAGGGGTGATGCCTAGGTAACTCGCAATATGATATTGAGGGACATATTGCTCTATGTCTGGGTGTCTAGATAATAAGGATTGATAGCGAGCAAGGGCGTCGAGGGTTAAAAATTCATATTCACGACGGGCTTTTAACATAAACATATGTTGTGCGTGTAATCGGCCTAGTCGCTGACAGCAAGGGAAACGATCATAGAGCTTAGAAAAAGCCTGGTAGTCGGCTACAAGAAGTTCGGTTTGAGTGGTGGCCTGAATGGATGCAATGGAAGGTTGTTGGCTGAGCAGATCAAATAAGGACCCTGTTGCATCACCGTTAAAAATAAACGCCTTATTATATTCTTTACCTTCAAGGGTAATAAAGTATTCCCGCATTGCCCCAGAAATAAGAAAAGCAATGGAGGATGCTTGTTGCCCTGCCCTGACAAAATATTGTTCAGCGTTAAGTGAAAGAGGGGAGAACAAACCTGCCATTTCTTGCCAGGCTGCATCTGAAATGGGGCTAAGTTGTTCGATGCTCTGTCTAAGTCGTGTTAATTTAGCGTCCATAACTATCCACTCGGTTAGCTTAGTTTAGCGCTTGATAGATTGAGAATTTCTTGTTGCTACCTAATATATTAACGGTTTTAAACAACCTTTTGAGAGGGATGTGGTAGTCGAGGTGGCGATTGCCAATAACGCGTAATTCACCCTGTTCTGTAAGGTGTTGTTGCGCTTGTTGAAACATTCTTAGAGCGATATGAGTGCCAACGGTGTTGTTTTGATGGAAGGGCGGGTTGCAAAGAATCAGGTCGGCTTTTTGTTGTTCGTCAGATAAACAATCCATTGCCTTAAAGCTAGCTGGGTTGCTGATATTGTTATCGTGAAATGATTGCTCTGCGCTTTTTACTGCAAGGTAGGATTCGTCACAGAATAAAATATGCGCATCTTTATTCATTTGGCTAGCGGCGATCCCGAGAGCACCGTTGCCGCAACCTACGTCAAAAATCGTACGAATGTGTTTTTGGTCTGCGCCCAGGTGGGGCAAGAAAAAACGGGTACCAATATCCAATTTGTTTTGAGCAAACACATTGCTTAGATTGGTCAGTGTAATGGGCCATTCTTCTAAGCTGTATTGATTAACCTTGGGTGTTGGCGGCAGATCAAGGTCAGGGTTGAATGCGGGTAAAATAAGCCGTGCTTTCTTTTTTGCTAATGACGTAACAGTGGGGCCAATTAATTGCTCAAAAAGCTCGGTGAATGAATGTTGTAAATGTTTCACCATGCCGCAGCCAATAATGATGCTGTTACTTGTTAGATGTTCACGTAAGGCCCGAAGTTGGTATTCCAAAAGAGATAACGTTTTGGGGACTTGAATTAATACAATGTCGAAAAGACCGTCAGGTTTCTGGGTGCTGGGAATGAGGGTGGGAACCGTTTGCTGGGAATTACGCGCTTTAATTTGTGCGAAATTACGCTCAGCATTACGCTCAATTGCTTTCTGACTGGAAACTGAGTCAGACCAGCAGGCAACGTGAGTGCTAGCGGTGAGCCCAAGCAATGGTAACCCAAGTGCACCACAGTTGTCGTTTATGGTGAGAATTCGAAGGTGTTTTGTTGGTTCAATATGCTCGTTTAAATGAGCAAGTGCTAATTCATCGGCTGCGCTCCAGGCTCGCATGGGTGTTCTTTTTTGTAGCGGATAGCGCTCTAACGTAGCGTGGCCAAAGGCGGATTCAAATTGATTGTCTCGGCTGTTTTCTGCGTTGTCCGTCGAATGGTCTGTTTCGCTCATTAGGGCTGCCTGTTGGTTAGGGTGTTCTGGTGTTGCAGGGTGTTGTTTTGCTCACGCATAAAAAAACCGCTCATAAGAGCGGCTTCTTTATGCGTGACATTTCTGGAAGTATTACTTCGCAGAAGGTCCAGCATTTTTGATTGCGTCAGATACATCGTACTTTTCAAAGTTCGCTGTAAACTGGTTAGCTAGGTCAGTCGCACGTTCAACGTAAGCTTCCTGATCTGCCCAAGTTTTCTGAGGAACAAGCAACTTAGTCTCAACACCTTCAACCTCAACAGGAACGTCTAGGTTAAGAATGTCGATGTGCTGAGTCTCAGCGTCATCAAGGGCGCCAGTAAGGATGCCGCGGATAACAGCACGGGTTGTTGGAATGTCGAAACGATTCCCTGTTCCGTGAGGACCGCCAGTCCAGCCAGTGTTTACCAAGTAAACCTTGCTGCCGAACTCTTTGATTCGCTTAATAAGTAGTTCTGCGTACACGCCGGCTGGACGTGGGAAGAACGGAGCACCAAAACATGTGCTGAACGTAGACTTGATACCGCCACCAGAACCCATCTCGGTGCTTCCTACTAGCGCAGTGTAACCGCTAAGGAAGTGGTAAGCTGCTGCTTCTTCGTTAAGGCGAGAAACAGGAGGGATAACGCCGTTTAAGTCACATGTTAGGAAGATAACGTGTGCAGGCTCGCCCGCTTGGTTAGCTTCACAACGCTTGCCAACGTGCTCAAGAGGATATGCTGCACGGGTGTTTTGCGTTAATGAAGTATCGTTGTAGTCTGCAGTGCGAGTTTCTTCGTTGATAACAACGTTTTCTAGCACAGTACCAAACTTGATTGCGTCCCAGATAACAGGCTCGTTCTTCTTGCTAAGGTCGATTGTTTTAGCGTAACAACCACCTTCGATATTAAATACAGCCCCTTTAGCCCAGCCATGCTCGTCATCACCAATAAGGTAACGCTCAGGATCAGCAGAAAGAGTGGTTTTACCTGTGCCAGACAAACCGAAGAACAAGGCTACATCGCCATCTTCACCAACGTTTGATGCACAGTGCATAGGAAGAACGGATTTTTCAGGAAGAAGGAAGTTCTGTACAGAGAACATCGCTTTCTTCATTTCACCGGCGTAACGCATACCAGCAAGTAATACTTTGCGAGCAGCGAAGTTAAGAATTACACAGCCATCGCTGTTAGTTCCGTCACGCTCAGGCTCACATTCAAAAGTAGGGGCATGAAGGATCTGCCACTGCTCTTTGTCTTTAGGATTGAACTGTTCAGGTTCAATGAACAAGTTGCGGCCAAATAGATTGTGCCATGCAGTTTGTGTTGTCACTTTAACTGGAATGTAGTGATCAACAGCTGCGCCAACGTGCAGGTTAGAAATAAAACTATCAGCCGTAGCAACGTGTGCTTCAACGCGATCCCATAAAGCATCAAATTTAGCAGCGTCAAATTTACGGTTAACTGGACCCCAGTGAATGGCATCGCTAGTGCTAGGCTCATCTACGATAAAACGATCAAGAGGAGAGCGTCCGGTGCGAACACCTGTGTTGGCAACGAAGGCTCCATTGTCTGATAGACGGCCTTCTTTGCGTTCTAGGGCCTCTTCGACCAATTGAGCGGTGCTTAGATCAGTGTAGATCGTAGGTGATTGAGTCATTGTTCCTAAGTCCTCACGGCTTTTGGCCGATGTTTAATCAAAAAATAATACTGTCGTGTACGGTGAATTCAATAATGCTATGGCTTGATTCACTGTATGTGTCAGAGTGTTTATCTGCCCGGTGTTTGGGTTGCAAACTGGTGGCAGATGTAGCGCTTTGGCAAACGGAAGCATATTTAGCTGTCTGTTTGTCGCTCAATCACACTGACTGAATTTCTGGGTGCGCTAGTATGGCAAATTCGCACGGAAAAGGCTAAACCTTTCCATTTTCGCTAAGGGTTCGTTTTTCTTTTAAATATGACATTCTGGCGCGGGTGTTGTGATATTTTTCTTTCGAGAGTAGGCGCTTACTTTGTTGCAAGCTATTGAGTTTTATGGGTATTTTGGTTTTAAATCTAAATGCTAATGATTTTCGATTCTGAATTTAAGTCGGCTACTATGAAAACAGCGCTTACACTTTATACACCCACAAAATACCCAGTATAAATACGGCTAATGGGTATTGGTATCATTGTTGGGGTTAGAAGCCTCAAATAGCATATGAACGTCCATTTTGTCGAAGATATGACTAGCGTTGCAAAACTCACAATTCATGGTTATTTGATCTTGTTCGACCAAGATATCGTCTAACTCACCTTTGCCAACAGAGACTAGTGCTTTGCTCATACGTTCGCGGCTGCATGAGCATTTAAAGTCTATAGGGTGTGCATCAAACAACCTGACTGACTCTTCGTGATAGAGGCGATGTAGTAATTCTTCTATAGATAGGGAAAGGTGCTCTTCAGCTTTTAGCGTGTCAGCAAGGGCGACGGCACGATTCCAGTCTTCTGCTTTGTCATCTTCAGATTTGTCTAACATTGCGCTATCAGTTGAGTTGTATGGTAATACCTGGATCATAAATCCAGCAGCGCGACCGTCCCCTTCGTTAAGCCAGATGCGCGTATCTAATTGCTCTGATTGTTGAAAGTAGTGCTCTAGGCAGCGACTCAGGTTTTCTTGCTCTAGTGACACGATCCCCTGGTAGCTCTCACCTTTGGACGGTTCGATAGTAATGGCAAGATTTGCAGAGTCCAGCAATTGGTTAAACGTAAGGTTGTCTGTCTCTCCTTGCCAGCGAGCAACTGCACGTAGCTGTTTGTCGTGGGTACATTCAACTGTTGCAAGTTGAACAGGACCATTACCTCTGGCTTGTAATGTTAGGCGACCTTCAAATTTTAATGTGGAACTCAGCATGATAGCGGCCGCCATCATTTCACCCAGCAACCCTCGTACAGCGAGAGGGTAGTCGTGTTTTGCTATAACCGTTTGATAAGTAGACTCTATTCGGCACCATTCTCCACGAATCGAACTGTTGTCGATCATAAAACGTTGGCTGGTATCTTGGTGTTGCATAGTTAGTCCTGTGATTGCTGGTTAAACTGAATGATTTTACGGCGTTGCTTTTTGGTGGGGCGCCCTTCGCTAGTGAGGCCGCTTTGGGCACTACGTTGTAGGCGCCTTTGTTCTGAGCTTTGTTCTCGCTCAGTGATGCTTTCTTCGGTTTCTTTATAGAGCTCGGCTGCCATTGTGGCATTGCCGCGTTTATCACTTATTTTGGTGATAATAATCGTTTTCTCGTCGTTGCTTTGACGTAAGCGAATAATGGCATCAAGGGAAACTTCTTTGCTTGGCTTTACCCGCTGGCCTTCATAGTGAACTTTACCACCATCAATCATATCTTTAGCGATGCTACGCGTTTTGTAGAATCGAGCGGCCCATAACCATTTGTCGAGGCGTACTTTTAACATGTTGTTGTTTTGCGTGGAGCTGGCATTGCCAGCTTGTTTCGATGATTTCGACATAGCTATGTGTGGGTCAAGTTACAGGTGCTATTAAGCGAACTGTTTTAATGGGGGAGGCATTATAGAGCTAAAACAGTCAATGGGAACAAACTCTTGTGTATCTATGATAGGTTTTTTACTGTCGGGTTTAAGGATCGCCAAAGTGTGGCCAATTCCTGCCATTTTGGCAGAGCGTAACACGGTAAGGTTGTCATCAATTAATAAGGTGTTTTGTTCGTTATAGGGCATCTCTCGGGCGAGTACATCCCAAAACAGCATATCTTCTTTGGGAAGACCAAAATCGTGAGAGCTGATAATGCCGTCCAGGTGAAGTTCTATATCAGTACGTTCTAACTTTAGCTCTAAACTCTTGCGGTGCGCGTTGGTGACAAGAATTGCTCGTCGGCCAGATTCCTTTACGTTCTTTAAAAAAGTAATGGCATTTGGGCGGGGGCTAATTAAATGAGCAACGTCCAATTTAAGTGCAGCAACATCGAAGCCTAATTCTTCGCTCCAAAAGTCTAAGCAGTACCAATTTAAGGTGCCTTGGTGGCTCTTAAATTGTTCATATAGTTGGGCTTTTGCATTTTCAAGAGTAAGATCGTTGATCTTGGCATAATGGGTCGGTAGATGCTCTAACCAAAAGTGGTTATCAAAATACAGGTCCAACAAAGTGCCGTCCATGTCCAGCAATACAGTGTCGATATGGTCCCAGTCGATCATGATGGTATCTCCTAGAAAATAAATGATATAAGCAGAGAAGTAACGCAGCTAACAGAGCAATTAATAGAGCAACTACCAGTATGCATACAAAACCCGAAATTTTAAAGAAAGAGCTGATTGCACGGAGCCGATTATTTGGAATTGAGCGTGTTGAGCTTAAGTTTTCTAATGGCGAGGAGCGAGAATACGAGCGATTGCGAACTCCGACCATACCTGCGGTGATGATTGTTGCTCTAAAGGACGATAAAACGGTGTTGTTGATTCGAGAATATTCCTGCGGTACGGAAAATTATCAGTTAACGTTACCCAAAGGAGCGATGGATTTGGGGGAGACGGTGTTTGAGGCAGCAAACCGAGAATTAATGGAAGAGGTTGGTTATGGTGCGCACAAATTTACTGAATTAAAACAGTTAACATTGTCACCGGGGTATATGGGTCATATCATTCATATAGTGTTAGCTGAAAACCTGTATGAAAAACGTCTCGAAGGGGATGAGCCTGAGCCGTTAGAGGTGATTGAACATAGTCTTGAAGATATGGGGGCGTTGATTGAGGCGGAAGACTTTACGGAGGCGCGAGCACTGGCAGCGCTATATATGGTGCGGGACATTGTACGGGATACGGTTAGGGAAAAAGGTGTAAAGTAATGTCGAGTGATTGGGCTATAGCGGTAGACAAGAGTGTTGCGTTAAGCGTAGAGGATGTTTATCGCGCTTGGTTGGAGCCAGCGTTGGTTAAGCATTGGATGGCTCCCGGCACTATGCGAGTATCTGAGCCAAGGATTGATGCTCGCCTAGAGGGGCAGTGGCAATTGGAAATGGTCGATGTAGATGGAAGCCGCCACAAGGCGTTTGGGCAATATACATCGTTAAACGAACCGGCAGAATTGGCGTTAACTTGGGCCTGGGATGGCGGGCATTATACGACGCAAATTACAGTGACTATCGAAGCTGGAACAAATGGGAAAACAGATGTTTGTATTGAACAGCGAGGGTTCCCATCAATGGATGTAGCTCAGAGTCATGAGGCGGGATGGGCGGGTTGTTTGGATAAATTGGGTAAGTTGCAACTGGATTGTTAGGGGATTAAGTTGTTAGGAAACCAAAAAAACCAACGATGACCATTGTTGGTTTTTTTGGTTTCTTTGTTTATTGAATAATTAATTGAGCCGGGTAATAGTGATAACTGCCGCAGGATTGTCAAAGCGGTGATCGGCAGTTAATACCGATCCACTTAAGCCATCTTGGTTGGAGATAACACCGCTGTGAAAACGGACTCGGTCGCTGTTATCGGAACGCGCAGCGTTAAAGCCTTCGCCACCATCAGCAGGGCCGGGAATGGTTCCCGCGGCTTCAGTATTATCTTCTGTTCCAGCATCCCAGACTGGCGCTCTGAAACTGACGCTGTCTCCTGAGGCTAAATCTGCTAAAGAAGAGGCGTTAATGCCGGTATATGCATCGTTGGTGTTTACCAGCATAGTGACAACGCTAAGGTTTACGCCGTTTTGTACGTCCGCTTCAAGCTGTACATTTTCGCTGCTTCCAGGGCCGATAATACCTGCTCCAGAATCGCCAGCAAGGTAAGCGCTGTGATCGCCTGCATTTGATAGCAGGTTACTGTTATCCCCTTCTTCGGCCAATATCTCTAGTGCTGACGACGCCGCTTCACCGTCAACCCAAGCTTGATAACCTGGCGTGTGTAGTATTACAGCAACCGGTGAAAAAGGCTGGTTAGGGGTAACATTACTAACGCTGATCTCATAGGTGCGCATATCTACAGTGTTGTCATGAGAGCTACTGCTACCACAACCCGTTAATAACATGCTGGTACCGATAGCACCGGTAACCATCGCTGTACGAAGGTCAATTTTAAATAATGACATGATGATGACTCCTCTATTCAGTTACGGTTATTGAACAACAACAGTGATACGAGCGATAGGGTTGAGCCAGCGATGTACACTATTGTCCAGGTCACTGATACCGCCAGTGCTATTGTCATCACCAATTGATCCGCGGTGTATGTGAACGTTGGTGTTGTTATCGCTTGCGGCGACACCTGTACCACCGGTTCCGGTGCCAAAGTCTATCGGCGCAGGAATGCTCGTGGTTAATTCATCGTTGGCTTCGGTGCCAGCATCATATCCATTAATTGTGAAAGTGTAGGTGCCCGCGGTGCTTGGGATTTCCCATGAATTAAGGCCCACAAAACCATCGTTGGTAGGAAGCAGCATGCCAACAATTGATAGATAGTCGTTAGCCGTACCGTCGGTATTAAGCATGGATGTTGTCGTGTTAGCACCTGGTGCTAGCAATCCGGCAGCTGGGTTTTCAGCCGTAGTGGGGGAGGTGCCAGCAATGTCAGCAGCTAAACCGCTAATATCACCACCCTCTGCCATTGCTTCAAGAGAGGCGTTTGCCGATGTGCCGGTTTGGAAAAGGCTGGTCGAACTGTCGTGGGCCGCAACGAGTAAAGGTGTGAAAAAAATGCCATTCGTCAGGTTTTCTATTTTAACCGTAAATTGTTCTGCTTGTACGTTAACGGAAATAGCAGATAAGCCAAGCATGCTGGCGATGACAGTTTTTTTTATGTTCATTTTCTTTCTCTCGTTGTGTTTGTTTTTGAGTGGCTTTGTAGAATGTGAACTTACAAGAGATAGAATGCGTAATAGATGTCACGCCAAAGTAACGGGTTTATATAGAATTCATAAACAATTTATAAACAAAGTATAAACTGGCGGGTGAAAAATGATCAGCGCTGTGCTTGCCGCACTATATAACAAACCGCTGCTTAAATTCTCTCGGGGTTAATCCAATAATCTTAACGAATGTTTTTCTGAATGCGCTGCTATCTTCATACCCAACAGTGGCAGCGATCGTTTCAAATGTTGATGTACTTGATTCAATCAGCTCACAAGCTTTTTTAATACGTATTTGCTGAATATATTGGGTTGGCTTTAACGTGGTCGCTTTTACGAAGTGGCGTAAAAATGTGCGCTCACTCAAGCAGCACAATGAGCATAAGTTTTCTATAGTGATGGATTGATCAAAATGCTTGTGAATGAAATGTTGAGCTTTGACAATGGCTTTGTCGCCATGATCTAACACTGGGTTGAAACGTTGGTACTAACGTTGTTCTCTCAGGCCAGTGTCTACCACCATGTACTGACCAAGTTGTCGCATAACGGAGGGCTGAACAAATTGTGCGACTAGTTCTAACCCCAAATCAATCCATGACATTAAACCACCTGCAGTAATGATGTCGGCATCATTGACCAGGATTTTGTCGATATCTAAAAGTATGTCTGGGAACGACTGACGGAATTGGTGGGCAAGGTCCCAGTGTGTTGTCGCCGGGCGTTGATCAAGTAATCCGGTTGATGCAATGACAAAAGTGCCTGCGCATGATGAGCAAAGCGTTGCACCATTGGCGTGCTGTTTGAGAATCCATTGCTGGATGGAGGAGTCTACATTTAAATATTGTTGTTTATCCATTAGCGGAGGAATAATCAAGGCTTGTAGCTTGCCCGGTGTGGGTAATTGATTGACGTTAATCAAAGTCAGGTGGATTCGTTTATTAATCCCCGCGTCAGCGGCAATGCCATTTGCCAGGGTGAACATCTCGGTAAAGCCATGGATGGCTGATTGCATTGCACCGGGGTAATTGATAATCCCTATGTGTACGGAAGAAATCGTCATTTGTCAGTATCGACTCGAAATGTGCCAGTTTTGACTTTAGTGTAGCAGGGTGATTACAGTAATAATAGATCTTGTTTTCACAGTAGTTGAACGTAGAAACGAAGCGTAGGCACTCAGTACATAAACGGAAAGAGAGATGATGATGACGACAGCACTATTATTGACAAAATGATTATTTCGACGGTGGAAAATGCCCTTTGGTTGGTATGGATGTTGCGGCTAAGCATAGCGTGAATTTGCTTGATGCATTTAGGGAAAGCAGTCTCCCCGTTATCCACGTACGCCACGAGTTTCTGGATACTGAAACGGCTTTTTTCTCAGCAGGGTCCGAGGGGGCTTTGATTCACCCTCTGCTTGCACCTGCTCAAGGCGAGCCTGTTGTTGTAAAGCACCAGATAAACAGTTTTAAAGGTACACCACTAGTGGATCTGTTGGAGGAAAGGGGCGTTAAAAATGTAGTGATTGCGGGAGCAATGACATATATGTGTGTTGATGCGGTAACAAGAGCAGCAGCAGATTTAGGGTATGTCTGTTCTGTCGCTCATGATGCTTGCGCAACGATGGATGTTGAATTTGAGGGGGTGAAAGTGGAGGCCGCCCAAGTACATGCGGCAGTTATGGCTGCACTTGATTTTGCGTTTGCAGAGGTTAGGAGTACGCAGGTGCTGATAGAGGAGGTGTTGTTAATAAACGCAGTGAAAAAGGCTAGTGAGCGTTGGAAATCGGCGTTTAATGCGGGTAATGCAGCAGGGTGTGCTGCTGAGTACGAGTCTAATGCTGTTATGCAGGCGAAGCCCTTTGGTGTATACACAGGAGCTGATGAAGTAAGAGGTTTTTGGGAGAAGTTAATTGCTGATGGTTTTTCTGATGTGGAATATATAGATCCAGTTATTACCGTACTGGACCACCAGCAAGCGGTGATTACTTCTGGTTGGAAAATGAATAAAGCGGGCGGTGTAATTCATAAGGAGTTGTGGGTGTTGCAAGAGGATGGTTCGGCAAAACTGAGGGAAGATGATTTCGAAGCGCAATAGGTTTTTTTAGCCTTACTTAGGGAAGCGTTTGTTTTCCTAAGTAAGGGCAGGGTGCTAGAGGAATGCGAGTAAGGGGCGATATACTGTTTGCTTTTATATATCTGCTTCCACTGCTATATCAAAGTAAAAACAAGTACCTGTATTTAATGTGCTGTCGACATTGAGCTGAATGTCGTGCAATGTTAACAGCCGCTGGCAAATCGCCAATCCTAATCCCGTACCTTTTTGATATGGTTCTAATGCATTTTTTGAACGGTAGTAGGGCTCAAAAATATAAGGTAAATCTATCTCGCTAATGCCTTGCCCAGTATCTGAAATAGCAATGCGAAGACTGTCTACTGCATTTGTTAAGGTTGAGTCTACTGGAGTGACGTTTGCTGATATCGTGACTGTGCCATTTTCAGGCGTGTAATGAATCGCATTTTCAACGAGATTTTGAATGACTCGTTCTAGCTTGGCGATATCTCCATTAACTGAACTATTCTCTAAATCACATTGTACGTTTAGCTGAATGTGTTTTTTCTGTGCAATGCCTTCTAAGCTAGCATATAAATCACTTAGTGAATCTTCAATGGAAAACGATTGGCTGTTGAGTGAAACTTGATTGTTGTCCAGGCGGGCTAATTCAAAGAGCTCGTTAATCATGCTGTCAAGACGTAAGCAGTTGGCTTGTGATTTTGCAATAAAATCGAGTTTTTCTGCATCATCTAATGAGTCAAATTTTAACGCCAAGGTCTCCAAATAAGCCGTTGTCCCTGTTAGCGGTGTTCGTAAATCATGGGATACGTAGGCCAGAAATTCTTTACGAACTTTGTCGAGTTTTTCCAGTCGCTCTAATAACACCACGATTTGTTGTGCCATGTGGTGAAATGACGATGATAGTTGGGATACTTCCGAACTGTTAATGCTACGCTCGGGCTTGTGGCTAATGCTTGTGTGAGAGTTGTGTCGTTTGTTACCTGTTGGAAGCTGTTTGAATCCTGATTTTTCAAAGGCCGTGATTTCTAAGGTTAATACGCGTAACGGTTTCGTCAGTGCATAAAATAACAAAAGAGAAGCGGCGAGTAGAAACAGCAGCGCAGCGCCCATACCAAAGAGTCCAATTTGCCAAGCTTTGCTCAGTTGTAATGCTGTGGATATGCTGTCGTAATTCTCGCCACCGATGATGACATATAAATACCCAATCATTTTGTCTTTATGTTGAATGGAGGCGGCGGAAAATATTTTCATTCGTGTTGATGATCGCGGGTCATCACCCAAAAGAGGCAGTTCCGGTTCACCACGAGTAAATTGTCGAATGGGCTCAATATTGATGTGGTGAAGTTTGATTTTTTCTTCTGGGGCATCGTAGGCTAATAATTTTCCTTGAGTATCTACCACATATAATTCAATGGATGGGCCTAACACCATCATCATATGAAAGGCTTTTTTAATGCTCTCTTTGTTAAAACTTCCATCTTCATCAATAGATAGATCGTGAACAATATGTTCGGCCAGTTTTAAATGTAAACGTTGGGATGTCTCATCTTGAATTGAGCGACTAGATTGTTCGAACAGCCAAGCCAAAAGGCCAGCCATAATAAGAAAGACAGCCAATAGAACAATGGATATGCGACGGTATAAGCTATGAGTGATTTTCATTGTTTAGTTAGTTTTCGCAAATTTATAACCAACACCCCATACGGTCTGCACATAATCCGTTTTGTCGGCTCGCTTGAGCTTTTTGCGTAAGCGATTGATATGGGTGTTTACAGTGTGTTCGTACCCGTCGTGGCTGTAACCCCAAACGGTATCGAGTAATTGGTGTCGGGTAAATACCTGGCCGGCATTTCCCGCAAGGTGTGTGAGTAAGTTGAATTCACGAGCGGTGAGTTCGATGAGCTTGCCCTCTAACAATACTTCGTGCTGATCGATGCTTATTTCTAACCCATCAAAAGTGAGAGTATTTTGCTTGGGTGGTGAAGGGGCGGGGTTTCGCTGAGCCCTTCTTAGCAATGCTTTTACACGAGCTTGGCACTCTCGTACGCTAAAAGGTTTGGTTAAATAATCGTCTGCCCCAAGTTCTAATCCGATAACTCTATCAGCCTCGCCGTCAAGGGATGTAAGCATCATGATTAAAAGGTCGGGTTTAAGTTGGCGAAGCTCTCGGCATAAATCCAGGCCATTATATCCTGGTAGCATGATGCATGATGTCAAGAATCACCAAATCAAAGTCATTGTTTGATGTTAGGTAATTTTTGGCGTCTAGCCCATCGTTAAATAGTTGGACGTCAAAATTGAGGTCTTTTAAATGGTATGTCAGCATTTCCCCGATGGCGGGGTCGTCTTCTACAACAATAATACGAGGCATTTTCTTTCCCAGGGCTATTTTTCACAGCATAGAGTGTTTGTTGGGCTCAAGTCTAATGGATTTTTTTGGTATGACGTCAATAAAATCATCGAAAAAAGAGGATAACGGGGCTAGCCTTAAATATCGCAACTATACTAATTCGGTGCGTAGTTGTTTTTTTATGTTGCTGCCTAGGATGGAGGTGAACATGTTGAGTGGGCGGATTGCTGCTTTATTGTGCGTAATGCTATGGGGAGGGAGTGTAAGCTTTGCTCAAGCGACGCAGTCGTTGCGGATTTTCACGTGGGATGGTTACGTCACTAATGCTGACATAGATAATGTCAATTTGTTGTTGGCTGAAAAAGGCTATGACATAAAAGTAGACGTCATTGACACCTTTGCTGATGATGCAGACCAGATGTTTAATGTTATTCGCTCTGGCCATGTTGATGTTGCATTTCTAACGCTGTTTTTTATAAAAATGAAAGGTCAGCGAATACAGCGATTATTACAGCCAGTTGATACAGCGTCGCCACGGCTGACAAATTATAAAGCGCTTGAACCGACGTTAACGGACATTCCTATCGGTATGGAAGGCAGTAATAAGCTGTATATACCTTGGGGTGGTGGCGCTTATGGGTTTTATGCCAATCGTGATGTGGTCGATCAAAAAGATCTGCCTGTGTCACTAGCAGACCTGTGGAAGCCTCGATGGAAGGGGAAGGTGTCTTATAACCGCAGCCAAGAATGGTACAACATTGGCATTACTCTGATGGCGATGGGTAAATCTCCTTTCTATATCAATCAACTGGTAGAGCAAGATAAACGTGAAGAGCTGATGCAGTTAAAGGCCGATAGCAGTGACTTTGTGAAGAAGCTTACATCGTTATATGGTAATGCCGGGGATTTGTGGAACAGTGCTCCGGTGTTTAACGATAAGCTACATATCGTGAGTAGCTGGGGGCCGGAGATTATTAGGGAAAATAAAAAAGGTGCGAATTGGCAGCTAATTCAATTTAAAGAAGGCAGCATGGTATGGCTTGACACGATTAACTTTGTGAATACGCTACAGGGTAAGAAACTCGAGGCTGCGGAAGTTTTTGCCAATTACTTCATTGGTAAACAGGTTCAGGATCGTATTGTTAATACGCTGTCCATGGTAGCTGCCTCAACGTTGGTGGACAGGAATCCGTTGATTGACAATAATCCAGCATTTTTTCAAAACGAGTTGTTTGTACCGCCGTACGACACGGTGTCGGGAAATGTTGTGACATCGCTAACGAACAAGGCACTGGCGAAGTCTGAGGTGTTAATGTCTAAGAAGGGTGTGGCGAAGTAAATTTAGTCAAAAATTGCAGAAACAAAAAAGCCCATGCATTGCATGGGCTTTTTTGTTAAATATGGTGCCCGGTCTCGGAATCGAACCAAGGACACGAGGATTTTCAATCCTACTGAATAGTGGGGTTTTCTACTAATCATTATAAATTTCCTTTATTTTCAATTGGTTATGTGTGTTACTTCTATATGTTACAACGAGCTGCTGGACACTTTGGTAATACTAGGGGGGGGCTGTTGATTTTTATCGCACCAAGAAACATGCCCTAAAACTTCTGGTTCATTAACGTCTTCTTTCGGCCATAAAGCCGACGGTCATAGGATTTCAAATAGAAGGTTAAAAGAGAGCCAGAATGAAAGAGTTGTATGAAGATATTTTTCACCATAGGACGAAAACATAAGTTCGTGGGTACTTTCTGGATACAGCGCCCGTTGGAAGTGTTTATATCACTAAGCAATTACCAATCGTAATAACTTCCATAAGTATTTTCTAATACAGGAATGAGTCTGAAATGGATATAAGTCGACACCATAGTGGAGTGTTGGTTAATTGAGAACTAGATTGTAACCGAATCACTGTTGCCTTTCATTCTGTTCAATA
>MAAB01001232.1_pt1 | contig 52018 bp, 63 predicted proteins | sample 1115991 | NCBI WGS metagenome assembly MAAB01 (sample SAMN04961124, study PRJNA320927) | seawater metagenome | isolation source: sample BD02T18 sea water enriched with oil for 18 days | place: USA:Gulf of Mexico | collected 2013-07-27 | reverse complement strand
ACTTTAACATGTTGGCTTTTATCTCCATCAAGTCCTGATAGCTATCGGTCGCTTGAACGTCATCTAACGATGTTTCCTTAAATGTGTTTTGTACACGAATGTCTAGCGACGAAGGTAACCATTGGTGATACTCAGTCCTTGCCGTCGATATAAACAAGTTATAAAGCATTACATCAAAAGCTACCTCAAAATTTTGCGCCAAATAAAGCTTATTGATCATCAACCGGTGACACCAAAGGTCTTCTATCAATGATTTTGTAAACTTCGGCTGATCCTTTTCCCCATCATCGCCAGCACGTCCCGCTGACGCTACTTGTGCGGCTTTGTGGCGCTGTTTCATTTCATCTGGGTGTATAAGACCATCACGAACGTTGAGACAACCGTTATCATCAATATAAATCACACAACCACTGTCCAGCTTATCGCTTTCTTTGATCATTCTGGATGCTTCAATTTCATCATCTAATAACGAACCTTCATCCCATTTTTCATTAAGTATGGTATCTTCCGCATCGGTGGGTTCATCAATAGCCTCAAGCTCATTGATTTCTAATTCCAATGCGGCTTGTTTCTTCAAAAGTTCAGTGGTTACTTCCGTGTCCACTCGCTCTACCATTCCACACTGATTAATCAAATTCCAATCAATGCTTAAGGAAAATTCTACCCATTTCCAACGCGCCTCGATGTCCTTAGCATCGTCCGACAGTTTTTTCTTTGCCAGCTCATGCACTAACACACCATCTTGAAGGTAATCAACGGAATCAAAGAGATCAGCAACCGTGACACCGCCTGCTTTTTTATATGCAGACAATCCAATATATTTCGCCAATTTATCATCACTGCGTATGGTGCCATCACAAAGCGCATTTTTTATACCGTAAGCAGAAACGCTATGAGATGGCAGCGCTTGAAAGACCTGCCATTGACGATCAATATCATCAGTAACTGTAAACGCCATCAAACAATCTAAATCAAGATCCCCAGCACGGCACAGCTTGCGCAGCTCACTGTGTACCAACGCCAACTTCATCTGTTGTTTAACATACTTTACTGTTATGCCAAACTCATTCGCAACTTCCTTTTCGTTCATACCTTCTTCTAAGATAAGACGCTGAAAAGCTTCAAATTCATCTACGGGATGCATATTTTCACGTTGGATATTTTCAGCCAAAGATGCAGAAAGCTCTGCTTCGGTGATAACACGGGCAGGTACAGAGTATTCTTCTGTAATTACGCTTTTTTTCAACAAAAGAAAAAGCGCCATTAAACGTCGACCACCGGCAATCACTTCTAACTTGCCTTTACTCTCGATAACAATTAAATTTTGCATAACACCTTTCGCAGAGATGTTAGCGGCAAGTCTTTTGATACCCTCTGCACTGGGCTTTTTCTTTCTTACATTCTTCCTCTTTGAAAAGATAAACTGCTTAAGAGGATAATCCTGAATTGGATTTACGGTAACGTCGTTTGCTGTATTCAGTTCAGTCATTAGTGTATCCCTTTGGATAGTGAGGCCTCGCCTCGGATTAAAGTTTAAATGAGCCTTGTTACTCAAGCTCAAAACAAGTATAACTTCTTCTTTTTCAACCGTCAACCCCTCACGCAAAAGTGATTGATTTTTTTATTTCATATCCTTTCGGTGAAATCACGGTAAACGCCATGTGCTTATGGCTATAATGAGTGAAGTCTGTAATGTAACACTGACGCGCTTTACGCCAATCTCAAGCTTTGCAAACGTTTCCAACCTTCAAAAGGTTAACCTAGATTTTTGAAATCGCATAAAATCCTTTTGGGGATTCATTAGCGCTTAACTAAGCGGCTTACGCCGCTAGATCATCAATTATTGATTTGCAAACGTTGCAGTTTTGACCTCTTAGTGATGCTTTCCAATTTGCAATTTTTATACTAGCTTCCGTTATTGCTCCTTCTTTATTTTCTGAGGTAACTTTTATTGTTTTAGATCTGTTTAGAGCACCTCCACATGTATTGCAACTTATCTTCGTTTTTACTTTCAATGCATTCATTTTGATTCTTCCGTTTGGTTGGTTCGTTTCAGTAAGGTAATAACAAAACCCCGTAGGGGCCAACGCAATAAATTGAAGTAAATAAGATGGAATTAATAGAACCCTATACGACATTACTGCGCGTTATTAGAGTTTTCCAGCAGCTCTTCGTTGCTGTATGTATCTCTACAATCTTCACACACTCCAGCAACAAAGCATTCTTCGGCCAACTCTTTGTAATCATCCTTACAAACCAAACAAACAGTGCTTTCAACCTCACCCCGTTCTTGTTTAATAAATACTGTCATAACTCAACCCCCGTAAAATATTAAATTTCTTCGATTAATAGTGTCCTTGGGTGCCTTATTTATCCCAATGGGGAAAGATAAAACCCGGTTTCGTCTTCAACGATGGATTTCAACATGTCGTTATATATTCCCTCGTGTGTTGACACAACATTCGAAGAGGGAAGATAAATCCCCATAGCTTTGTCTTTTTTCCTAGAAATCGCTGAAAATGTAACGTCATAGGTGTCCGTTGCATTCAGACTAATTTTAATATGGTTTATCTTGTTTTTCGCGCCTTTGCCAATCTTAAAAACAAGTGAATTACCATCATCGTCCGAGAAGAAATCCTTCGCCCCAATTGCTACTTTAAGTTTATTTCTCCCCCCCAATTGCATTAGAGTGTTATCGGCATTGCTGGGTATTTTCGATTCAGTCACAATATATCCCTTTGGATAATGGAGCATGGCTCCAATGAGTTAAACCGGCCAATCTCTTAGCCAGTAACTACAGCATAGAGATTAACACCCTAATCGTCAACCCCTCACGCCATATTATTATGCTTGCCGCTTGCCGCATCCTCCTTGTGCTGTTCGTCCAGCGTTAACTCGTAGCCCATGAGTTTTTTTAGTACGTTGCAGGTAAGAGCGATGCTATCGGGTGTTTTTTGCATTCGACCCAATACCACACAACGACCTTCCCATAGAGGATCATGACGGTGATGAACCATTTTTTTGAGGCAATCCAGCTTTTTAAAGCTTGGGGTTTTCTGGGAGTGTTCCTCCATCATTAGAGTGTGGCCTACTCGTGATAGTGCATCGAGAAAAACAACGTGCCCGGTCACCGACTCTTCACGTAGTTGATAGGCTATGGTCATATCATTAAGGGATAACTGCCATCCATAGACGGTTTTAAACGCTGCTTTCCAAAATTGTAGAGCTATCTCTGCAAGCTCGTTAATTTGATCGCGTCGCTCGGTCTCGTCGTCATCCCACGCCTTATTTTTGAGATTCAACAACGTTTCGTTGGCTTTGCGAAAAGCGGTTAGCGTGAACAGCTTTGAGGTTTTCCCAGAGGTTCCGCCTTTTTCTTTTTCGATGCGAAAGCTCAGCTCAGGCCAATCCTTGAGGATTTTGTTAACGACCTGATTAATGGGGTCACGATGATTGAACAGGTGATTAATCGAGCTAGTGGGTTTTTGTGCGTTTTGGTTAATGTCACTAAAAATTTGCTGAGATTTTTTTAGCCCTTGGTCTTCATAAAATACCACGCTGATGTGTTCGTGCTGCATGGCTTTAGCCTCCTTTACCGCCAACGCGATACCAGCGCGGCGGTGCTGACCGTCGTTAATCAAAATGGGTGAATCCATATCAATAGTTAACGTGCCAAACGGGCTGCCTGGTAGCTCGGCCAAGCGCTTAAACGTATGTTCTCCGCCGATGCTTGCGGTGATCGATGGCAAAACGTAGGTCGTGGGGTTGTCAGTAATATACTGGGCAATTTTAGGAATACGGCTGATGTTGATATGACGTTGTGCGCGTAACTCTGCGGGAATGTCGCTATCGTCCGCATGGCCGAATATTTTATCCACGATCCTAAGTGGCACCATGGTAATGTAAAAAATACGGCCCGCTTGTACGCCATGGATTGCGGGGAAATTGTAGGCAAATTCTTGTGTAGACATGCGTTGTGATCCTAGTATTAGGGAATAAGGAGATTATTTTAACGATAGGCATACTTAAAATAATGAGGGTCGTTTGACTCGATAACGATAAACCCCGCCATTTCAATTTCAGCCACCCGACCATCAATTACATCATTGTCCTCAGGATTTGCGGGTCGAAACAAGAATGATGAAATGCCCTCTTCATCAAGCCACTCAATGAATTGAGTAAAATTAAAAGACCTACGGTATCCTTGAGCCCTATCACCGTTAACACTAACGAGGAGGCTTTGTTGCATGGTGACGGTAACGATACGTCCAATCATAATATATCCCTTTGGATAATGGAGCTAAGCTCCTAGAAGTTAAACCGGCTAATCTCTTAGCCAGTAACTACAGTATAGAGAGTAAGACATTAAGCGTCAACCCCTCACGTTAAAGAATTCTACAAAATCCTCTGCTTTGATTGGTTTTACCTTAGTTTCACCTGCATGCATGCATAAGGCTTTTACCGGACGATCATCGCTATCAACGACAATCGAAACATACTCAACCGGAACCTCACAAAAGGCAGGTTTAAAAATTCTAGTCGAAGCACTGGGGCCGTTGAGATATTCAGACTCCTCGTATAACTGCCCGTTATCATGCCAGAAACGATCAGACGCCTTAATGTATAAATCTCGTTTATCGTGAAAGGATGTCCAGGTATCGAAGAACCCAGTCAATGAAACAACCAACACAACAAACACAATCAACATAAGAGCACCAATAAGCGCCATTACGCCGCGAGATTGCCACTGCAATGATAGAGAGTTATTAACAGGTGCAATAACTCCATCCACCGCATTAAGATCAACCGCTTCACCCTTTGTGGATCCTTTTTCAAACACACTGAATTGCAACGCCTCGGTATCGGGACTTTGGCATTCTCTTGCAACCAGCGCCGCACCTAAAGCCGTTTTTGCGTCGACATCAATTTCCCATAGAACTGTGTACGTTTTCATATCTTGGCCCATTCGTTTTGTACAATTTCAATTTTTATAAGAGCGGCAATCATTTGGATTGTACAAACCAAATGAGTTGCCACCCTTATCTTTTCATCACAATAATTTATTATGCGGCAAACATATCAGGTTGAACTTCAAAGCCTCGACGATCCGGGAACACTGCGTGTGCAATTTCAACAACAATATCCACCTGTTTCCAACCAGTATCACACGCGGCAAGCGTATCAATACCCATACCATGCTCTAACTTAATGCCGGTTGTTTCTTCAAACTTCAAATACTTATCACTTTCATTTCGTGCATAGGGCTTACCTGACAACTCAAAACCCGCAGACGTTTGCGGTATAATAAAAACACCATCGTTCGCAATCTCACAAGCAATATCAATCACTTTAAACTCAGCATTACTACCTGAATAAATGGGTGCCACGGAATCCTTAAAAGTAGCAACGGCCCCAAAAGGAGGGTTCGACACAGCGGTATGAAATCTGCCCAGCGCCCTAAGCGCCTCTAAATCGGTGATATCCATGCAGTGCCATTCTGCCTCTGGTACAAGCTTTTTACCTGCGTCGTAATACTCCTTGTTAATCTCGACACAGACTACCTTTGCCAAAGGGAACTGATTAACTAGAGCGTAAGCCAACACACCAATGCCTGCACACATATCAATAAATTTACGTTGGTCTGAAGTATCGCCACCGGCATCAATGGCCAAATCACGCGCTAAACCCAAGGGGGTGAAGAACGCCCCGGCTTGTGAGTTCATGTGTGTTGCACCCTCGTGATAGTGTTCAAAAACAAATTCTTTATCATCGGCTGAAAGAACATCTTTTTCCAATAAAGAAAGAGCTTTGTTGTGATTTCGGATTTCGAGCTTAGAAAGTTTTGCCATGATGGTATCCCTTTGGATAATGGAGCTTGGCTCCGATAAATATGATCTAGCCAATCTCTTAGCCAGTAACTACAGTATAAGGGCCAAAGCCTTAACCGTCAACCCCTCACGCTATAGTTTTACAAACTTTTCCTTTTAACGATTCCGATAGGTTTTACCCTAAGTTATTCAACCCGGATACACCACACCTAAAACCTATTCTCTATGGACGCAACGGTATTTAAACGGGGTTAAATACTCTTGCCGTATCTCAGCCGGTGGCGCTCTTCCAGTTTTTACTTTCTACTTGTATGTGCAACCCGTTCTTGATTGAAAAAGATATATCAGTTTTCATGTGTATCACTACCAGCACGTGAATAACTGTCAACAAGCACAATACAAATATCAACCTCTGGTTAGTTTTCGTTAACATTAGATATTCCTCTGTAAAGTAATATAAGGGGCCATACGACCCCCTATATTATCTCTTCGGGGTAAAAATCACCTTCGCAACTGAAAGGTCAGGGCGGCAACCTACCGCCCCTATCCTTAACGCGCCCTCCCCTCTTTCGAGTTATTGAAGTGAAACTCCAAACCGGATTTCGTTATTCCAAAATCCAATTTGAATTCCGCCCCGTAGAGGGTAACGATTAACAGAACTACAATATTAATCGTTATAAACGCAAGGACGATTATCAAGCTGCGACGCATGAATTTTCGCTCCTTTTGTTGTTCAGGTGAATTCCCAAACAACAAAAGTATTATCGCACCCCAAGCCTTAACCGTCAACCCCTCACGCATAAAAAAGGGGAATCATTTTACTTTTGTATTCTGTCCCATTTTAGACTGTGAGGTTACTCTTACATGGATAAATTTCATACTTTTGCCGGGATGCACTTTTTTAAGTTCACCTATCGTTGTATTAGGGCTAATCAGTACAGGCATCCCTCTTCTTCGCACTACGCTAAGCATTCCACAGCCCCCCCATTAACAACGAGCGCTAAGTCTTCGGTCTTATCTTTTCCTGTGTAGGGGTCAATAAGTAATTCACATAAACAGTCATTTATCTCGCTATGCATAGACCAATCAAAACTGTTATCTGAGCAAAGTGATTTCGCTATAACAGTTTCATCATTCTGAATCTCGACGGCGTAAGCAAAACACCCCACAGAATAAAGGCGAACAAAGAACACCAACCCGCACTGTTCAATAGCCAATTTCACAAGATCGTAGTTAGGTGTCGATGACACTTTGCTAAATAACATCGAGTAGTGTTCATTAATAGAAACCAATTTTGGATCTGACAACTGATCAACGGAACCAATCAATTCGCTTATCTTTTGGTGCAGTTCAGTTTGATAATGTAACTTTTCTTGGCACATAGTGGCATCCCTCTGGATGATGGGGCAAAGCCCCAATGTTTGTTAAATTGTTTTCATCAGCTTACATTTACAGTATAGGGGTTAATACTTCTATCATCAACCCCTCACGCTATAAATCTTAATTTCACGTACAAAATACAAAGGCATTACCTGTCATGTTCAAAGCACCGGTTAACCTCTGGATCTTGGCATGAACTGCAATGCATAACGTCACGATATGACACGCCTTGTTTGTATCCATACTCCCAGGAAGATTTTAACATCGGGTAGCTGTCCAAATAGCTTGGCTCTTTATACGTGTCGTGACTAGATGCATGATGATAGCCATCACATTCCGCAATCACGCCAGCTTCCAATATTTCAGCGTTAGAACCTTCAACGTCATCGAAAACCCTGCACACAACTGCTTGAAGCATATGCCCGTATATTTCAACTATGGATACCAACATAAAACCTCCTCTTAGGCGATTCTTCATAATTATTTAGTCTAAAATGGCTGGGACTCCAAAGAGGAATCCAGCCCTAATCCACATCTAACAAGCTAATGATAAGCGCTGTTGAGTGTAAATTGCATTGGCAATATCAACGACCTGCTTTCTCACGCCAACGTACACCTTCAACCTCTTCCCTCCTTGAAGGTTTTCGAAATGTAACACTATGCGCTTACATTTCGAAGTAACGACTTTGTGATCCGTGCCTTCATACACTACCGCTACATCCATAGGAATACTGAGTTCTTCAAGGTCGGCGATTGTGTTAGTAGCCAAGCACGCGTATTCGCTTGAGTGGTTCGCTTGCTTGATTAACAAGCCCTTGGCCTGCAATTCTTTTATTCTCGCTATGGAGTCTTTAGAAGGCTTAGCCAATACATTCTTTTTTGCTTGGAATGAAACAACAGTTGGAGAATTAAACATAACGCGTATCCCTTTGGATAGTGGAGCCTGGCTCCGAGAAAGTATGGTCTGACCAATCTCTTAGCCAGTAACTACAGTATAGGGGTTAACGCCTATAGCGTCAACCCCTCACGCCTAATTATTTCTTATTTTTTACGTTTCCCAGGTGAATGCGTTCGCGGTCGTCTCGATAATCACTGTCTGATGATCATTGGGAGAAAAAGACATGTGATCCTCTTCTTCTACATCCCACACCAGTTCACGCAAATACAACTCGATAGTGTCAAAGCTTCCTGTGTAATGAGTTATTTTATCTTTCAGCAGGTAGGCCATTACCACGTACCAGTATTTATCTTTTGCTTCGTACTCCACAACAGCGGTGTGTGACAAGCCATCATTCGCTGTTGTGATCGTTGCTTTTACCATAATGCATCCCTTTGGATAGTGGAGCCTGGCTCCGAGAAAGTATGATCTGACCAATCTCTTAGCCAGTAATTACAGTATAGGGGTTAATGCTTGTAACGTCAACCCCTCACGGTTAAAACTTTCTTATTTTTCGCGTTATCCTGTGAATTGCGTTCGCTTTTTTCTCGTAAGCACTTTTTGCATTTTGTAGCCGTGCTTCTGATTGCCATGCGTTACCGTTTACGGTGCGTAAGACTTTTCTAGACATTGCCCCACAACGTAAGCGGCGTGATCGAACACGGCCACACTGAGAGGTCACGTAAGGCGTCTTGGCATGAGTGGTGCGACCAAGGCGCAATATTGTCAAATTTATTCTTAGCATCTTAGATATCCCTTTGGATAATGGAGCATGGCCCCGGTGAGTTAAACTAGCCAATCTCTTAGCCAGTAACTACAGTATAGGGGTTAACACACCAATCGTCAACCCCTCACGAATAAATATCACCTATTTTCGTAATCCAACTATCTCTTCTTTATGTTTAAATTGATATCTTTTCATTAGAACATTGATACAGAGACCAAAGTCATCGAGGTATTGGCGGGAATACTCCCGCATACCAGCCAATTCAAAAGCAGCTCCATTCAAACAAAACTGACCACTTATAGGTGATAAAATTAATAACTCCGCACGTAAATCCTTGTACTTCGCGTTTTTAACGCCGATATCAGTTTCGCCTTGGTTACCACAACCTACGAGTAAAAGGGTAGCTAACAAGCACAGGGTCAAATTTATTCTTAGCATTTTAAATATCCCATTTGGATAATGTAGATTGTCTACGGCAAATATGATCTAGCCAATCTCTTAGCCAGTAACTACAGTATAGGGGTCAACACCTTAATCGTCAACCCCTCACGCTAAATGTTTTAACTATTTTACATGAAACAAATCACAATCAGTATCTATGCAATTCGCTTAAGTGGTTCGCCAGTAAAGAACTTGGAGCCGTGTTCCTGGCGTATTTCTTCCATGCTCATTTTGCCCCGGCCCAAAGATTTCCAATCCAAAGGGCGAAAATACCAACGTTTTTTCTTAGATGCCCAGCAAAACCCATTGTTATCAGCAAAATGTGTTTTTGTTTCTTTCAGCTCTTTTCTGTAGGGCTTAGTTTTACCAGACAGCCAAATCCAATTCCCACAGACTTCGATCGTCACACCATCCAAATTTTTAGCAAAGTTCAATGCTACCATTAAGCAATCACCGTATTGATTTGCCTCGTTGGCAACAGATCCCTCATAATCCTTTAATATCTCATAGGCCAAATTTACAGCCTTCATCATTTCCAATCCAGCCGGATTACGGTCGGGATGATATTCTATACCAGCTCGACGATAAGCCAATTTAATATCTTCTTTGCACACTTCACCATTCAAATTAAGTATTTTTGCAGCTTCAACAATATTCAATTTATCTATCCCTTTGGATAATGGAGCTTAGCTCCGAGAAGTTAAACCGGCTAATCTCTTAGCCAGTAACTACAGTATAGGGGCTAACACATTTATCGTCAACCCCTCACGGTAATAATTATTAAAATATTACGATTCTAAAGAAATTCTTCTGCTATTTTTGAAAATGCTAGATCAAGCGCTTTAACGTCAATTTCAAAAACATCCTGCAATCGATGTTTAGACGCCAGTTGTAAAACTTTTTGCAATTGTGCTTCGTCATGCTCAGCCAAAGCATCGTCGATATCTTTTCGTTGTTGCAAAAGTTTTTCACGTTTAGAAATGCCCTCTTTTTTCTTTCGAGCTGGCTTTGTACTGCTTTTCTGGGTTTCCTCCTTGTGGTTAGTTCCATTTTTTCCTGCGGATCCTTCGAGTTTATCTTCCATTTTATTCAACACTCCTTTGTGCTTTTTTCCTTAATTCGGGCAAATGCCCAACCATGAGGGCCTGCCCTCAAACTCCCTAAAAAACTACACACCTGACGCAACTACCGTTGCGAGACCTGATAGTGTTTAAAAACAACAACTTACAAAAAATGGTCACTTAGGTTTATTCAAAAAAAACCTTTTAAAGTACTCATCCACGAGTACTTTAAGGGTGTTTATGCTATAAACATACTCAACGACGAGTACTTTGTAAACTATGTCTGTAAATTAAATGGATTTTGGAGTAGATTCGAATGAAGCGAATTCAACTGTTTGTGCCCGATAATATATATGCAACACTCATAGAACACAAAACGAATACCAAAGAATCCATGTCAAAAATAGCACGGGATATTTTTGAGCTTGGATACTCATCATGGCGGCAAGATAACTTAACTAAAGCAAACGCTGAACCCAGACCACTGCTAGATAGTGAACGTATTGCCATAATGGCTTCTGCCGAATCACTCATTTTGCTACGAAAAATTGCAGAAACAATCGACACAGGGATAGTAGAAAACGCCAGGAAAGAAGCTCAAGCGTTCATGAGGGACAAGTGGGTCGCATCAAAAAAATAAGGACATCATAGGAGAACAAGGACATGTTAACACTAACACCAATCACCCAATCAAAAGTTCACCAGGACTGTTTTCAAGATCTGAATTCGTCAGAAGAAACACGCTGGGCAGGTTTTGGATCCACACAATTAGGCCTAACAAACCCAGTAGAACCGGATGTTTTTTCTGATTTAATCAACCGTAAACTCCCCTTAAAGATACTGCCAACACGGACATCAGATGAGCACTCTAGCTACGATCTCACCTTCACGGTGCCCAAATCACTATCCATATTGGCATTGGTTGGAGAGCAAAACGACCTCATCCAGGCACATAAAAATGCCGTACTAGAAACCATTCTATATCTTGAAAAGAGCCTAAAAAAGAGAATGGTCATCGCACTGTTTCAGCATGAAACTAATGTGAGCAGGGAGCCTTGCTTGCATACACATGCCCTCATCACAGGATCTATTTCCGATGATTTCTCCAGCTATAGTTTGTTTTCAGAAAAACAAATTGTCTCTCAAATTGAAATGTTGAAGGCTGTTTTTGCATCATCGCTAGCGATAAAGCTTCGAGAACTCGGTTACGATATCGATGCTCGCGAAGGTAATTCGACGCACTTTGAAATACAAGGTGTCACCCCAGAAATCATTAATAGGTTTTTCAAAACCACCCATTCTAAGTAACATCAACCAACGAGAGAAATGGACTTTCTTTCACATAACAGGACAAGGATATGTTGTCATTTGTACCACTAAAGAGCGCAGACGCGGCCGCCTCTTACTATGAAGTAGAAGATTATTACGCGAAAGATTCTCCCGAAGCAGCACTTGCAACACACTGGTATGGAAAAGGTGCAGCGCTATTAGGACTAGAAGGATACGTTGACAAAGATGTATTCAAAGAACTACTGGAAGGAAAACTGACCAATGGCGTCCAACTTGGAAAAGTCAGAGATGGCGAAATTGATCATCGACCAGGCTATGACTTAACCTTTTCAGCCCCTAAATCTGTCTCACTTCTCTCGGAAATAGGTAACGATAAACGACTGTACGATGCACATAACAAAGCGGTCAATGAAGCACTGGACTATATCGAAAAGAACGCTTCACAAACAAGAACTACTGTAAATAACGTCACATCATTTGAAAAGTCTGACAACCTCTTAATCGCAAAATTTCGTCACGACACCTCGCGTGACTTAGACCCTCAGTTACACACCCACGCTGTTATCGTCAACGCCATCAAACGCATGGATGATGAATGGCGATCGTTATCAAGCGAAGAACTAGCCAATCACAAAATGGTTACAGGGATGGTTTATCGCTCAGCCCTCGCTATTGAAGTGCAGCGGCTAGGTTATGAAATAGAGATTACCGATGCTCGCCACGGTTTCTTTCAACTCAAAGGTATTGATGAGGAAGGTCTCGGAACATTCTCAAAACGCCGAGCCGCTATCGAGGAATACTTGGAACAACACGGCCTTTTCGGCGCTGAAGAGAGTGCTGAAGCGGCCATCAAAACGCGAGTTAACAAAGTTGACGTTGACCGGGATGAGCTGAAGGAACAATGGAAAGAGGATGCGAAAGATCTCGGCCTAAGCGCCATCATTGACACCGCAAAGGATCGAGAGAACAAAGGAAACATAAAGGACTTACTCGCAGATATCCGCTCAGAATCCTACAGCGCAACTCAATATGCGTTACGCCATCTAGCAGAAAGAACCTCTGTATTCGAGAAAAAAGACATCATCAAGGTCTCACTTTCCCACGGCTTAGGTAACGTTTCACTGACGGGTGTAGAGCGCTCAATAGAATACCTCAAGGCAGAAAACAAACTAATAACGGTGGGAGAATCGCTGTTCTCAACCAAAGAAGCGATAGAACGCGAACAGCGAACCATCGCCAATATGGAAAGGGGGAAAGGCCAATATGATGCCATTACATCACCCAACACTGCTGATGAATTTCTAAAAAACAGCTTTCTCTTCGAGGATCAAAAGGAAGCGGCAAAGCTGGTGCTTACCACTCGTGACCGCGTGGTTGGTATTCAAGGTTATGCTGGCGTAGGTAAAAGCACCTTAGTTTCCAAGATCAAAGAGTTCGCTGATAACGCCAATTACACCATGATCGGTATAGCTCCAAGCGCAGTTGCGGCAGATGAGCTAGCAGAAAAAACCGGCATGAAATGCTACACCATCGCCTCCTTCATGAACCGAAAGTATAAGGATCTGACCGGGCAAAGCCTAAGTGAAACAGACCCCAACAAACCTGTCCTCCTTATGATGGATGAAGCGGGAATGGTCAGCACAAAGCAAATGGAGGCCGTCTTAAAACGTACACACAACGAAAATTTTAAGGCCGCATTGCTTGGCGACATCCAACAAAACCCCTCCGTCGAAGCAGGCTCTCCTTTTGCTCAGCTCATGATGAACGGGATGAACTATGCCGAAGTGAAGAAGATTGTTAGACAACAGACTATCGAGGAAAAAATACAAAGCATTGAAACATCCGATCTATCGGAGGAAGAAAAAGAAATCTCGATTCGCGAAGTGATCGACCTCAAAGGTGCCATAGAAGACAGCATTGCTTTAGACGTTAACGCTGCATTCGGAAAGCTCGGTAGCAACGTAACGGAGATCAGTGACCACAATGAGAGAATGGAAACTATCGCCAATAAGTACCTCTCCCTTTCCCCCGATGAACGCCAGCGAACCGCACTTATTGTGCCGACTAACAAAGACCGTGAGCTAGTCAACGGTCTCATTCGCGAGCACCTTCGGGAAGAGGGAAGCATATCAAGCGAGGCCAAAGAAACAAACATACTAAAGCAAAAGGGGCTTACCTATGTCGAAAAAGAACATGTTAGGAACTATAGCCCTGGCGACATCGTACACTTTAACAGAGCCTACAAAAAGCTAGGAGTAGCAAGGGGGGAGTATCTAAAAATCAGTAAAATCCTTCCCAACGGAGCAGAAGGTGCAGGGAAGAACTCCATCATCTTAGAGAATAGCCAGGGTGACTCTCTTGTCTGGAACCCTGGCAAATTTGCTGGAAAATCTGGGCGAGGGTTTGATGTATACGAAAAAAAGGAACGCACCCTTGCCAAAGGTGACTTCATTCGTTGGACTAATAATGATGAGAAAGCAGGAAAACTAAACTCACGCACCGGCACCGTAACTTCTATCGACGATCACTCAGCAACAGTGGAAATGGAAAGCGGAAAAAAGGCAACCATTGACCTAAAGGATTACCGAAGCTCCCATTGGGATCACGCATGGGCATCCACTATTTATGCCTCTCAAGGAAGAACCGTTGATAACGTCATTGCCCACCTAGACGGAAAGAACAGATTTCTTACCAGTCTAGCCTCTTTTTATGTGGCGATCAGTCGCGCAAAAAACAACGCATGGCTATATGTCGACGACGTTTCCAAAACCATTGATGCAGTAAAAGATAACCTCGGTCAGAACGTCAATGCGCTAGATTATCTCGATGCATACAAACAGGTAAAAAGTTTCGAAGCCGGTATTCAAGCAATTGCCAGCCGCTTAGAGGGAAATATTGTTGAGGCCCCCGATCATTTCGTACGGCTGCAAAAGGTTGCTGATCATTACGCCAATCTTACGCCAACAGAGCGCAAAGAGACATTACTCGTAATCCCTGATCACAAAGATAGGGTCATTGTAAACCGCCTGATTCAACTCCAGCTTAAAGAAGAAGGCAAGCGACACGGGTATGAAATCACAACCGATGTTCTCCACAATAGGCCATTAAAATCATGGGTCGCCGATCATTATCGCGTAAAAGACCACGTACGCTTTGACCAACCCATTCCTGAGTTAAACATTAGACCTGGCGATTACCGCGAAGTCACCGGCATTGATAGAAAACAAGGCATCGTCACACTTAAAGACCAGGACAACAACACGATTGACTGGAAACCCGGCGACAAAATCGAAAATAACCGAGTCAATGTTAAAGTTTTTTTCAACGCTCAGCGCCAAGTCACGACCGGTGAACTGATACGTTTCACCGAATCGAATGAGAAATTGGGTGTTACTAAAAATCAAACCGCACGGGTCATACAGGTCACTGGTAGTGACATGACGCTTGATGTTGGACAGGAAAAAAGTGTCTGGTTATCACTTAAAAATCCAAATCATAAGCATTGGGAGCTGGCTTATAGTCGCGATATCTACATCGACGAGGATACCAAACCCACCTCGGCTATCGGCGTTTGGAATGGCAGCGTAGAACATAACGTTCAATACAAAGCACTGTTGAATCAAATGGGAAAAGCAGAATCCCTGACTCTGTATACTCACAATGAAGAACACACTGTTGACCTTATCAACAAACATGCAAAATCAGAAATACAGACAGCAACTCAAAGCCATCACGATGCGGCATTAACCCTTAAGAACAATGTTCTAGAGCGAGTGGGGGCTAATGACATCTTCGAACATAACCCCGACACTCTGAATAACCAGATATCGCAACGCTATGAACGAATACAACAAATAGCCGAGGGAAACAGCGCAAGCATCCCCACCGTTATCATTGCGTCCGACAAAGCCGCTCGAACAGAAGTTGCACAAATAGTACGAGACGCCAAAACGGAAAAAGGGGAATTGACCGGCGATGAAATTGGCTATGGAAACTTAGTCGACAAACAACTATCCGCCCACCAGATGCAGCATGTCTCTTATTTCAAACAAGGGGATGTCCTGCGTTTTAACGAATCCTCTGCCCAAATCGGCATTGAAAAAGGCGCTGAGCATCACATTTCCGCGATAGATCGTAAAAATAACAGCCTGACCTTAAGCGGAAATAATGGATACATAAAGATCAATTTAGACCGCCACATACTGAACAATACCAAAGCATATCAGCAAGAATACAGACCGCTTAAGATGGGTGACCAGCTAACGTTCAACGAAGGTATTCACGCGAATAAATCGGGAACCATCACAGATATCGGCGATCGCTTATTTAAAATCCAGTTTAAAGGCGATGATCATAGCACCACCATCACGCCAACCAGAGATCGTCACTTTGAATATGACTTCCTAAATCATTCGGCGAATGGCGGAGAAAAGCAGCATGCACTTGTCTATTGGAAAGGCGATGTAAAACACGAAGATGCCGTTGCCTTGTATCGTCAACTACCCCGCAAAGAATCAATTACCGTCTATACCGACAGTAAAGATGGATTTCGAAGTGCGCTTGATGACTCAGCCAACCAGAAACTTCTCACTGCCCTTAAACAGTATGAAACCGCCAGCCTTGAAACGAAAAGCGCCTGGCGCATCCATTTTAAGGAACAAGGCCAACAACAACCCCTTGACCTTAACGCAGAAAACACCAAAGCAATTAGCCGTATTAAACAACTGGAAAAAGCACAAGAGGAGCTAGCTCACCAAATAACACGTAGCGAACCGTACTCCCCTTTCAGTGCTTCAGCATTCAGCATCGATACACAAAAACTTGAAAAACAGGCCAACAAACATTCAAGCGATCTGCACGTCTCAGCCTATTTGAATGAAGACCGCCCCGTTCATAGACAACGATTGGCTTACCGGATCTGTGAACAACTTAAAGACCATGGCCGTTCTCTTAATGAAAAAGAGGTGGACTTTAAAGAGCTGTTCAAGGAATCCAACCTACATAAGGAACGATTGCTCAAAATTAGCCTAACCCCTGATCAATTGGCCAATAAACGGCTGGTCGACAAATACTACGCCCACTCTCGCGAAACCGGCACTCAATGGAAGAAACTTTTCGAAGCAGAAAAGCAAGGTACCCCCGTCGATAAAGCCCAATACGAATCTGCCTATCATGCGTCCAAAGTCCGCAATATGATGGCTCACACGATCTATCAGAAAAAAAGCCAATGTAAACCCTACCTGCACAAAACAGAAAAAAGCGAAGCGATTCTGGAAAAGCACACCGTATCCCACCGAACGTTACTCGAAAAACAGCTGGCTCGACAACAAGCGGTTGCACAAAGAAACTGGAAAAAAACTGCAACCATTGAACAGGCTGTCGTTGCAACACCCAAAATAGCAGCAAAAGCCATCGAGATACCCTACAAAAGGCCCTATTGGGACAAAGATAAGGTGATGAAAGAGGCGATGCGTGACCCGAGGCGAATAATAGAAAGTGTCATTGGTGAGTCGTACAATAATGCGCTTAGCCGATCTGGCAAGATTGCTGCCTGGGGTAAGAAAGGATCCATTCGGCTTGATCTATCCGGCTCAAAAGAGGGTCGTGTTCGTGACTTTGAGCGGGGGATCGCGGGGGATCTTATCCATTATGTCAAAGAGATGACCTCGTGTGACTACTACGAAGCACTGGAGCATGTCGCCCTTGTGTCAGGTCTAAATCCGGAGCGCGATGCGAATACAAAGCTCATTATTTCCCCTGAAGAACAAGAAAGAAGGCAGGCACAAAAAGACCAAGAAGCCAAGGACGATGCGGCGAAGCGTGAACGACAGGCTCAAAAAGCACAAGGCGTATGGAATAAATCGGTTCCCATCACCGGAACCCTTGCAGAACAATATCTAAAATCTACACGCGGTATTGACGCTAACTTTGAGAAATCAGATTTTCGCTTTAACCCCCGTGCCCCTGATTTTGTCACCGACGAAAACGGCAAATTCCTAAAATCAGTAACTCGCCCTGCTTTTGTTATTGGTGCCCGTGATCGTCATGACAATATAACCGCCGTTCAAATGGTTTACTTGGATCCACAAACTGCAAAAAAACACCCTGAGGCCCAAGTAGCCAAGCGCACAATGGGTAACGTGTGGGGTAACGCCGCAAAAATTCACACAGGTGTATCAGATGAAGTTATCGTAGCGGAAGGCCCTGAAACAGGAGCCAGTTTGATCGAGGCAAGACCCAACGCCAACATCTACATAAGCTTGGGAAACAACCGAAATTTCGGAAACTTAGGCTTTCTAGCAGAAAAACATTCAACCGACGAAATACTATTTGCCCAAGATAATGATGACGGAAACGCTAAATCAAAATCGGCACAAGGTATCGAGGCGGCTGCAGAACAACTAAAGGCAGAGGGAATAACCGTAAAAGGCTCTAAACCCACCCTTTTGGTGGGTGAAATGACCACCGATTTTAACGATGTACGTCAACACAAGGGGGTCGAAGGCGTAAAGCAAACCTTGGATAACTCGGTTATTCTTGCTGCTCCTGATAAAATTCATGAGATACCCGAACAGTTCTCCTATGACGCCTACCCAGAGCTAAGCGCAGAGATGTCATCCGGGCTCAGTCCAGACATCGAGTTTGCGAATGATCACGGCATACCGATGGATCTGTCCGTTCAAAAAGACAACAGTATCGAAATTTAAAGATAGAGTAACCGAATCGATACGCATAGCATTGATTCGGTTACTTCTTGTATACATAACTATAAAGAGAGCAGTGTATGACAGAACGAATCATGCCATCGAAAAATGCGATAATCAGAAATTTTTCTAACTTCCCAGCGAAAAACGGCATTTTGGAATTCTCTGGATTTAACCGGTGCCTCAAAGAATCACGTGAAGTAACCGGCAGGGATCCAGAAAATGGGACAATGCTAAACCCCGGAAAACAAGGGAGCTGGCTTGGTGCAGTTGGTTATATGGCCCTACTAGATCAAATTGGATCATGCTTTAAGCCGAAGGACATAACTGCTATACCCGGTAATACCATAAAACAATCTCTCGGATATTTTACTGACTTAAACGACCACGAGATCGATGCGCTTTATGCATTGCGTTGCGCGTTTACGCATGATTTCAGTATCTATAATATCAACAAAAAACATAGCTCACTGACACATTCTTTCTCCGTCGGCGTCTTCTCAAATCAATCAGTAGTAACGCTGCCCGCAGTGCAATGGGATGGAGACTATAACAAGACGCACGCCAGATACAAAACCGCTATTAATCTTTCAGCATTCGGAAATTTGGTTGAAAGTGTATGTACAACGCTTGTTGATCTTTTTACCAACGATCAACTTGATATAGTCCTTGTTTGTGGCAGTGACGAGCTACTCCAACGATACTCATATCACCAAAAGGTATAATCTTTCTTACGCCTCAATTAACACACTTCCTCGCTGAATAGGCTGAAAAACGCATCCAATTTTTCAACCGGTCGAATGATACATTCTCTAAAATCAGCCTCATGGCGAGATAATTCATACCAAACATCATAGCTATCAACTTCTACCGCAGTATCACTTCGAGAACAACTTTCAAAGCCATAAAAAACAATCAGCGCACTAGCAACAAGATGATTTGATAAGTGAGCGCCCATCCCAAAATGATCATCGGCTTTATGTTGAAGATAATAAATTGCTTCTGCAGGAGATTGTTCTCCCGCCACATACGCAGAGCAATCGCCAATGTCACAGGCATGTCGAATCTGATACGTGCGTTTTGTCGCGCTAATGGTAATGAGAGAAGATCCAGGCAACCGCTTGTAATGTTTCATCATTGCTGCAACCGGGTTATCATCGCACTCCTTACCAATCTCCACGTGCTTCCCTGTCGACGCCCATTTCACCCCATCAAAAAAAGGCTCCTCATCGTAGACCACCCACCATCCATCATCGTTATTTCTACGCGCCTCCCTGACGTAATATTTTGGTATAAACCCGATTGGAAATTCAACCTTAGACAGCCCTAACTCTTCTAACGTGGCTTCCATAATTACCTATGCTCCAAAACTGATTTTATCGACAACTACGTTCAAACTTTGTTTTTCCCACCCAAAATAACTACCGATACTCTTTTCAATAAAATAGTAATCTCATGATCCAATTTACCGGACTGATACGCAGATAGCGCATCGAATTCAAATACCTTCCCTAGTTTTTCCATTCGAGGAACAACGCGTTTTTTTCGATCAATGTAGTCCTGCTCCCAACTACCCATAACCTCGATAATAATTTTCTGTTTATCCACCTCTAGAATAATATCGGGTCTACATCGATTGTTTGACGTACCGATATCAAACAACGGTTTCGTTAATGTCACCGTCTTACCTTTGTCACTCCACCAACTGATCCATCCGTCAAGAATTTTTTTGATTACCGCCCGTTCAAAATCACTATCAACAGGCATCAATAACGTCCTGGATTGCACCGGCATAACGAATGCCCGTTGAGCACAAAATCTACCAGGATATGAAATACTCTCCGCAACCGTGAACATCGCAATATAAGGCCCACTGCGTTTTCCCAATCGACCCGGCTTACTCAAAGCCCCCTCGACATTCACCAAAGTCGTTACCTTCCCATCAATACGAATTAATCTCTGGCCCTCTACCGCGTCAATAGTAACGATAAATAGACAATGTGGCCTCACATTGCTAAGCCAATCACCTCGTTGTGTATTTAACATCGCGCCAACCGAATCGACAGCGAGTATATTGAACCAAAGAAAACCATCCAGCGATTGGTTACCCGAAAACTTCAGTTTCTTCGCAACTTTTATTATTTCATCGTGCTGATTTGATAAGGTCAAATCACGTGTCGTAACCTGGTTTATCCTCGCATCAGAAATAAGAGTACACATAAGATTATAAAGTGTGCTCGCCCTCTCGCTACTACCCGATTCACGGCCCTTACCCCCCTCCTCAGGCTGGCTCACCGTGTCACGAACAGCATAATGGAAACAGATATTCGTATTTTTCGTTAGCCGTGATGCAGAGCTGCCGCTAGACTCATCAATACTTTCCACCAAAAGGCATTTCTTAGCATGTTTTTCTCTATTATTTAGGTGAACGAGAAAATATTCATCGTTACGCCGCTTTACTGCAAGAGTCGGATTATTTTTCGCCTTGCAATCACACCGGAGCCAATAGTTATTCTCTCTGACCTCTTGAAGTATTTTCTTTCCAGAAACAGTGCGGTTCTTAATACCATAGGATTCGCTGTTCGAAAGCGATCGAACCACCTTAGCTTTTTTTTCTTTATCAGCTTTTTTAATAATATCCATCTTTTACTGCCCATTCAATTATTAGTCACACCATGTACGTAAACACAGGCCACAGCCAGTTATCGAATCGATTGGGCCACTGACAGGATATAATTGGGTAACATCGCCATCGCAGCTAGAGCATATTCCGTCCGATGGTAGAAAGGAAACCCCCACACACCGGGAAGATATCGAATCAGCTGCCTCCTGTATAGCTAATAGCTCGTCATTGGTTCTTCCCGGAATAACAGCAATGTTCACCAACGAGGCTAACGCAATAATGGAAAACACTTCATCGTCACCGCCAGGAAAACACAGCCATCCAGAGGCCGGATGGTCAACCATCAAAACCAATCGGCCACATTCTCCATGGGCAGGGTCATCAATGCGATAACAACCTAGTCGAGGCTCTGCAGCGTAAGGGTCATCAGCCCACACATCGTAACTGATCTCATTAATGTGGAGATCTTTCAGGGGTCTGCGTAATACGTTGCTGGCTCGAATACTTCTTGGCAGATGAAGATGACCATCGCCCTTCCCATCGACAAACGACACACTTATCATGTCACCTCGAACAGTACATTTAAAATATTCTTGCGATTGAACAGGCAACCCGAGCAAAAAATGTTTTTGCAGTTCAGGTATATCGCTCAAAAATGCGGGCATTCTGTATTTTTCTCGGGTACTACCCGAGGCCAACGCCGCCTGCTTCGCATACTTGAACGATAATTTCTTCTCACGCTCCTTTGCTCTTAAATCATCAACATCGTACAAAGTACCCCACTGCACGTACAATATACGAGCTAAGTAGGCACACGCGACTGGATCACCCACTAATCCTTTATCCATCTCTCCCACATGACATTTCATTTTCATAAATCCCTTTATGCTGTTAACCAATTTCACACAACCGCAAACGCGAGGACATTCAATTTACAGTTAGATGACTAACACCCTCTAACGGATATGTTAGTCATCAATACGCGTTAAAGAAATCAACTGATCGCAATAACGTTCAAACTGGCAAACTTCTTTTCGCATTCCCAACCACTTGTTTTAATTTCTTAATATCAATCCGTTTTGACAAAAATGCTATGGCACCCGCTCCGACCACGTCTTTCTTTGAGTTCTTTCTCTCATTGGTAGAGTGAACAACAATCGGAAGATTTCGCCAGCGTTTTAGCGATTTAATACGCTTAATTGTTTCGCTATCACCGGTTTTTGATATTTCACTGTCAATAAACAGCAAATCAGGCTGAGTAGAATCCAGCAATTTGATCGCCTCCTCCCCATCTTTAACCCATATGATCTTGTTGATTTTATCGATGCCATTTAACAGCATTCTAAGTAAATCGGCATAAGCGACGTTATTTTCCACAAGCATAATATTCATATTTTTCCTTCCTTAGAGTGGTTTTCCAATTTTACAAAAAATTCCCAAACTCAGGCTCTTCATAGGAGTCTTGCTCAGGATAATCTTGATAATCCAACGTTAGTTTCTCGACATTTTTCCCTTTCCCTACCTCCTTAACTGGTTTTTTCTTCCCAACCGTTTTTGTCTTACTTACATCATCGCCTTTCGCACTCATAGCCGCACTCTGCAGCTCATAGGCCTCATCACCCGAAACACCCACATCCTCAGGATCAGAGCTACTATGTGCCACATCAGAATCCGTCGCCGATATTGAATCTCGCAACGAATCACCCTTGATTAATCGCTCGACAAACGGCTCAGCAACATCAGGGTAGTCCATGTACTCCATAACAACCTTAGTCACAGGCCAACTACCAGGGAGCTTAAGATAGCCCTCCAAATTGTTGAGCGCCTGTATTTCAGATGCAATAACAACATCCTTCAACTTTTCCTGTTTATTTTGTTGCACCGAATCACGCATCTCATGGGCACCAAATGAAATATTTTCATGAGTCTCTTTAACCTCCGTTTTACCTAGTATCCTTGCAAATTTTTCTGCCGTCGTATCGCCATTGGATCGTAAAAAGAAAAACGTATTTGCCAGATCCAACAGCTCTTCAGTCGCCTTCTCACCAAAATTCTTATGCAACTGCGCAAGACTTTGAATACTGAACCAAGGACAAAAACCATATTCTCTACCCAGAGCTATCGCCTCAGGTAACGAAGGCAATTCATGTAACGTGTGCAATTCATCCATCATCATCCAGATACGTCTTTCCGTATCAAGGGGAAGTTCCAATATCGCATTACAGGCAATATCCAACCATGTCGCCATCAATGGCCTCAGCACTTCTCTATAACGTGTTTGGCATGAGATAAAAATCCAGGAATCTTCTTCATCGTTATTGACCCATTCCCTGATTGAAAACGACTCTTCGCTAGGAGCGTCATTCACATATTTAAGGCATTTGGTATAATTCGTTAACACCGCCTTCACCGACAACGCCATCTTTTCTACCTTCTCCGAAGCTAACGACTCTGCCTCCGTTCCAGCCAACAATCCCCGTATCTGACTCATATCCTCCGTCAGCAAATAACGCAATAGCTTCCGTGAGGATTTGAACGGATCCTTCTTCATCTGATTGGCCGTCACTGAAAAAAGCGTCCTCGCAGCTTTAACCCAGAACGGGCCATCAGAATCCTTACCGCCAGTATTTAGCGGCATCATCGAGGCGGCGATATTATCAAAATCCATCGACTCAGAGCATTCATTCCACAGAGACCACGAAGGAGATCGCTGATCAAAAGGATTAAGAATGATATCCTTACCTGGTCGATAAAACTTTTTAACAAAGGTGCCTTTACGATCATAGATAATGGCTTTCTGTTTCTTCTCGCGGATATTGGTTAATATACCCATTATTGCCTGCGTTTTCCCCGACCCTTGCGTTCCCGCTATACAGCCACCCTGTACTTCGGAATCTTTCAACAATGAAACTCCACCAACCGAAATATCCGAAGCTTTACCCTCTGCCTCTAGCATTTCCTGCAATATATCTGCCTCACTAAACGTAGACCCTCTAATCAACTCATCTTCAATTAGCGATTCCCCCCTTTCCGCTAACCAGGAACTAACAAACACCGCCACTATTATGGCGAGAAGTGCGCTTATAACGGCACAAAGAAGCGAAATCCGTTGAATAAGCGTTTCAACATTAGCGGCATCGACATAGGAATCAACATCCCACATCGTCATCATCACCACGCCACCCGGTGTTTCAACCTCAAACTCTTGAATCACCTGTTTTTCAAAAGGCTCTGAGACCAAAAGCATTTGTGCTTCTCGTAACTCCGAAACGATCGCCACAAGCGGCTTCACTTTTACATACGAAAACATATCACTGCGTTGTTGATCAGATGTGAATACGAAAAAGGTTGACAGAAAAAAGAAGATAAATAGTGAAACGAATACTTTAAAAAACCAGGACTGAATTGCCTGAATCCACATTCGGATATTATGACTGTAGGTTTGACCCGCTCTGGTATAATTTTTTAAGCTATCCAACATAATTCGAACCTCCCTTAATACACCACAAGATCGAATAACTTTGCGGGTAGCTCTTCTATGATCACTAAATCAACCACAATTAACCACATCGCCATTCGCCATCGTTGATCGATAAAAGCGCGGGTCGTCTCAGCATCAAATTCATTGACCGCAGCAAATTTTTTTGCCAGGAACGGCCAGAATAAAAACAACGCCAAAAGCAAACCGATTCGCCACAACAACAACTCAGACTGAAACGAATTGATCGTGGCTGCAGTGCTTGCGGCATCACTATTAACCAGCAACCAATTCATTGTCACCGCTAAAAATACCATGGATAAAACCACCGCGAATAACATTAATGTTAAACGTCCGGCTGTACTTGCCACTTTTATTGCTTTCATCAATTGCGCTTCCTTGCTTTAACGTCGTTAAATTTAGCGGTATTTAGGTTCAAAACTTTCAACCACTCGAATAACCTTTTTGGTAGGTCGATTTAGTATACTTTTCTCGACGGCGAGTTCTGCATTAAACATCGTCATTAGACTTTGAACAAACTCATCCTTAACCAATGCAACGAATGGCTCATTGTCTTTGTTGTCCTGCCATAACAATTTCTTTTCCTCAGGATCAAGACGACTGATGTTGACATACTTACCCGCATCAAGATCTTGTGCGTAAACCTTTGGCCTTGGTGGCATGGCATTTTCCTTAACCCACCAACACTGCGATTTTTTCGGCTCCCTGCCTTTCATGATTAAACCCTATATTGACAATTATTTCTATTACCACAGCTATAACATTTACGTTTTTCTGGTCTATGGCGAATAGATTTTCTTCCGTGAATTAGTCGTGCCGTAGATAGACTTCTATTGATCTTTCTCGCTAAGTCATCAACCGGAACATCAAGATTAATTTCCTTTGTTTCTCCCGATGAATTATAGACAATACCAAGAACCACGCGTTTCTTTTTGAATGATTCTTTTACTGCAATCGAACATGCAATAAGCTGCTCGATATCACCTTGATAAATACCATGCGCTCGGCTTTTATATTCCAATACGGCATAATCACCGCTTTTCAATCTAACAATAAAATCAGGCTTGCTTTTGATTCGATATTGATACGAAAGAAACATGCGCCGATTTGCTTTCGTATCGGCATAGACCACCTTACCCTCTATCGGCAACCCGCGATGTCGACTGGACGGATTGTAGTTGTACGCAAGGATTAAAAGAATCACGATCACTAACACAATATATTCAATCATGATTTGATACACCGACGACAAAAACAATCAACCGACATCTTAACAACTCGTCGGAATGTCATGTTTGGCCCGAAGCGCCTTATCATCCATGGCGAAACAACATAATAGATCGATACCAACAACCGGCCCGTTAGGGTTTTCAATAACACATCATCCCGCCACTGTCTCAAAGCATACGTTGTGGGATGAGTCTCACCAAATGCATAGGTGGCAAGATAACACCGACTAGAACCACTACCTGATAACGCCGCCTCAGACACCATTTCATGCTTGTTATCGCCATCCTTCATTCTCGCCACAGACCGACGATCTTGCTTTTTGCCCTGCAGCGAATGCTCTAACTTATACGGGCAATAATTCACGACATTGATATCTGAGGCCCGAATCCAGTGTGTATTTTTATCGGCTTTCATACTTATCCTTACTAAATATACCTGAGGTTACCTGCTCATATATCTGTTCGGTAAGATTCACGAATTCCGATGAGACAACCATGTTCCGTCTCATCGGATATAAAATGCCTTCAACGTAGTGAGAATACGTTCCCGCCCAATCGCGGTACATTTGTTCGTTAAGCGCAACCCATGTTCCTGACCGATAATATTCATCTCCAATCAGAATTTGCTCGCCGTTTTGAAGATCTCTATGTTTTGCATCCATGCAAACATCATTTCCTTTACTTATTGATCAGGAGTATTAAGAGAATCATTGAAATTCCGTTGTAAACACTTATCGAACTGCAACCCAAGTCCAATCTGTGAATTATTCTCATCCTCACCAAATTCAAACGCGTCCTCTGCGAATAGGCTTATATCAAATGATGGATCGGTAAAGCACAAACTATTGTCCGTTACCTGGTTGAATAACGAATAGTAGGGCGTGAATACCTTACCATCCAAATCATTCTGAAACACAATTTGAGTACCCGTCAAACCCGATGAAAGCAGCACATCATCCTGTAAACGATACGAGGTTAACAACGCATCATTATTGGCATAAACAGGATCGTTGGTTGAAAATTGCGCCTCCGATACCGCCCATAGCGCTTGAAACTCAATAAAACTCGAACACGTAGGATCCGAATAAACATACGTACCCAGATCCACATTGCCATTATCTTGAAACGCTATTGCGGTTTTAAAGTAGCGCTGTTCGTTATCACTAAATCCAGGCTCACAATTAACCGCTTGCCAACACCCCCTGGTTCCGTCCGCAGCAGAGCAAGAAATGGTTCGAGCAGCAACACCTCCCGTGTTCACCGATGCACCAGACGACGAGCTTCCGCCGCCACCACCACCGCCACACCCAACCAACATCCCAACCGCAGCCGTTATAATTATTTTATTCATAATGATTCCTTTACCAATGAATTAAGGCTAATTCCTTAGCCCTAATTCTATTAAATTATTTCAATCGGAACTACTACTTTTTGCCACGACCACCGCGCATTATTAGCGAACTCAACATTCCAGTAATCGACGCCGATTGTGTCATTGGTTGAGCGCCTGACGATAACATCGAACTCATCGCAGCGCCGGCCGCAAAACCGGCCCACCCAAATCCTGAACTCAATAACAAAGGTAAAAGTAGAAAGCTTCCTAAAGCTATCGCATCGACAACAAAATGAATATCTTCCAGACTAAAAGCGTCGGCGGGCGCTAACGCCATAATTAGAAAAGTGTCCACATACTTCGCGAGTTCCCATAAATACCCCCAAAATACAAATGAAAACATGATCAGTGAAATGGATATTACCGCCGATAAGCGATACCTTGCCACCACCATTAAAACCGGTAGCAACGTATAGACACCCATTAATAACAAGGACTGGATCAACGGCAAGGAATCCAACAGCATCTTACTCTTAGGATAGAATGAGGGTTTTTCCAGAAGCATGTTCGCCTCAGCGCCGCTTGTCGCCCAGAATCCCGCATTACTGAACCCGTTGCTTGTTATTGCAACCGCCGTCTCGGTGTTATTAATCAACTGACGCACAATTCGCTCTTTCACTGCGTCCTCATCCAATGACAACGCGGCAACATTATCCCAAAAATCAGTATCCAATGAATCAATTAACCGATTGTACAATCCAGCATCAACATCTTCCCACCAATCCGTACACGTCGGAATCCCAGCGGTTGCACTAACAAGCTCATCGCCTCCATTGGCATCGGATACAGGAAACCCTTCAACCGTATAGGGCGCATAAAAACTATCGTAATACCCCCCTAAGCCCATAAAGATACGAGATCCAACCCACGTCAAATCATCGATGTCCATGGTTGCTAAAAACAGTGAAATATCCGGTTTTTCAATTTGATACTTTGACCAAGATGGAATCCAACACGAATTATTAAAATCAATGACTTCAGCGCGTAACGCTGGATCATCAATGCGTGATGCATCCATTTCACTTCGCACGTGACGCGCCGGAGGAACACAACCAAGGCCCGTCTTCGCACTATGAGTAAAACCTTGCGAAATCCCCATAACCGCCATCCACGCTATGGGAACTTTCGGTTCATCCGGTAAAATATAGATATCAGAATACGTGGTGTCATTATCTTCAATAGTGGCATCCTCTCCACCACAAACCGGTGCGTAATGTAAGGTATCGGTCTCAATCTTAACAAACGGAGACATAACAACCATTAGAACGAGCAAGGTAACCGCCAACTCGAACTCCAGCTTTTTGAGTGATATTCTATAACCAACATCAATCGAATGCTGCAAAAAAGGCCCGACCGTATTCGACACAATAATACCCAGGAATGGCAACAGGGCGAGGCCCGTACCGGTCAATATACCCCACAAATTCGAGTATTGCGTCCAGCCGATCCATGTTGTATAAATTTCCGCATATGATTGAACGTTAAGTTCCATATTAAAGCCCCGGCTTCATCAATGCACCGCCACGAAGGGAAGGTCGCTTGTTAGAAATAGGTGTATTCTTCACACCATCTTGTTGAATGCTTTGAGCATATTCCAAGATTGCACCAAAGGAGTCCGATGCGATTTCCTTACGCACTCTAGATTCTTTTAACACACCATCGATCTGTACACTGATAAAATCAATCGCCTTATCAATCTCCTTAACGGCAACGTTCTCATTGGAAATTTCATCAATCTGTTTTCCCCGATATAAAATATCCTTAGCGATTAACGCTTGATTGATAATCCTGCCCAGCGCCACATTCTGCGCTAAATGGCTGACTGCTAACGATCGAGGATTTGATTGAAGACCACGAATCGTCGAAACCATCCGAGTACTAACAACAACACCGGGCGCAGAAACCTCCATCAATTTAACGGTATTGACTGAGCTTGGGTTGGTCACTAATTCCCACAGTTTTGTAGTCACATCCTCCTCAACCAACGCTATTGAAGGTTTTAAGCCCTCCCCCCAGATCGTTTTACTTGTTCCACATGTAGAACATGTATGGATTTTTTTATCCCCCACTACTCTGACGATCCACTCACTCGCTTCAGCAGGCGTTATCCAATAGTTCGTAAGATTCTGATTCTGCGGCGTAGACGTAACAGGAGTCGTCAATGATGGTGTTCGTCCAGCCATGACATTATATCCCGCTTTCGCGGCATCCCCGATCGCATAAATTGGTTGCTGTGAAAGACCACCGGCCTTAGAGGATCCCCCAGGAACGGGCCAAGGAACACCACTCTTGCCATTATCATCATCAACCTCTTTTTTCGCCAGATTCAAATCCGGTTGTGACGTTGTTTTTGCTTTCCAGGAACTTTTCGTTGAAACTTCCATCCAGCCAGCGTAGGGATTTTCCTGCTTCATCGCTATTGCAGACATCTCTTCGCAGGTACGAATTTTTACTTTCCAATCCTCTCTAGCGCCGAGAAGGTTGTTGTTCAAAATGTTATAAAGCTTGGGGTCTGATCGCATCAACATATACATCGGATAATTAACCACCGCACTCGTCGCCGCATTCACAATGCTACCAGCAACATTTTGCACCGAATCTGTAAAATTGTTCAGTGCATTGGTTACTGTTGCTTTAGGGTCAAACTTTCCACAGGAAAGGCCCAGCGTAGCACTCGCATTAACGTTAAAACTTATCGTTGAGGTATTCCTAACAATTGCTCTAGGCACACTACGCCCACCACCCAATTTGTAATAAAATGCACTCGCTGGGCCACCAGCCCCCGGAAATAACTCATCCGCTACACCGACACCACTAAACATCAACATCGCTATTATCAAATATTTTTTCATTCCAACATCCCTGTTTCGTTAGTCTTTAATTTTCTATACGTCGATTGCAAACACAAATGCGCCTTCGCCCGGTAGGCACCCTCTATACTCACGCCACACCGTCCAGGCCGCACTGTTATGCTGCTTCGGTTTCGCCCAATCGGGAGAATTACCCGTATGAATCTCATCTGTGCACATATTTGCTGGCTCCGGCAATAAACGTTGCCATTTTGTCTTACTCGCGCCCGGTGCCGCCGCACCAGGTGCAGTGCAATCATCATTACTACACCCCGTCGCAGCATTTTTTAGATGCACTTGAAACCCGCTTGTCGCAATATGAGCAGCACGATTTGCTACTACTGCATTGGCTTTCGTATTATTAGGGTTCGTCACAAATCCGCCTCGAAGAGATAAAGACCCCCAGGTATAGGAAGGATAATTACCAATCTCATTGACACCCGGTATTAAACTCGTCCAATTTGAAGGAAAAAACATTTCCAATATTGGCTCACGCCAACTGAAAGCATCCAACGTTGACTGATAGTGCATCGTATAAGCTGATGCACCGCTTTTTAGAAAGTAATCATCGTACTGGTCATACAAGTAAAGGGCAGGGTTTCCCACCACATCCGTTTCACGTAACCGAATACCCGCCACATCCTCACCCGCAGCATTCGCCTCACCACTAAACAACTCAAAATCAGTCAGCGCTTCGAATATCCCTTCCCCCACAGCATTAACAATAGGGTCATAAATTTCTCGGATCAGCGTCCACGGGTTAGCATGACGCGTATGCTGGGCTGTCACCACTAGGTCTGGTAAATAATGGTCAACCTTCGCTGAATAGTCATAATCACAGATAGGCCCAATACACTTGACAAAAACACAGATACCAACGACCTTATATTCTAAACAATCGGCAGCGGACTCTGATGTGCGTTCAAGTATCTCAGCCGTCGTTATCTCAGCCGTCTGACAATCATCTTCTTCCTCTGCATCACACGATGATGCGGCGTATAACTCCACTGAGCCCAACGCGAAGACAAGAAAAAACACAATACCCATTTTACGAATCAATGACTTTGTTTCCATATACCGTAATCCCTTAACGCGTCCTGTAATGTACCACCATAAACAACATAACGTTCCTCAAAAACATACGCAGGAATCATCGAAATGCCATAACGAATCATTTTATTCTGAACAACGACCATCTTTTTAAACGCATCGGACTTTGCACTAACCAGTCCAACCACTTGATCCCTAACATTGGTACGTGGATTTGACTGAATCTGTTGATTGATGTCTTTTTTAATATCATCCAGCGTATCCACATAAAACGACTGAATAGAAACATCACGATGGTGAGGGTCAAACGACATTGATTTATCGAGAAATATCTCAACGCTCGTTCCCCACACCTGTTGTGTCAAAGAAAACATTAATAATAAACTAAAAAAAGTCGTTCGCATCTTCGGTTTCCAGCAGACTGTCTGTCATTCGTTGTGCTTTGATTTCGGCTGCCGCCACCTCGGATACAGAGTGCTCATCCATGATCTGCTTTCGCTCCGCTTTTTCCTCACCTTCTGACATCCCGAGAGAAAGTGATAATCGAGGCGGCACGTTGCGAAACAACCCTTTGTATTTTGAACTCAGCAATATCCCTTCGGTGTATTTCCCATTTTCCTTTTTAACACTTCGAAAAAGCTCCTTTTCTTCCTCAGTCAATGTTTTAAATTGCTCTACCTTCGCAATTTCATCCTCTGACGTCCCAAGAAGAATCCAATGCTCCATCATGGTTAACATCTTTCGAGCGCTATCAGGAAAATCATCCAAATTCTGGGTCGCGAACCACTGCCACAAATTTAGCTTACGGGCCATTTTTGAGATTTTTGTACAGGTACCGGACGTAGAGGGATTAGCTGTCACCACATGGCTTTCATCCGTAACAATGATCGTGATCCTATCATCGTATTGGGTTGCCTCCGCCTGCGCTAAGGCTTTGTTCATTAACCCCATGTAGGCAAGTCCCATTTGCGCCTCATAGCCTTCGTTCTTCATGATTCCCATTTCCATACGGGTAACATCAACGGTTGGCCACGCCTTGCCAGGACTATTAAAAAAACGACGGCTAAAGGGATCCTTACAATAATAGCGAATCGCATCAACGTGTTTTTCAATACGCAGTTGCTTTTGCTCATGCTTCATGCCTGAGCCAATTTCTTCCATGGCGTTAGCGACGTCCTCTGCAATAACCTGATCGCGCCCCGCAGCCTTAACCGTTCTTGCCGCACTAATAATGGAATCCACAAAAACCATCTTATCAGAACGATCAATTTCCTCCATCGCCGCGACTTTTCCCTCCGTTATCATAAGCTGCAGCGCCAATGTCATTTCACCAATGAGGTCTCGCTCTTCATCTTCTTCCGCCTGCTTATCAGTGTCGTCCGCCTCCTCACTCGAATGAGTTTCAAGATCCAACACACCTTCAACGATCATCGCGCGATCAAGGTCATCCATCGCATCCATTTCATCGAGCATCTTGATCGCATCAGCAAATGGGTTAAGTGGCGTTGGATTTTTCTTCGTTAGCTCTACATCATGTGTCGAGAGCCCTTGATCCTTGAACCATTGCATCAACATCTGCAACGAATTACCGGCATCCGCGATAATCAAACGTGCGTTGTACACCATCACCACCGTCATTAACAATTGCACTAACGTAGCCGACTTACCCGATCCACTGGTACCAAATAACATTAAGTGGCTATTAAAGGACTTGTCCAATTTCGAAAACGGATCAAAGAAAAAGGGCTCTCCTGCACGATTACTAAAAATGATACAGGGATTCCCACTACCTTTACTTCGGCCATAAAATGGAAATAAACTGGCGATATGGCTCGCATACATTAGATTGGATCGCTTTAAGTGATCCCTATCAAATTCATAGTCGTAACACATCGGTAGGCCGCGCAAGTATGAATCCAAAGGGTAGATATCAAACTCACCCTTTATCACCTTAAACCCGCTATTCATTAATCGTGTCTCGACCTCACCTTCATTTTCATACAGTTCATTCTCATCTTTTCCCGTGATATAGACACTCATAAACACAGGAAAAAGATAATTCTTATCTTCTATCGCTTTGTAGGCAGCTTCCACTTCTTTTCGTGTAGCGACTGCCTCAGCAGAATCCCCAACAGCGGAATCATCAATGACCTTGATGCGTGACTTCACCTCCCGTTGGTTTTGAATCACCACGGTCATTGCAAAAATACTGCCCTCAGGAAAGGTGTCAAATAACGCATAACTTCGTTGCTGTTGCTTTCGCTCTGCAGATAAATGACCAACCGTTGGATTCTTGGTCATCGCCTCAATAGATAACATCTTGTGAGGTTGCCCATCAAAATACCAATTCCCTTTCTCTTGATCAGATTCAGGAACAGAGCAAAAGAGATTTTCAGTGAAGTCATAGCCATACGGCATATCTTCATTGCTGGGATAGTTACATGTTTCGATGAGCTTATCCACGTCCCCACCGGTTAGCTTCGGATTAGGGTTAAACCAACGCATCATCCACGCATAAAATTCAATGCCCGTACATACGCGAACGTTAATACCGCTGTCCTTGAGTTGGTTTCCTACACGCTTACCAATTTGGTGTATCGCCTGAACCGCAGTCCTGTTTCTGGGCAATTTTGCATTACCCGTCAAACGACGATAAAGAACCATACGAATTTTACGCTCTTTACCTTGGAACTTATTTCCAGAAACGGCGGTATCGGTGAACAACCCCCCTTTTCGTGTCATGTGACTGTAATGATCTCGAAACAACTGAAGTACCGTTTCAGAAACCTTCGTGCCTCTGGCGCGGGGCTTAATGTAATCTTCAATCGTTTTTACATAACTCGCTAGCGTTAAGTCATCTTGAAAATATATTTGTAGTATCCAGGGCGACTCATCTTCTTGTGGAATGGATTCCTGAATCAGCATTTGGAACTGATCACGCATTCGCTCCAAATATTCCTCCGGTTTCGAGTCACTTGGAACGTCGCCACAATCAAACATAATGGCTAATGATTTTCGGTCATTCAACAAAAATGTTTTTGTCTCGGGATCGTACTCCATCCATGGAAGTCGACCCGCGATGGTCGGATGCTTTCGATAACCACGAGCAATATCCGTTTTCGTAGTTTTGTGGTGTTTATCCAAACCAAATGCGTCGATAAAATGCTGAAACCCGCCCATTAACCCTACTCCTCAAATTCTTTTGGAATCACTTCATGTGGCAACGCATAATGATCGCGCTCATACAAACGAAAAACCGTAATATAGGAACCCACTGGCACACCCTGGCCAGTAAGCAAATGGGCTTTCACAAATAGCTCGATGTCAGGATTAGGCAGCTTAGGAAACTGCCCCCGTATCTTTGCAACCTCTGATGAGGGGGCCTGAACCACTAATGGGGCCCCCACCGATGCTCGCTTAATCGCAATATTGTTTTGACTGGTCGCTTTCATTTGTTGATCCCAAATCTGTTTCATCGTCGGGCCTTCTTGCGGCACGGGATGAGAACCAGCAACAGCACAACCGCCTAACAACGCAGCAACACTAATACAACGACATGACTGGAGCAGAACCTGAACTAAGTCCATAACTAACCTTCCTTCCTTGTGGGTCATAATCTATATTTATTTGACTCGTAATATTCATTGTTAAGTTAACGCCAGCGGAGGTATAAACTGCGTCGTAACTATTTTCAATATGCGAGGCATACCACTTCTTCGCCTCACCACCGGCTTCTGAAAACATGGAACCAACCACGGCTTTACCCTCATCACCGGTGAACGCCTCAACGGTCGCTCCCGATGTTGTACCAACGATGGTTTGTTGGTTTTTGGTATACACCTTGCCTGCTGCTTCAATACCGCCCAATACCGAGAACGTACTAATCGCTCTTGGTGCATTGGTAAAAAACTCCCCCGTAATACAGGGGTTACCACGCACATCACTAATAAAGCCAAGAGCCTCTTTCTTGCTATTTCCCGCACTCTTCGTTGTGCTTATCGTTCCATCCTGAAAAACAAACGTCATCGTATCAATCTCACCACGAGAGCAAGACATCAACATATCGCCCTTTAAAATGCCTTGTGCAATCACCCCCTCAATGTTGGGTATTTCAATGCCATTGGCCGCAAGGTTTTCAGCACCGATAATTGCCTTAAATCGGTAGGCATCAGGAACCGTACCCCGAATAGGGATGCGTCCAATCAACGCACTCATTGCCATACCATTGTACAGTGTCGCTCCATCGGGGATAGTCCCAAAGGGCACCAACGCGGTATCAACATCACCCGTTTTATTCGCCCCAGCGCCAAGTAATCGTTTAGCTGGCAGCGGAGAAACCTCATTACTTCCATACACAGGGGTAGTGCTATTAGGCAACATCCCTTGGCTCATCGGGGGGATAGGTTTACCCTTTTCATCATAAATAATGGCCGCATCTTCAAAATTCCATTTACGATTCGATGTAGGCTTGGCTTGCGTCACATAATTTCTGCTTGAGGCCGATGGGCGTTCCGAAAGTTTCTGCATGATCGCAGACATTTGAGATGACAAGTTAGCGACCGCCTCATTACCCTTTTGTATTTCTTGCTTCAATCCCGCCACTTCACGCTTGTTATTGCTATCTTGTGCAGACATTTGCGTCTTAAACGATTTGATCTCTTTCGTAGCCGTTTTTAGCGCTTGCTGAGCACGATTTACATTGACCGTCAAATTTGTCGTCTTCTCAGCAGTCGTATCACCACTTTGCTTATCCACCACCGTCACACGATTTTTATCACCTGTTAATTTTTTCTTTGGTGCAGGCGCATCATCCATCGAATACATCGCATAACTACCACCGCCCAACAAAAGCACGATAACCATCACTTTTAGAACCGTATTTTCTTTAAAAAAATCTTTCATCATCCCTCTCCTACTCGATGCTATCTGCGAAAGGACGTCGAGTCACAATGAAAGCAGTGGTACTATCTTTCGCGTGACCGGCAGGCGACAAGCTCTTTAATGGAAAGAAAAAAGCTTTATCCCAACGCCCTCTTATGTTGTTCCAATCAAGATGATTTACTTCATCCAAATTATTACGAAACAGAACAGCCGTAACGTATTTGCTTCCACTTTTCCAGGATATCAACGGCATCGCGGTAACCGATTCATAGATATCAATGATTTCCAGCGTTCGCATCGGAACCCTCATCACCGATTGCGGAGAGGTCAGTACACGCTCAGGAGAAAAAAGTTGTTGAACCGCAAACTGATATAACGATATTTCATCAATCGTTTTTTCCACTGTATCCGCACCAACGTTCGATGCAGAAAGCACCTCATCTTCAATCAACACCTCAATAGTGTTGTCTGATGCGTATTTATGGGCGCGAAGATCAAGAATTATTTTTGTCCCTTTCGCCGTCATCAATTGAACCATCGTTCGGTGCGTTTTAAAGGAACGTTTTGCTTTGAGATACAACTTACCGTTTGCAATCAGGTGTGTGAATTTCTTATCCGTCAACACCATCTTATCAAAGTTAAATCCAATTTCGTTATGTGGAAAGATGATCACTCGCTCTTTACCGACCGGAAGCTCCACCTTAATCGGTGTGGTTTCAAACACAACATGATCGACCTGATTTGGGTCTGCGTAACTCGTCATGCTAAAAAATAGGGTTAATACAAATACTGGCAACCATCGTTCCATGATTATATCTCCGTGTCATTATTTTGCAGATTACCGGCTGATGCATCCGCGAGTTTAATTAAGTCTTCCATCTTTACGTACTGCATGACATGTTTATCAATAACACTCCATGACGCTAGACACGTCGTCGCAATAAATAACATTGCGTATGCACTAGCAGCATCAAAGTTCATAATAATTAATTGATAAATTAGTCCACCAGCAGAAACAGGAACCATCCACAACCAAAATGCGCTCATGGAATTTAGAAAAGCAAATAAGAGCAATACTTTTTTCGATACCCTAACACCACATTTTCTTGGATCAAAATCAAATGCATCTTCCATTTTCAGCTTGAAACTTCGCACCGCAAACATAGCATAAGACACTCCTACCACCGCAACAATGACTGTCAACAACATATCCATATCCTCTGCTAGTAAAGTGTTTCTAAACGGGTCGGCTCTTCCATAAAACCATCGATTGCAAAGCCATAGATATTCTTACTTTTGGCAATTGCATAAGGAACAATTCGCAACTGATAGCGCATAATAACGTCTTTTATGGTTACGCCCTTATTCGTTTCAGTCATCTGCATATCCATCGTCAAAGACCAGGCATCACCGGCAGGAAACGGTAAAACATCATCTTCACTGAATATCTTGCCTAATTTCGGCTTAAGCACTCTTTTTCGATCTTTTAATTCACCTTCAGCATTTAAAACTTTTTCTCGCTCTTTTAATTCCTGATAGAACTTTGGCGTAAAATAGTAACGATAGGCATTCAGATTATCGGTATACCCCTTCTTACCTTCCTCCCAGGTGTTAAATATCATCCAAACGCTTTGACCAAAGCTATAAATCGTTGGCCGTGGTGTCTCGCCTGCCTTTGTCGTGTAAATATTTTGAAGACCCGGTATATGATGAACATCCATTTCGCTTGGAGCATTATACCAACCGGTCATTGCAAACGCGTTGTAAAAAAACTGCATTACAATGAACACTATCAACACCAAAATCAGCCTTGCATCCTTCTGTGCATCAAACCATGATCGCATTTAATCCTTCCTCGCTACTGACCACTTACCACTTCTCTCAAGAAATGGTGATGGAACACCAAACCGTTTGGCTCGTCTACGAATATACTGACTAACGTAACCAGGCGGCTTCCCTTCTTTTAATTTCCCCAAGCGTTTAAGCAAAGAGGAGGCAACAATGGTCGTTAATACAATGGCAACAATTAGTCCATAGGTTATCGAGTCAAATGCTATCAAAGTGCCTAAGCAACTAATCACACCAAACACCACGAAACAACCAGCTCCAACCATAACAATCTCACCAAACGTACAACCTTTCCACGCAGCCACCTCTTTGTTGAGGCGCTCAGATCCTAACTCAACGCCAGCGCTCACGTTATGCTATCGCCGCTTTCGCGATATTTAATACAACAAGTGAAACAACAAGAAGAACGAGACCAACCGCAAAGGTCGTACCCAAATCCCCCCATTTCTTCTCATCGCGAACCTGCGTGAATTTAGACCAAAGAGAAAATATAAAACCAGCACAGCACGCCAGCATCAAAAAGTTGAGAAAAAGAGTTCCACCTTTCGAGGCCAACCCACTACCTTGTTCAATATAATCATCTCCCGTAACCGTTCCTGGCGTTGCTTCTAACGCTGCGAGGACATTACCGGAAAACATCGTTAACGCGACACAAAGCGATAAATACAACCCTGTGAACTTCCCCCATACCCGAGATACTGCTCCATTATTTTTCATGATCAACTCCATTTTGGTTTTTTAGGCTGTCATCACAACTAACAGCATGGTTAGAACTAACATGACGCCGATAATAATTCGGCTGGTCTCTACTTGAATTTTTACTGTGTCTTTTTCCTCCTTTAATTTCGCTAAAAAGCCAATGATAATAATGACCCCCCAAACACATGCAGCAAACATTACCAATCCGGCAATAAATGCAAACAATGCTCCGGGGGTCACCCCCGATCCAGAATAAAAAGCAGCTTCTTGTGCAGAGTTCATCGCGGTTATTTACCTTTAAATTGAAGGTAGTCGCCATCAATAGGATCAACCTTTTTGGGTTGAATTTCCTCGAACTTAAATCGCTCTAACACGCCACTTTTAAATTTTTTCAAATCTGACCTTATATCCTGGTACCGCACCTGCAACCTGGCACCTTTTACAGCATGACTTTCAGCGCTCACAATGAGAGTTTCCATCAACTTAATTTCTTTCAGTACGCGATACAGATCTTGTTTTTCCAAATCAGTATTCGCAAAAGAGGTCACTGGAATCATCAACCCAATCGCCGAAGATATTAGGGTCACCCGAATTTTTTTACTCAACATGTCATGTCTCCTATTGCTCTACTCTGGAATTTGTTAATAAAACCGGGTAATGACGAATATTCAGTTCGTTTAAATAAGGCGGCTCTATTACCGGAACAATTTGTAAATTAGTGATTTGCTTAACGCGACGAATATCATTTAAATCAGTGGCGTTTACCAAAAAAAGAACCGCACTGGCGGATTCAAGATAAGGCTTATTTCGCAAAAGCCATTGCATCGATTGGGGATCAGATCCCGCGACCACAACAGGCTTCTTCATACCCAAGTCGGATATTGCTCGCTCTGCCACCGCGCCCGGCGTTAACGTCGAGCGCATGGGGAAAACACCAGAAACAGGTGGCATCGGCGGAAGCTCGGTTCTAGCTCGACTCTTGAGTTCACTAAACGCCGCGACGATGTTATTGGTGAGGGGTTTATTCGGTGTATTAACGGAGATAACGGTTAAGGATCCTGCGGCTGAAAGGCCGGGAGCCATCAACATCGAAAGCGTTATTATCCACAGAATTCCATTTCTATTTATAAACATTTTGTCACCTGAAACAGGATTAAAGCGCCGAAACCGACACCTTCTCCATCGCGCCATATCGCGAACGAACTAAGGAGGGGATAGTTGCAGATAACCCGAGCATCTCACTCATGCGGCCATCATCTTTACTGATCGTTACCACCTTGCGGGTATTCACAAGCTCGTAAGGGATAGGAACACCTGCAGCCCAATCGTTAATAGCGTCACTGTTCACATTACCAACAACGTAAATATTCACCTTAATATTCGCTGTCTTAACGAGGTCTAAGAGCCGCCTTACCACGGAGCTTCCCTCAATATCCATCGCAACAAATGCCAAAAATTCATCTCCCGCCATCACACCTTTTGCCATATTCGCCGCCGCGTAATCCTCGGCAAACATGATCGGTTTTTTATCTGGAAAAATCCGCTTGTGGGCAGCTTGCGTTTGATGCCCAAACCGTATGGCGACATCGGTTCGTTTATCCATCTGTTTTGCAACAATCGCTGCATATCTCAACTGATCTTGCTCTGACTCCGCCATCATGCCCAATACCTCAGTCGGATCCATGTGCGGCCACCACTTACCCGCCGGGGTATTCTCCATCAGGTATTCATAGTGCTGATATTCTTCCAACGTTACCCCCCAAAACGAGGCTTTTTCATTGGTAACGCGCTCGTTCACCGACGCCTCATTTAGCGAGGACTTATTGGCATGAACGTCGTTGTCAAAACTTTTAGCAAACGCTGAAGAGACACCACTCAACAATACACAAGCAACAAGGACTCTAAACACGACAAGGAACCCCAGGGGAAATAAAATACTGTCTTTGATTTGGTTTCTTCTGCAAGTTTGTCATGAGCGTATCGGCCGCATCACACGCTGTCATTCGCAACTGTGAATGTTCTTTATCCCACTGAACACGCGACTGCTTAAGACGTTCATTAATTTGATCTTCAACACTGATTGTCGGTTGCGTTGAACAACCGGCTAACCCAAGAACTGCTAGTATCAATAACTTTTTCATAAGATTTTACCCAATTTTAACCGTTGCAATCTGGCGTTTTTTGTTCGCAAACGTGACTTCTTTGTCCTCAACAGAGATCTTTATAAGCTGCCAACCCAAACGCCATTCATTAGGGGCTACCAGTGTTGTCTCCACATCACCATGACTGATCGTGGCTCGCTCCTTGCCGTTCCAATAATCAACATCAACCACTGTGAACGGCAACATTCCAGGGCTTACTCGTTTTGGGGGGGAGACCTTACGCTCCAACGTAGTAACGCGCTTTCCCGTTTTGCCGATCGATTGCTGAATAGCCACGGAATTCATACCCACTTTTTCCACCGCAGCAACCACTTCATTGAGGTCATCTTTACTCAAACCTTTCTGACCATGCCTCAAGGCCTCCTGCCCATCAGCTAACGCCCCCAATCCAATCACCACATCATTCAGTGTCGTATTGATTGCGGAAATCTGAGTAGATTGCGTAAAACGCAAATCAACCAATTCAGATTGCAACGCTCGAATATATTCCATATTGGAGGCAGGCGTAGGCACCTCCACCCCTACCTCTTCAATTGATGGCGAGTCATTCAATCCAAACAAATTGCCTGAATCTAGGTATTCCATTCCAACAAAATATGACGCCACAATGGCTAAAGACAACACAATACTCGCAATCATGACAATCTTGGTACTTGACCCTTTGCTTTCAACCGGGGTATCCATGCTCACATCACCTTATATTTTTTACGTAATTTAAACGACACTTGACGACTTACTGGATCAACAACAAGTTGATAGGCGGGGCCTGCGACCGTCATGAGTGCCTGTTGAATCGATTGCCCTACCAAATTTCGATGGACATCGGGCAGACGCTTCTTATATAAGGCACTGACCTCCATGAGCAAAAAAGGATCCTCTGTGGTATCCCAGTTTATTGTTTTGGCGATAAACTTAATGGCTTTTCCCACGCTTTTAACCTGAGGGGGAATAGTTTTCATAACCGGTGCCTTCAACACCTCAGTTTGATCGATCGCCGGTACCGTCCTCACATCCAAGTACCGCGCAACCTGAAGATAGTCTTCCGCGTGCGTCTGTGACACACCAAGTAGAAATGCCAACATCACCGAAAAAAGGATAGCCATCCTTGGCCCAACATCCTTGCTTGATAGTCCCTTATACTTTGTAACATCCGTGTTGGCTGCTTTCATCCCTTTACCCTTCCCTAGTGTTAACACTTACGAACCCTTTCAGGCCACCCCTCTCACCACCATCGGCAAGAGAGGATACTGCCTGACCGTTAATCATCGGAGCAGTCCTTGCCCCCAAACATTGACCTCTGAAATCAAAGCTCATGTTTGTACCCACAATTTGGCGATAAATGTAATCACCCAATTTGCTTTTGGCTTGTGTGAGTATTCCTACATTAAATGAAGCACTCCTTGCTTCCGGGCACTGAGATCTGAAATCAAAACTCATGCTCGTACCTGCGATTAGGTGAATAATACAATCACCTAGCTGCCCCCAGGCTCTAGCAGATATTCCTCTATCCATCGGAGCAATCCTTGCTCCCAGACATGCAGCACTAGCCGTCACATCTGAATCTGCCCTGTTTTTAAGAAGAGAAGCAATACGCTTACTTTTCAACATTGCAGACGTCCAAACCTTCATTAACACAACCCTCCAAATAACTTTCTAAGTAACCTTACAAAAACACTTTCAGCGCTGATACCCACTACCACCACCCTTTAAACTCGCTGTGTAAATCCAGCTCAATGTCAAACGAAAGTGGATTTACTCGTTGAAATGAAGCGGTGATTCCTCTCAAGAATCGCCCGCCACCCTTGCTTCCTTTTCCCACATTTTCAAGCACCTCACCGCTCCCTTCGTTAGTTGTTTTGTTTTCTTTATCTAACTGTAATCAGTATAAAATACATTTCAGGAAATGCAATAACTATTGTAGAAATATATTAACTATTTATAAGTTGTTTAAACATTTCTGGAAACACGACCTAAAAACAGACCAAGGGATTAAGATCAGAAACAAAAAAGCCGCAGACAATGGCGTGCTTGCGGCTTTTTTGTTCCTCATTAACGCCACATCAGTGCGGTGTTAATTCACAATGTAAGATCTGATTTTCTTTGAACTCAAAATTGAGGTCGATAAAAGATCCACGACGGCTTTCACAATCAAATTGCACATGACAAATAGAGAGACCTGAATGCTCGACAAAATTAATGACCTCCTTTCGTGATGGATCCCCTTCTTCTATTTCAAAATAAACCCGCTCTGCATCAACCATCTCGCTGCTATCATTTACGACCTCAGTGATTTTCAGATCGAACCCTTGATGCATTATTTTTCCTCCGGTGTTGTGATTTATAGGAAAGCCTATTCGCCTGGTGGTAAAAAACCCTCCAACTGCACTCGATACTCATCAGGAAGTTGTTCCTTCTTTTGTATCTCCCCCGCATCAATCATTTCCAACAACCGGGCGCTCACCAACGGCCCAACACCCGTAAATTTTGAGCGCAACATATCAATCGCATGTTGATCACATACATTAATCTGACTTATCTCATCCTGAACACGTGCCACATCACTTTCAGTTTCCGCTCCCCCGTCATCATCAAGAAAAACGCAACTTGGATTGGCGAAGGGGTCAAATGTTATGGGTCGGCCAGCGCGATTAAAGAATTGCAAACCTGGACGAAATATTTCGCTATTATGCACAATTACACTCCTTGTAATTATTAAGTGTTTAAAAAGTAAACCCACGCAACACTACGCAGGTTCTGGAACGATACCTCCAATAATATTATTGGGCCTTTTCGTGACACTGCCCAAACCAATATCTCTTGCCGCCTGAACTTCATTCGCCGGTTCCTCTATCTGTGGCAGCGGACGCTCAAGAGGCTTTTCGCGAGCGCTCGCCGGTTCAGCACGATGCTTTAGGCTTTCTAAAGCAGGCTGCACTTCGTAGCGATTTCTCAACCATCCCACGCCAGCGGCAAAAACAAGGATAAACCCCAAAAACCACGGGGTAATTTCATAAAAGTTTTCCATTTCATAATCTCCATTTATCAGTCATAAATTAGCGTTGCGGTACCGTCGATACCAAAGCAATCTCAGGTTTTACGAGCGCCAAGGATGAGGGCCTTAGGAACAAACCCAAAAGACTTTCAGAATTAGCACGCATACCCGAAACCAATTGGTACACAACAACAGGGTCAAAACGAACATCGGGCGTATCCCAATAGTTCGATCCTACATGTCGCCACTGGGTGTAGAGCTTCGAGGGTAAGGCATCAAACACATCACTAGCAAACCCCAATGTGGACAATTTCCGAAGCCCTTGACCGTAAGCTTGGTAAGATTCATTCGTCTCAACAACAACCCACTCTTCCACAAACCCGAGGCTTTGCACTGCATAAAACATCCCAAACCGTTCAGCCATCATGGCTTGAAACGTAATGGCGTTTAAAGAACGTGACATCGGGGTCGCCTGTCGGCGTAGCTGCTGACGTATGATTCGATCACTGCTATAAAGCAACTCCTCTGCCGTTTCAACGACCGACATCACCTCACCGACCGTAGGCTGCTTAAGTGCCACCCTTCTGAGCTCAGCCCAATGAAAAGCCACGTTACCCCACAATGGCTCGTGCGAGTGTTCTTTTTGTAAGCGCTGTAAAACAAAGTCAAATGACTCAAGCAATTGACCTGGCTGATCCCCAACCGGCATATAGCTTTCAAGTTTCACCGTCTCTTGATCCGTATCAGCCCGAGAGAAATTGAACGCCTGCACCGCATAGGCGTTACCCACACGCAACGACATCGTTCTTAGCGCCATCATATCGGAGAGGAAAGTATCACCCGATTCAATACTTGTCACAGAAAAAGCGTTTGCAGAAAATATTGTCATTAGTAAAACCCAAAGTCTGGTGATGTTGTTTTTCATATTATGTTCTCGCTGCCACAGGAGTTGATAAAGGTAATGATTTTGAAGGTCTGCCAATTAAGACTGTCGGCACAAAAATAAATTGAACCAGAAGCGCTGTCGCGATACCTATCGTCGCAAAGATGCCACGATCGCTATTTATTCCAAAAGAGCTACACCCTAAAATAACGAACCCGGCAATCATGACAAAAGAGGTTACCCAAAGTGCCGTTCCGACAGAGTCGAATGCAGAACGCACCGCATTCTCCTTACTTAACCCCTGCTCTTTTCTCGCTCGAATGTACTTACTTAAGAAATGAACCGTATCATCAACAACAATACCCAGTACCATGCCAACGGCACTGGTTAACGAAATTCCAACATCACCGCTGATAAACGACCAAAGGCCGAACGTGACGATGATTGGAATCATATTGGGGACGATACTGATGAGACCAAATTGCAACGAGCGAAGGAAAAACACAAGAATGATAGAGATCAGCACCATGGCAATGGCCGTCGTTAAAATCATACTCTTCGTATTCATATAACCAATATGTGCAAACATCGAGCTAGGGCTCGACATATCATACACCGAGAGCGTGGTATTAACGTTTAACCATGCTGCCAGGTCATCTTCAATCTGCAGTAGTTTACTGCTCGATACGTTTTTTAGCGTTACCGTTACCCGTGTTGCCGATTTATCAAAATTTAGCTGATTTGTCATATCTAAACCAAAGGGCAAAGACATTTCATAAAACACCAAATATTGTGACGCCAATTCCCGAGATTCCGGTAACCGGTATTGGCGAGGATCACCACCATTCAACACTTTATTCAACCGCTTAAACGTATCCGTAATCGTAACAACATTATCCACATAGGATTGATCCCGTAACCACTCGCTAAAACGCTCAACATCCCCTAAAAAAGCGACCTCATTGACACCGTTGGTTTTTCCAGATTGAAATGCATATTCTAGGGAATAGATACCACTGAGGTTTTCAGCCGCATAATCCGCATCCTGGCGAAACTCAACGGCCTCGCTAAAATAATTAACAAACTCATCATTGATTTCATTTCCCGGTATTGCCGCAATCATAAACAGCGTCACGCCAACCGTTCCCCAATGACAAAAGCGTCGGTTTTCAATCACAAAATTGGCCAACTTCTGCATACCAGCATTTTCAGAAGTTCGACGTTTCTTGACATGTACCGGCAACACCGACATTAATGCAGGCAATGAAAAGATAGAGAAAAAGAAAGCGGCAACGACGCCAATAGCAACCAAGTTGCCAAGATCTCTAAAGGGAGGAACCTCACTAGCGTTCATCGTCAAGTAACCAATGGCTGTCGTTAGGCTGGTCACAAACACCGGCATCATATTGACACGAATACTTTCTCTGATCGCATCCCGCTTTAACAGCCCTTTCATCATTTGCTGAATAATAGCCACAAGTATATGGACACAATCGGCGACAGCCATCGTAAGGATGATGATAGGGGCAGCAAGAGAGGCGCTGGTTAAGTGCCAACCGCCCCACCCAAACAAACCTAACGCGACTAATATAGAAGCGACAATAACAGCAACACTGGCAACCGTACCGGCCCACATTCGTAACATCATGCCTAACGTTACCACCACCACAAAAAACATAAGGGGCAAGAGAGTCCGGGCATCTTTGCGAGACTCCTCATTGAATGCATTGTTAAGCATACTAATCCCGGTGAGTCGAATACTCAGATCAGGGTACTTCGCCATGTAACGATCACGCAAAGCACGAACCGCGCTCGCAACCTCGGGCACTTCCGATATGGTCGATATTTCAGGAAGGTTCAATGTCACGTTAATAGCAGCGACACTGGCATCAGCAGAAATTAATCGGCGATACAACAACGGCTCCTCAATGGCCACATCCCTTGCCTCTGACAATTTCCCGTGAGTCAACTGCGCCGGTTCAACAATCAAATCATCCACCAACAGATCATCACCCTCGGCAATCACATGTTGAAAGTTGGTGATTGAGTCGGCACGCTGGGCATACGGTAATTGCCACGCCTCCTCGGTGATTTCAGCGATTGCTGTCAATGTTTCAGCGCTAAAGACATCCCCACTTTGTGGAGACACCATTATCAGCACGCCATCGGAGTTTGCGAAATTCTCTTTTATTCGATCAAATGCCAATAATTGGGGATTGTCCTTATCAAAAAATTCACTGTAGCCCGCCGTTAACGTTAAATTTTTCATTCCAAATGTCGAAGCGGAAATAACCAATACAGTGATAGCAAGACAAAGCCAGCTATTCTTTACAACCCAATCTGCGTAACGAGAAATCATGCGTAGCCCCCTAATTGGCTTGTTTGGTTAGCGTAACGTTAGTCAAACGTTCTTGTGTAAATAACGCGTTGGCAATATCTTGAATCTGCTTTGCTATACCGATATAAACCGTCAGCGACCAATCGATCCCTGCTTTTTTATAAAACAAAACCACACGCTTGCATTGTGTCGTGATCACCGTGACCTCTTTATTCGTATAGATGGCATGAGCAACACACGGCACTTCAATATCCTCCCATGGAGCAGGTTTGAGGGTTTCTAAAACAACCACTTCAGAGCGACTCTTTCGAGTATTCCACCTGATGATTCCCCCATCCTTAAGCTTTCCGATTTGCTGCTTAGCTTGAGGATCAAACGTCTTGAGACCTGCTTTTCCTTCCATATGCCTTCACCCACTAATGAAATAACGCCCTGCTTATTCTTCCATTAGAGTAATATACATTTCAGGAAATGCAAATACTATTTATAAGTTGTTTTTGTATTTCTGTAAATTTTCCGCTTACCCATGCCCCCACCTTATTATTTGCGCATATTTTAATCGTTATATAAAAACGCCACACAGAGGAGAGACCAGGCAAATAAGCTTGTAACAGGTCGCACCATTACAATTGGGCGCATTCAATCTATTGACTATTCTGGGAGATTTGCCAGACTACGAATGGGGGCACGACAAAGAATACTCCCTTCCAGCCTCACAAGATTTGCGTCCGATCTTTATTGCAAATACTTTAATTAGTGTGCGAACTTTATTACTTCTATCTACGCAGTTGCCTTTTTTTAAAAAAACCTCTATTTTCATATCACACTGTTTTCACGTGAGTACATAGAGCATGAATTCTGAAATCACTCTTCGTTCAATCGCAACAGATTTGTGCGCTTATGATCGTAAGTCCCTAAATAATCAGGTAATTATCGGGCTTTCCCGGAAATTCGATGAAGACTTACATCCATCTGGCTTAGTTTTAGCTAGGAAAGAATATGGCCGATATACGATATATCGTGGATCAGAGATAGTGGAAGCCGCCAAAAAAGCCAACTTTACCAGTGTCAAAGCAATCGTCGGTGAAATACCTGACGACTATATTGGAAGCATCAATTATTCAGATCTTAAACCACGCAAAGAGGACCCCATTGATGAGGCGATACGTTTCCAAAAAACCATGAAAGAAAAGGGCCTCAGTATCCGGGGGTTTCAAAAAGAATACCGGATATCGTCCGTCTCACATGTCTCAAATACGTTGAGACTATTAAAGCTGCCTCGCAGCATACAAAACTTAGTGAGGACAGGCGACATCAAACGGGCTCACGCACGCGTATTAAGTTACGTCTCTGATCCCATACTTGCGGAGAAATTAAGTAAGCAGGTAATAAAAGAGCGCTGGGATGTTCGAAAGCTTGAAGATCAAATACACGGCAATAACATTCGATCTCCTGCAGACATCAATTTTCTGGAGCACGAACTAGGGAGACTACTCGGGCACCTCGTCACAATTACACAAAAAAATAATGGCGGCGCATCGATTCAGCTCACCCACGATATTTTATCATTACTGTTTGTCGTTGAATGCATATACAAGCTTGAAAGCCCCGTAAAATATAAGCTAGAGGCCGATCGTAAATCAAGAATAGGTAAGCTCACCATTTACGCTAAGGACTCTGAGGAGACTAACATCATCATTTGCGGGTTGCCGGAATGGGTAATTAAATAGCAATTTACAATATTGGTGGTAGTATGAAATGTATAATCAACTGAGGAATTACTTTTCCTTTTCAGGAAATTAGTACATATATGTCAAAAAAGCTAGTCAAAAGTGTATATCTAGATGACTCAGAAAAACGCCTGTGTAAGCTTGCAGGCCTGGATTTTGGTATAAAGCTCAAAGTATTTTACAACGATGCAATTCGTTGGTTTTTAGGTCAATACGAACATTTCCCATTTATTTTTGCGAATAAGGAATCCTCTTCCGTTATCTCTGTGTGGCTGACTGAAGAAAATCGCGAAGATCTTGAAAAGATTGACGTTCCTGCTGCTCATTTCATTCATACAGCGATCCTGCTTTACCTTGAAAGCCATGGCTACCTAAAAGACACCATGTCCATTGAATGGCCAAATAAAGAACTCTAGTTAACTCCCCTCTTGCATTAAACCTATAGATCCTACGCGTATGCCCGTTCTGATAGCGGGCTGACAATGGGGTCATATCATACCGGATTAGCTCTGAACAAAGCGGTTCTACCATTGCCAATAAATTTTGCATTACCGAAGCACTGTTTTTTCTGATCATAAATTTAGCCTTAGGGTTTTGTCTTTTAATCCCTAATCCTGGTTTATATAAAAAAAACAAAACACGTTCTAAGTTTTATATTTATATAAAGATACTGTGTTAGTTCAAAAAGAGCCTTAATTCTGATGCCCCTCCCCTCTCAGCTATGCAGCCCTATACCAATGAGTACCCAGCAGGTGTCGCCCAGCGGTTTTCTTTCACCAGCTTCAGTGCCGCATTGAGTGCAAATTGCTCTGGCATCGCTTTTAGCGAACCGGATGTCACGGAATATATGATTTCACCGACCAGCGACCTAATCTGCGTTGCTGAGAAGCTCCTCATTGCCTCTAGGCGCTCTTTTATTCTCAGTATGGTGTAGCCTTTCATTGGTGCGCGTTTAGGGCCCAGGCACACATCCGTTGGAAGGACTGACTGTTTTCTCCGTTGTACCACCTTTTTCTCTATCTGCTTCTCAGGTGAAGCGGTATCCAACCTGATTTCGATGTGTAATTCGTCATTGCTGAAATGACTACATAGCAAGTGATTGAACGAGCCCGATTGCTTAAGCCAGTCTCTAACAAAGGTGTTGGTCGTAAGCACCGTTGCGGTATCACCCTTCACTTGAACAGGGCTTACCTTAAGCGCCTGCACAATCCATTCTGGTGCCTTAGCCTCTTGTTTTATTTGTTCCAGTAATACATCGGAATCCCTAAAGGTATACACAGTGTATACCTTGTTGTTTGTAGATTCGATGGGTTTTGAATCATTAGTAATCTTCGGTATTACATTCTCAGGCTCTACGGGTTTATCAACCTCAGGCTTCACCGACTCCTTACTTACCTTTTGTCGCGCCTTCACCTCTGAACGAATAAGTGACACAAGCTTCTTTGGTAAGCATGCACGATATCGATTCGGATTGTTTTGGCCATCTATTTTCTTGGTGTAAACGACTTCAAGAAAACCCTCTGTCACAAGGGTCTTTTGCCATCGCTGAATTGTTGTTCGCTTGACCTTAAGATTATCAGCCAATTTCTCTACTGTTCTCGATATAAAGGTTCGATCTAGAAATCCACTCTGTTCATATCTGATGTGGAACCATAGTCGAACTGCGGTTGCGATTTCTGGCGTTGAAACAACAAGTTGCACCACTGCATTTGATGCCAGGGTATATCCTGTCGTTGCGTCGAGATGTAATAACTCAGAGTGAGTACACAACTCTGGAGATGTGGCTTGCATAGCTTTCATTGTTAATTTCCTTTTTTGAGGTTTCGTTTTTTGGTTGCCCTAAAACGCAAAACCCCCTGAGCTATTAACTCAGGGGGTAAATTCATAAGTCCTGAAACGACAAAACCCAGCCAAATGGCTGGGTTTTGAATTGCTTCATTCTGTTGTTTAGTAATAGAGGATGGTCACACCCCACTCTACTTCATCACTGCTTCGGTTCTACTATGGGGTATAATACCCCACTCTACTTCATCACTGCTTCGGTTCTACTATGGGGTATAATACCCCACTCTACTTCATCACTGCTTCGATTCTGCTATGGGGTATAATACCCCACTCTACTTCATCACTGACCTGGCAGGCTCTCGATACTTTTCACAATCTCTTCGATTTGAGCGAGAGTCAGGTTAGATCCCAGTGAAAGAGAAATATTACCATTTCCGTCAACTTTAACTTTCACATTGTTCGTTGATAGAGCTTTAACTTTGTCACTATTGAATTGGGTATTGAGTAGTGACAATACTTTCGCAACAGGGAATTTTAGAGTTTCTGAAAATAACTCTTCTTCTGCCAACAAGGTATCCACCTTACTCTGGTCAACGCCCTCTCTAGATTTGAAAACTTTTCCTAACTTTCTATAGTCAGAGGCAGCAAGAGTAGCCATTAATTCAGTTCCAGCCTTATCGGCAATCGGCTGCGGAACTGAATTAAACAAAAGGGCGTTAGTTTTCGCCCAACCTTCACCCTTACCGGCCGCCAACGACAATTCTCTCTTGGATTTAAAAAGGCCATTAGCAATAGCAAATTCATCACTAGCAACCTGAGCACTTATTGGAACAGCCTTTTTACGATCAAGGTTGTTTTCTCTCGTCATTTCTATCCAGGCAATAGGGTCTGGCATTTCTTGCTTGGTATAGGCATCACAAAGTAAATACATGTCCGTACACTGACCAACCGAAACGTAGCGACGGAATCCGGCAATAAGCTCAAGCTCGCCATCTGAATCGTCGAAGCGAACCTTGCAGGGCTCCTCTTGCCCTTCAAGGCGTATACTCGATTTAATGTCATCGACATTGGGTGAGCCTGCACGAGACCGGTCATGCATACCCCATACCTTGATAAGTGAATACCTCACAAACAAACGTGTGCCAGCCGAAAGAGAAAGGTCTCTTAAATCGTCTATATTATCCAATACACGAACATTGCGATGGATTTTTTGAACCACACCTATATCCGTTCGGTTCTTAGCAAGGTTTAATTGGTCAACAAGCGATGAAGTTAAAGGGGCGACAGATGCAGCTACACTCATGGGAGTGCGCCGTTTTTTGCCCGGAGTTTTAGTTACCTCTTTTTCCCCATCAGAAGACTTAGCATCCTTATCTGCCTTGTTAAGCTTTCCATCTTTTCCCCACATCCCACCCTGACCTACTAGAGCGTCAATGGCGGCAGCTTTCGCTTTTGGTTTACTAGTCATTGCTCTATACCCCATATTCCACGAAACGCAGTGAATATCTCCTCGTTAACCAAGTCCATACTGTTGATAGCGCGGTCAAAAGCCTTTTTATCACCATTAATTTCCGATCTGTTTAAATCATAAAGTATCGAAAGGTCATTAGATGCCCGATCAAGAGCGATAGTTCTAGGCATAGAATTAGACATCAAATAAGGGCCGAACAGCCTCCTAATAACACTAAG